>TARA_R110000744_G_scaffold79110_3_pt1 | contig 10686 bp, 12 predicted proteins | sample TARA_R110000744 | Tara Oceans TARA_R110000744 (sample SAMEA4398083) | marine metagenome | biome: Polar Biome; feature: [DCM] deep chlorophyll maximum layer (ENVO:01000326); material: water (ENVO:00002006), including particulate matter (ENVO:01000060) such as... | depth 36 m | reverse complement strand
AGGCGTATATCGCTTAGAGTTTGACAAATCACAGACGGTTAATATCCCTGCTGAAACTATTAGATTGGTTGTAGGTTACTCTAAAAAGGGTCCTTACAACACACCAGTATTCATTGAAGATACTGAACAATTTGTACAAGTTTTCGGTGGTGTTGACAAGTCTTTAGAAAAGAAAGGAATGTTTTTCCACAGATCAGCATTAGAAACTCTATCAAGAGGTCCAATTTTAGCTTTAAATCTTACAGCTAAGGACGATACTGATACAGTATCAATGGTATCGCTTATTACAGATGGTGGTGAGCAAGGAATCGACGCAACATTTTTAACAACAGAATATGCAGACGTATTTGATACGGATAAATTCTGGACTCCTTCTGATGCGAAGGTTTTAAAAGCAGCTAACAATGAAGCAGCTAACTCTAGTAAAGCAATAACTTTTACTAATATTAAACAAGACCCAATCACGATTATTGTAAAGCAAGCTGCAGATGTTGCAGGTTTTGAAGTTACAGCAAGAGAGTGGTATGGTGAAGGAAATGTCCCAGAAGGAATCGACGCATTAGAATATGTTTCTGATTATTTGGTAGATGTTTTAGTTTATAAAGGTAATTTTGATGCAGCAACACTAAACAACGATCCAATATACGGTCAGTATTTTGATGAAAAGGGTTTAATAAAAGCACAATTAGGTGGATTTACTAATCTAAGAGAAGTAAGTTTAATTGCACAATATAGCGGATCTTTAATTCCAGAATTTATGGATAACGAAGGAAGACAACTTTATATTGAAACTCTAATTAATTTAGAAGCAAGAAGAACAGGTTTATTCGTTGCTGTTAATGAAGATGCATTAGCTAACATCGATCTAATCGGTGAAGGTTTTGATATCTTCCAAGATTATCAATTATTATCACATAATATTGAACAAGGTGTTACTGGAGAAGATATAGTTATAAATAATAAAATTACTATTAGTGGAAACCAAATGACAGTTGAAGGTACTGACGTAAATGCTTTACCAGTAACTATTACTACTGATGACTTCTTATTATCAACTATTTCAGGCCCTACTATTAATGAATACTCTAAAATTGACTCTATAACAACAGTTGGTTCAGATACTGTCATTGAAGTTATTGGAGCTTTTGGAATTAGCGAAATTAAAAATAAGTATACTTCTTATGGTGTAGTTGGAACACCTCCAACATGGACTGGTGCAACAAACATAAATGTTAATGCAAACGGCGCGTTAGTAATAGAAGGTAAAGACGTAGTAGATATTACATTTAATGATTTTGTAGCCGGCGCTTACTTAGATGGAGCATCAACTGGTGAGATGGTACAAATACTAACATTCAACGATACTGCTGATGGTGTTGTAGTAGGTACAACTGGTGCAGTTTCTCAAAATTATATTGCGGCTGCACAAACTAGTATTCCTCTTGTGTATGGAAAAATTGCAACGACAGCATTTCCACTATATACAATTAATGAAAATGATAGAGTAGAATTAACGACTGCTGGCTGGACTTGGGAAAATACAGGCGCTGGTCAATCAACGTTTAGTAAAACACAACTAACTTCTGCTGCAGAACCAGCTTTTAATGCTGAAATTAAAGTAGGAATGTATGTTTTAGGATCTGCGGATGGTAAATTAGCAAGAATATTACAAATTCAAAAACTAGCACCAACAGTAGATGGTTTAAATACAACATATTCATATAAATTCATTACACATAGAAACTTACTTACAGAGCCAGAGTATGCTCTTAAGAGATATGAAGATGCAACTTCAACTTACACAATGTTTCCAATTGCTGGATCTGTTGTAAATGAAAAGAGCATTGAGGAATTATTAACAATGTTAAAGCCAGGTAATGGTCTATCTAACACTCTTGTTGATAAAGATGCAATTACTTTTAGATATGTAGTTGATACGTTTGGTTCAGCAGGACTTGGAGGTTCAATTATAAACAAAGAAGAAATTACTCAACTTTGTAAAGAAAGACAAAATGCATCAGCAATATTAAACGCACCAATGGTACATGAGCTTAAAGAAGCTACTAACCCATCATTTTTAAATGCTGAGTCTGGAGCCTTTGAAGTAAGACATATTGCAACAGGTGGTAATTTAGCACTAAACCCAACTGCATTATATACATTACCAAGTCTAAACGAAGGTGCAAACTTCGGATTCTACTATGGTCCTGGACTTAATGTAATTGAGAATGGAAAAACTAAAATTATCCCACCAGCAGCGTACGTGTCAAATAACTATATTGATAAATACAATAACGCATTACCATGGTCAATTATTGCAGGACCTAGAAGAGGTGTTGTAGGTGGAACTGGCGTACAATCAGTTGAGTTTGCATTCGATAAGAATGACAGAGATATACTTGAGCCATTTGGAATTAACCCAATCGTATTCGAAAGAGGAGTTGGTTTAACAATTAAAGGTAACAAGACTGCACAACAATCAATTCAATCAGCGCTTTCTTCTGCTCACGTAAGAGAAGCAATGATTTATATTGAAGATGGACTTGCAGAAATCTTAAAGAACTACTTATTTGAGTTTAACAGTGCACAAACAAGATTAGAGATTAAAACTTTAGCAGATAACTTTATGGAGTCGGTTAAGAAAGATGGTGGTGTTTATGATTACAGAAACATTATGGATGGAACTAACAACACTAACGAAGTTATCGACAACAACATGGGTATTTTAGATACTTACGTTGAGCCAGTTAAAGGTCTCGAAATCTTAGTATCAAGAGTAACAATCTTGAATACAGGAGAAATCGCAACTGGAAACTTTGCATAACAAAATTAGATATATAAAATAAATAAGAAATTAAAGATATGGCTTTACCACATTATTCAGAGGATCAAACAAGCAAAAAAGGCAGAAATTTTGAGCCAGTTCAGGCTAACCTGTTTGAGGTAACTATTTTACCTCCAGCGGGCGTAGGCGGACAGGAGTTGTTTTTACAACACATAAATTCTATCGGTGGTCTTGATGGTCTACACAAAGGAGTTGACGCAGTAACTCAGAAATACAAATTTGCTAGCAGATCATACGCAGGTATGATTGGTGAAACTACAGTTGATGTAACTGTTAACTTTTCGCTAAACTTAAACGATGCAAACCAAGCTTACTTATATAAGTCTTTAAGACAATGGTACAGATCTCAGTATAACCCTGAGACTGGAGAAATGGGTCTTAAAAAGAATTATGTTGGTACAATTGTAATCGTACAGTTTAACAGAGAAGGAGACATTTACAGAAAGGTAACACTTGATGACTGTTTTATCACGTCTGGTATCGGATTTACTTCTGAATTATCATACGAATCTGCAGATCCAGCAACATTAGAAATTGGTTGGAGATCAGATGTATGGTCTGAAGAATTAAACTAATTATTAAATTATAATAATAGAGGAGGAGTTCCCCAGGAGCTCCTCTTTTTTTAACAAAAGAAAACATATTATAATATCAACATAATACATAATAAAATACTATGGAAAATACAAAGCTTACAAAAAAGCTACAAGTGTTACTAACAGAAACAGAAGTCAGTCAAATTAATAGAGTTATTTTAAATGATGCTTTAGAAAATGAAGCTAGACCAATTTCTGTAAGTGCTTTTATTAGAGGGCTCATACAACATGAATTATCTAACAGGACACTAGAACAAAAATCATACATTAAACAAAACTTAAAAAACTTAAAATCAAAGTAATATGTCAGAACAAAATAAACCTTCGGAAGAAGAATTGTCAAGGATGTTAGACGCACGAGAAGGCGCCAACAAGACAAGCGAACCCATAGTTGATGTTGAAGCAGTTGAGGCTGTAATCGACGATCAGGGCTTGGGTAAAGTTAATATGAGAGATTTTGGCCCTGCAAAGGCTGAAAAATCAGATGTATATCTAGGTTGGCACGAGCTAGATATGTCAACAATGCCATCTAAAGGTAGATTTTACCCAGATGATATTGTTGTTAAAATTAGACCAGCAAAGGTTGCTGAAATTAGACATTTCTCAACAATGGATGAAAACAATATATTAGACATTGATGATAAATTAAATGCAATCGTAGAGTCTTGTACAACTGTAAACTCTAAAACGGCTAGAATGTCTGTAAAAGATATTTTGGAAGAAGATAGATTTGTACTTATCTTATCAATTAGAGATTTAACATTTCCAGAACCAGAGGCAATTCTAAAGGTTGAACACCAAACTGCAGATGGTAAAAAGCATGAAGTTGAAATTAAGAGAGACTATTTTCAGTATTTTTCAATTCCTGCGGAGATTGATAAATATTACGATAGCAAACACAAGGGCTTTTTAATTAAAACTAGGAGCCATGGTGAATTTGTAATGAAACCACCAACAGTTGGTACTATGCAAGAAATTACTAAGTACATTAAAGAAAGAAGAGAGAAAGGTCTAAACATAGATCAATCATTAATCCAGGTTGCACCTTATATTGCAGTTGACTGGAGAACGTTTAACCAAAAGAGACTATTCGATCTAGAAATAGAAATGAACGGATGGGATCCTAAAAAATACATGCTAATCTACAGGATTGCAGAGCAACTTAAAGTTGGTTTACAACCTGAAATGAAGGTTATGCTAGGGGATGTGGAGGAGACGATCCCCATTAATTTTCGTGGCGGCGTCAAATCTCTTTTCATTGTTCAAGATCTCTCTGGAGAACTTCTTTAAGACAAAGTTTTATATTTACCTACACTTACATATCCAACCAAGTGAACTTGATAACATGGAATACTACGAGTACCATTATATCATTAAGGATTTAATAGAACACTTACAGAGTGAACAAAAAGCGAACCAAGGTGAAAAAGATATGGCCGGGGATATGATGGGCAAAATGAAAATGCCTAACATGTCTATGCCGAAAATGTCAATACCGAAAATGGGATAATGCGATAGCACAAGCCCGTTTAGATAAATATACTACAAGAGTCCTGCATTGCTGTGGGACTCTTGATATATATACCATATGCAATTTACGTTGCAATAAAAAATAAGGCCCATTAGAACATCTTATGATGAATATTTTTCAAAAATTATTAGGACCAACTAATAAATTAGCCGAATTTGCAGAAGAGCAATTAAAAGAAGTGAAGGCTTTAAATCTTATTACAATAGATTTAAATGAAGAAGCCAAATTATCTAATGAAGAGCTAGCAAAACAAACTGTTCTTTTAACCGAGATTAAAACTCTTATTAAAAAGCAAATTGATTCTAGTGAATCCGGCGGTTCAAGTACAGAATTTGGTGATGCAAGTAAATTTAAAGGTCTTTCTCCAGATAAGGCTGGGCAAATGGCTATGATTGCAATCGGTAGTATGGTAGCAATTACAGTGGCAGCTGCCTTAATACAATATACACCAATTATTTCTATAGGACAACTTTTAACAGTTATTGCAGTAGCAGGTGCATTGGCATTAGTGGTGCCAGCATTCTTAGATATTGCAACAAAATTAAGTGGTAGTGAGACCAGTATGGCTATGGAAAGTGACGGTGCATTTAAAGCCAGTTCTAAATCTGGACCTGGATTAGCAGGAGTTGGAGTGGCTACATTAGCACTAGTTGGTATGGCAGTAACTATTTTACTTACTTCATTTATATTTAGCATGATTGTGCCACTTACGCCGGCAAGTGCAATTTCCGCATTAGTCATCGCGGCACTACTTATTCCAATGGCATTTGCTTTTAGTCTAATTACAAAAGAATTAGCAAAGGCAATTGGTCAAAAAAGCGCCGGTTTTGAAGGTATGGAAGTATCTGCAACTGATTCAAGTGGTTTAGCACCACTTGCTGGCGCCGGATTATTAAGTTTATTAGGAATGGCATTTGTTATAACGGTATCATCTTGGGTATTCCAACTCATAATGCCTTTAACCATGCCACAGGCAATGACAGCAATACTTATATCACTTACCATGGTAGGTCTTGCAATTGCAATAGGAAAGATTATAACAGCATTAAAAGCTGCTAAAGTAAAACCAAATATGAAAGGTGTAAAAATGGTAGCAATGGCCGGATTGGCAATGCTAGCTGGTGTTACAGCTTTAGTTACAGCATCATGGGTATTACAAATGTTAAAGCCAATAACTATGGAGCAATTTATAGGAATGCTTGCAATTGGTATTGGTATGATACCGCTTGCGTTTTCATTTGGAATGATAATTAAAGCATTGGGTGAAGCTGGGGCCACTGGAATGAAAGGTGTTCAGATAGTAATGTTAGCCGGTCTTGCAATGATAGCAATGGGTGGTGCCATTTTAGGAGTATCTTACATATTTCAATTATTACCAGACACTTATAAAGCACCACCATTATTATGGTCTCTTCTAGTAGGTCTTTCTATGGTTGCATTTGCATGGAGTTTTAGTACTATTATGAAAGCAGTTAAAGGTGCATCCTTAAAAGAAATAGCATTTGGAGTAATAGCTACAGTATTAGTAGCAGTTGCAATACTTGGAGCAGCATTTGTTTTTATGCTTTTCCCAGAAGATACTAAAGCACCAGACTGGAAATGGAGTTTATCAGCAGGTTTAGCTCTAGTAATGTTTGCTCTTCCATTTGCATTAATAACAATGCTTTTTAAAGCTATGAGTATTGGTGTGAAAGAAATAGGACTGGGAGTTCTTGGGCTAGTTGCAGTTGCATTAGGAATTATGATAACGGCACATATATTTTATTACTTACCAGATGATATACCAGACGAATCTCCATTCACACTCGCATGGATTTTAGGTTGTGCCGGAGCAATATTTGTTTTTGCACTTCCAGTTGCAGCAATTGGATTAATTGCAACATCAGGTGTTGGTGCTATGGGTATTGTCTTAGGTGTTGTTGGTATGATTATAATTGCAGCAGGTATTCTTGCTGTAGCATGGATATTCTCTGCCCTACCAGATTTAGGAAAGATTGGAGAAAATATTACAAACTTAATCTTAGCGCCAATCAATGGTATCGTAGATATTTTAGCTAGATTAAAAAAAGAGGTAGGTGTTAGTAATTTATTACCAATGGCAGGTGGTATCGCAGCAATATCCTTATCATTACTTTTATTAGCAGGAGCAACTGCAGGTATCGCAGCCGGTGGTGTTGTTGCGGCAATTGGTAGTGCAGTAAAAGGATTGGTTGATGGTATTGCAAGTTTCTTTGGTGGTGAAAAATCTAAAGGACCTCTTGATATACTAGATGATTTAATTAAGAAAAGAAATAAAATTGCTTCGCTCGCTAAACCATTGAAGCAGGTCTCGACATCATTAATTGGGATTATTGCAGCTGGAGATAGTGTTAAAGTTATTAATAAATTTTTAACATCATTAATATCTATGTCTATGAATTATGGCGGTGGTAGCCTTATTACTGTTGCAGCACAAGGTCTAAAGGACATTGGAACTGCATTTATGGGTGTGAGAAACGCAATGATTGGATTTAGTACAAAACCAATATCTATTTTAGCAAAACTATTTAAGATGAGAAAAATGATTGGTATTACTGCTAAGCACATGGCACATCTAGCTAAATCATTTGCATCATTTGCTACACAGGCCTATATTGCAGGTAGGGGATTAAAATTAATATCGGATGCATTTGTGCGAATGACAACCGTAGATGAAGCTAGAATAAAACCTGTTTTAGATTTTATGAAGCAATTAACAGCAGATACTTATATGCCACAAGCCATGGCCTTTAAGATAATGGCACCTGCAATACTTTCGATTTTAGGTGGTGGTGATAACCAAGGCTTCTTTGATAAATTATTTAAGAAAAAGAAAGACAAACACCCGTTTGTTAAAATTATGTATGCTATGCATCAATGTGCAGATAAAATAGTTTTATTAGCACAACCTTTGGTTTCAGTAGCAGCTTCATTTACTCAAATAGCAACACAACCTATTAAGAAAGTACATGCAGCCACTCACATGTTTAAAACATTATCTGATTCTAGCTTTGATAAACAAGCCAGGGCACTAAGGTCTGTTGCAACTTCAGTTGAAAGGATTGCTGATGGTAGTAATAATATGAATGTTGAAGCAATTGATTCAAGTACTAAAATGTTTAAAGCACTAGCCTATTTAAGTGCTAGTGGAAAAGACAATGCAGTTGCTGACTTAGGAAGTGCTTTAGTAGATGCAATTGGAGAACTTGGTGATATTATGTCTGAGTTTGCAAGCACGGTTTCTGATGGTATGGGAGATAGCAGAAATATAGTTGAAAGAGGATTAGACTATATAGCTGGTGATAGCAGTGCACCTAGAAGAAGCCCAGCGCCTCGTATAGATTTAAAACCTGTTACTAAAGCAATTAAAAACTTAGAAGATACACTAACTGATAGCGGTATAAGAATTAAAAAATAATGGGAACTTTAGGTAATGTATATGGTAAAATTAGTAGAGGGTCTAAAGATACGTCGTCTCAACAGGGTAAACTTGTTAAACAAACAAATAAGCAAGCAGATCCTAAAAATACTAAAAATCCAGCTGATGTAAATACATTTAATAATATACCAGCGAAAGCAACTGAAAAACCCATAGATAATTCAACGGATGCATTCGGTGATATGAACACACAGGTTAAAGATTCTAACAAAAATTTAGATGCTGCCGGAGATCCTAAACTTGAAGCAGATTCGCTGGATCTTCAATCAGCAATAAAGAATGATAATAAAGGGTTTGCTAAAGTAAAGAACCAAAAAAATCCAGTAGCAGATACGGTTGAGACTGTACACCCGCAAGATCCAGGAGCACAGTTTACTTATAAAAGAAATAAAGAAGCTCCAGTAGAAGATCCCAATAAGTCGGAAGCAATGGATTGGCTAATGGATCAAATGTTAGAAAGTGCAACAGAATCTGATACTAATACTCCTTCTGGAAAGGCACCTAATTCGCCACAGAATGATAGCGAAATGCCGGATGTTAAAAGTCCAAATAATCAAGATGCTTTAGATACAGCTAGGGCAAACCCTCCGGAAGCAAAGCCTTCAACCAATATTAAAACACCACCTCCTAGAGAAAACGTAGCTATGAATCCTGGTAATTTTACAAAAAAGCCAATGCAGCGCATGGGTAATATTCCAAAACCTAATATTCCAAACTTTAAATTCAAGATCTAGTCTGAAACAATCTCTTTTTGATCTATATAATTACTAAATATAGATACAAATGATAACAAGTACAACATCCAATTACAAGAGTTCAACTATTAATTCTGCAACATATAACGTTACAGACAAAACCCTGACTGTTGTTTTTAAATGGGCAACTTATGTTTATGAAGCAGTAGATGTAGAAACATGGGATAAATTTAATAAAGCAGACTCTCAAGGTAAAGCACTTAATGAACATATTAAGGGTAATTTTGAATATGCTAAATATGAAGAAAAAGTGACAGGTAGTCTATTAGATGAATTGCCACCTGCAGATTATCAAATGGGAAATTAATAAAAATAGTTCTTTAGCCTAAGAATAAAAATAAAAACAGATAAATTATGGAACAAACAATTGCATTTGTTTTAGGTGTATTGGCGGTGTTAGTGATAGCTGGCGTTTACAATATGTTTAAGACTCGAGGACAAGTTAAAGACTTATATGAAGAAGTTAAAGATCTTCATGATATTATTAACGAAATAGAACGACAACTAAATCTCGAAAGTGATTTATTAGATCGCAGAATAGATGGTGAGATCGATCGCCTAAACATAACAACAGAAGAGTTATACAAATATGTAGACTCAAGGACTGATAAGATGGAATCAAGATGTGATTCTAGATTTGAAGAAATAGAAGTAAATTTAAAAAAATAAGTTAAACTTTAGGCTAGAGAACTATTTTTATAAATATTAAATAATTATGACAAAAGCAAAAATCGTACAAAGACTTTTAGAGAAAAAGCAAATCACCGCAGAGGAAGCAGTGGTTTTATTACAGGACACAATTTTAAATATTCCAACATATACTCCAAATAATTACAATCCCCCTAATACAACTCCACCACCAGTTTGGTGTTCAAGCAATACTCTTAATACTAAAGAAGATTGGGAATACTCAGATACCAAATATACAAAACCGGAATCTAATAAAAATTAATACACTAATGAAAAAGCGCAGAATATCGCGTGGCCAAGATTTCAATCCTGAGGATAGAAAACGCAACCTACATTTTAAAAAGAAAAAACAACGTTCACTTGAACGTGAATTTAATCCTAAAAGACTTACAGAGCTAGGAGATTGGGATGATTTTAATGAAGATAACTATGAGTGAAACTGATTTTATACACAAACATATTGAGTCTATATTAGACGTCCCTGGAGATTTAAGCTCTGGTATAAATGGATGTGTTAGGGAGAGTGCATTTAAAAGAGTTTGTGAAATCTTAAGAAAACACGGAGCTTCAAAGCCTATTATTATTGATAAGATCCTAGACCCGGAAGTAGAACCAACTTATATAGTAGAAAATGGCCGATGATATGATTTTTTGGGACGATATGTGGAATCAAAGTGATTCTGATAAGTCTAAGTGTAAAACAGATGAGTGTTGTGGTGATTGGGATGAATTTGGGATTTGTAATTGTAAAAACAAAAAAGATGACAACATTAAGAAGAAGTAGAGTAAGTAGATATGTAGGAGGAGTATGT
>TARA_R110000744_G_scaffold72811_6_pt1 | contig 10714 bp, 8 predicted proteins | sample TARA_R110000744 | Tara Oceans TARA_R110000744 (sample SAMEA4398083) | marine metagenome | biome: Polar Biome; feature: [DCM] deep chlorophyll maximum layer (ENVO:01000326); material: water (ENVO:00002006), including particulate matter (ENVO:01000060) such as... | depth 36 m | reverse complement strand
CGTCTAACGACGGATAAATATAATCCAATTTCCCTTGCCATTGTCGTCCTGGCAGGTACCCCACGCTCATCGTTACCCCAAGCCCTTCTTCAATTAAATCAACTTGATGCTCGAATACTTCAGCCTCTACCCAGACCTCTTCTAAACTGGCAATCGACATCAAGGTTGTACCCGGCTCCACATAAAACCCGTGGCGTATTTTAAGGTGTTCCAGCACCCCAGATTGAGGGGCGTAGAACGTCACGCTTTGCATTACTTCATTGCGACTATCAAGTTGTAGTAGTGCTTCTTTGGGCATATGTAACGACTGTAACCGCAGACGCGCCGCTTTTATCAAAGCTGGGTTGTTACGTTTTTTCGCTAGCAAATACTCCTCTTGCGCACTGACCAACTGGGGTGAATAGATGCCGTAGACTTTTTGCCCCTTAGTAACAGATTCACCTGCGGTGCTGACATACAAAGCATCAACCCAACCTTCAACTCTTGGGTGCATATGCACAATCTTATCTTCGTTATAGCCCACATAACCCACGGTCTGAATAGTGTTTTCAAGGGGTGCAATGCGCGCAAAGTCAGTACGCACACCTAAATTGTTCACCACATTGGGTGATACTTTGACCCTTCCTGCCTGCTCACTTTGCGAACTGCTATTGCCACTACCAGCACCATAAAATGGGATAAGATCCATCCCCATGGGGGATTTACCAGGCTTGTCACGGCGGAAGTTTGCGTCCATTGGCGCCACCCAATACAAAGGCGTTTTTTTAGATTGCCTTTGCGCGGCATCACTTGAGTGACCCATATCGGTATTCGATTCTTGCTCGTTTAACTGTGTGTAAATAACCAGGGCAATAACTGCACCGACAACAAACAAAATAGTCACATTGAAAAACGTTCTCATGGGCGATTTTCCTGATAAGGAGAAGACAGCAATGACTGCCTAGGTAGAAAATAGTTAATTTTAGCGCGCACTTTTTGCTGTTTTACCACTAAGGCAAGACGTTCAAACTCCGCCTCGTTGCGTGTGATCAATACCTCTGATGCCTGTGCTAAGCTGCCGTAGTCGTGACTTAAATTCGCAACACTTACCTCTTTTTGCTCAGCAATGTTCGGCAGAATAACCTCCTCATAATGCGCTACGCGCTTTTGGTATTGGCGGTATTGCACAGCTAAGTCATTTAATTGCCCCACCATTTCACGCATGACCAAGCGATACTCTGTTCGCAAGGCTTCTTTTTGATGATGTGCAGCAGCCAAAGCGTTATCTTGTTTAGTACGAGAAAAAAGCGGCATGTCCATACTTACACTCACTGACCAGAAGTCAGCGCGACTTTGATTAAAAGCATCGTCTTGTCGATAGGCGTAACCGATATTTACGCCCCACAAAGGATCATATTGTGCTGCAGCTAACTTAACGCCTCCTTCGCTAGCGCTAATAGATTGCAGTGCTGCTTTAGCTCGGGGGTGTTGTGATACAAGCGCCTGTAAGGTGTTCAGCGTCGCTTGTTCGCTTATGGGCTCTTCTTCAACGAAGCTAGGCACAGCAGCAAATAATGGCAGGTGCTGTTTAGCAGTCTCATCTAAATGGCAGGCTCGTAACTGCAACGACGGCCGCACTTCGTCATGGGCAATAGTGGGTTTGTCATCATATCCGTCTTGCGGAGCTAACCATTGGCACAACTTGGCTTGAGTTGAACGTTTGCTGGTATTGATTTCAACAATTCTGTCGTCCACTTTGGCTAAGTCTAGTTGTGTCACCAGCACGTCATTTTGGGTGGTTCTGTTGCGGCTATTGCCAAACGTGGTCGCGTAATTCGCTTGACTAATATCAATCAGCTGCTGCAACGTCTCTCGCAGCTGCAAAGCGAGTGCAATCTCTTGATTTGCTTGATATAAATTTAACCATAACAAAGTCACAGTTAACGCGACTTGCTTCAAACGATCGTCACGCAGAAAAGGTTGAACAGCAGCAAGTTGCTGGAACCGCTGGCGGGTAATACGGCGACTTTGACCTCGGGTGAATGATTGCTTCATCGCCACTTTAAACTGGGTCATGGGCTCTTGGCCTAGCGCAAAGCCATCGCTAGGTACGTTCAATAAACCAAATGACAATTCAGGATTAGGTAAAGAATCACTGGCCTCCCCTTGGGCGCGCAGCGCATATTCCTTTTGTTGGCTACCGTCTAACCATGGGTCTTGCTGCTGGGCTTGTAAAATGGCTTGGGATAAGGACATTCCCCAACTTAAGGGGGATGTAAACACTAGGGGTAATAGCAAGCAAACCCTAAGCAGCACTTTATTTTTGACTTGACCCAATACCTTGAAACGTAGAGGGTGCACTAAAATAGTCAACGTCATGATGTGTCTCAACAAACATTTTCAAGCGATGCGATCCGAGCTCTTTATTCTGAGCTTTTATTCTGAGCTTTTTACGCCGTGCATAGCACATGGCTCAGAGTCAGTTTCACATCGCTTGCGTTATTTCGAAGAGAAAGAGTGAGTCATTCACCTCGCTTTCTCGATTAAAACAATACTTGAGCAAATTTAAGCCCAATTAGATTGTGTTAACCGCTTATAGGAGGGCGTTTTACTCTCGATTGGAAGGGGGTTGCGGTAGAGAACAAAACACTGATGATTTTGTCGTCTGAGCGAGAGAAGGACATATCAGTATTAGAGGCAATCATCGCCCCTGCACCGCATGCGCCTTCGGGACAATAGCAAGAATCTGCAGTGTCTTCGTCGCAGCACGCCATTTGCATATCACTGGTCTGAGCGTGGTCATTGGTGGCGATGCCTGATTTGGCCATTTTATGCGACATCTGCATCAAACATGGCGTATCGTCATCACTTTGGGAAGCATTTAGCGTTTGATTTTGAGTATGCAAGCGCGTCATAGAAGCTTCTTCAGCGCCCATTTGCATGGTGATACATGTCATTCCATTTACCCCAAAAGACTGCACTACAAGAAGCAACACAATCAAAAGGTAGGGTGTAAATTTATGGCTCATGAAATACACATACTCGTTTAATGCTATAAAAATGAAGATTGCCCACCAAGACGCAAATGAACATCATCTAGGCCTAACAGGGCTAGTTTAGCCTTTGCTCCCTGTCATTTGCACGTAAAAAATGTGAAAGCGCTACTTTTACTTATTCCGGCGTTCCTCAATAGAGACAAGGGGTGTTGGTAAAATCTTGCGTGCTAATGCCACCCAAAACGGACTGGCAAATAAGCTTAGGGCAATCACCGCCACGGTCACATGGTAACCATAATCACTGATAAGCTTTGATTGGCGGCCAAGCGTAGCCAATATAAAGCTAAACTCCCCAACTTGAGCAAGCATCGCCGCAGCATAAAGGCTTTTTGTCCAACTGACGTGCAATAAGCGTAGTGTAAAGGTCGCAATTAAGGTGTTACCCACCAACACCATGAGCAGCAGTGACGTTAACAAGGTGCTGTTTTGCACGATAAACTGCACGTCTAGCAACATTCCGATAGACATAAAAAATAGCGCAATAAACACCACATGAAAGGCTTGTAAACTGCTTCTGATCCACATCGAATCTTTCATCTTCGCCACCAACATGCCGCCAACAAAGGCACCTAGTGCAGTGGATAAATGCATCAAACCAGACAGCAAGGCCATGCCAAAACAACATAAAAGTGCGCCAAAAACTTGAAGTTCGTGGTTCACCTTAAGCTTATTCAACCACGTGAATTCAATGTGTTCTTGATTCAGCAGCCAGCGCACTAGTAACAATACACCTATGCCCGCCCCGACCTGCATGGCTATCACATCGGATTGCACCCCTGTTTCATCCATCATGCCAATCACAATAACCATGGGGATCACAGCCAAATCTTGCACCAGTAACACGCCTAGCACGTGCTGCCCCTGCTCACTGTGCAACTCGTTGCTGTCTTGCATCAATTTAAGCACCACAGCTGTACTGCTCAAGCTCAGAACAAAGCCCAGTAACACGATTCGCTGCAGCGACCAATCAAGCAGACTACCAACTAGGTACACGCATGCCACGCACAGAGCAATTTGCAACCCTGTGCTGCCAATCGACACCCGCCAACTGCGCCGTAATTTATCAGGGCTCACCTCCATACCGATGAAAAACAGCAGCAGTATTACGCCTAACGAACCCATGGTCTCAATTACATTAATATCTTTAATTAGGCCTAAACATTGGGGGCCAACAATGAAACCCGTCACTATATAGGCCAAGACAAGAGGGAGTTTGAAATATCTAAAGATTAACGAAAGCAATAAGCCAATAAACGTTGTGCCCACAACAGCGGGTAAAATAGGGTCAAAATGCATAGTACTCAATTTACAAATTTTTTATCTACTGAAAAGACAGCGGCTAGGCCAAAGGTTCCCGTTTGACAAGCTTTGTCACACTTTAGAGCAGCCGCTTAAACGCCGTGCTGACTATCCGTATTTAGACGCCCTAGGGCTAATTGTCAGACAGCTACGTGATGAAAATCGACGAAGTGGCATGTTGTTTTGTTGATATGTTGTCCAGAGACAGGTGCAGAGCTTTGATAATTGACTGACCTTGTTGACGTACTTTATTAACGCACGTATGAAAAATTTTCCTTATCAGATGTAGTTGGTACCCAAAGGCAGACAAAAGGACTAAGGCTTTTGCACTTCATTTAGCGCTGTCATTGGCTGGAGACCATTATCTATATGACCCAAAGCCCGAAATACGAAATCCGGTATTCTCCTTGCTTCTGTGCACAGAGTTACTGCTGTTAGCGTTAGCGCTGCATAGATGGCAGTACAGAGAAATGAATCTCTGCAAAACAGACAATCGTAAGAAGAGAGTCGAAAGTCGCGCACAATAAACACGGAAAAGAATACAAAAGGTAAACGGGAGGCAAAATGGCCGGTGGTTGGGCAAAAGATGGTGCAGTACAAGACCAAATTGACGCGAGCGTTGAAGAAGCTGTGGCACGGGCTAAAAGTCAGATGTTAAAAGGCGAAAGTGCTGAATTCTGTGAAGAGTGTGATGAACCTATTCCTGAGCGCAGACGCGTCGCATTACCTGGGGTTCAGTTGTGTATTAATTGCCAAACAGAGATTGAAAAGCACGCAAGTGTAACCTCCTCTATTAATCGCCGCGGCAGTAAAGACAGCCAGTTAAGATGATTTGCGTCGCTATCTCACATGGCTGCGCTGCCTCACACTAAATTCATGATTAGCTTACTAAACGCGCTGCCTAAAATCACAATGCTTGATCTTGATATTTATGGTCTTCAAAGCTACCTGAGTCAATTCATTCAAACCGGTTAATTTAAGGCGAACGATTTACACCGAATGAGCTAAACAGACGCGTTTAAGCTAGGGGAAACTAAGCAGAACTCTTACAGCCGTGCATGGTCACCCCCTTCTAAATCAGGTTGCAGCATGGGCGGTCACATCGCTCGTCATTTTGCCATCAATTTTTTACTGCTATCATTACTACTGATAAGATGGCTATCCCGACTAACATCGTCTTCTACCGCGAAATACAGCGTATAGAAAGGTCAATACATGAATAACCAAAATGGCTTACGCCTGCAGCGAAAGTGCGCTTTTAGCAAAATTTTCACACCACTCACTTTGAAGTTGGGCTGCGCAACATTCCTTATGCTGACGGCCAGCAGCACGTTTTCAGCTAGCTTTAATTGCCAAAATGCATCCCAAACTGACGAAAAAGTAGTTTGCGGAAGTGTAGAGCTTTCGACGTTAGATGAACAACTTAGTAAACGATACAAGGTCGCCATCGCTAGCAATCAAGCTCAGCCGGCAAAGAAATTTGAAATCCAGCGCAGCCAAACCCAGTGGCTTTCACAACGCAAGGCGTGTCATTTCAGTTTTGATTGTATAAAGAGTGTCTACAGAAAAAGGATCAATGCACTGATCGCATTGTCTCGTACCGAGAATGCTTTTTCTTGGGGTGGTAACTATCGCCTAACACCAAGTACCAGCGCAACGCGTTTAGGCTCAGCAAGAGAGCGACAACCTATCAAGGTGCTATCACAAACCGATGTCATATTTAATGGCTATCCTTGGTTTCAAATTGAAATAAATGGTCAAGAAGCGTACCAATGGGGTGGTATCATTTGCGCCCCCCATTTCCCAAATACAACATTTTGTGAATAAGCGGCTAATTCCAGATGTTAAATTACTGTTCTACTTCAAACGGCGGTCTTGGGCGCTCATCCACTGTCAGTTTAAACACATCAGGACGCGAGTAGTGCCCTGCAGGGTCTAAATCGTAACGCGCCTTAATGATGTCATTTAAGTCGATTTCAGCGCTTATCAAGCCTTCTTCGTCATACAATGGCCCAGCGAGTATTTCGCCCATTGGCGATACAATCATGCTGCCACCACGAATCAGTGGTTTATCCGCTGGCCAAGCCTTATCTGTCGGTGTTTCTGTCGTTCCCTTTTGTGACGGTGGCCCTTGATATTGGCACGCGCTGACCAGAAAATTTCGCCCTTCGTAGGCGATATGGCGCATACTAGCCTGCCAAATATCACGGTCGTCCACGGTAGGTGCGCACCAAATATCCATACCCTTGGCGTACATAGTGCTGCGAAGTAACGGCATGTAATTTTCCCAGCAAATGGCAGCGCCGACTCGACCGGCAGAGGTATTCACTACTGGAATGGTTGAGCCATCGCCCTGCCCCCATATTAGGCGCTCGCTGGCGGTTGGCATCAGTTTTCGATGTTTATACACCTCCCCCGCTTGAGTGATAAACAATGCGGTGCAATACAAGGTGCTACCACCGCGCTCAATGATGCCAATCACAATAGATGTATTACACGCTAGCGCGAACTCAACGAGTGCCTGAACTTCAGGTCCTTCTAATTCAATAGCTTGCTTAAAATAAGACATGTATTGTTCGCGACCTTGCTCTGTGCGATAGCCTACGCGAGTGCCAAAGTCAGCGCCTTTTGGGTATCCCCCTAACAATGCTTCTGGCATCACCAATACATCACACTGGCTATCAATAATGGCGTCTTTAAAGCCCAGTATCCGCTTTAATGTGTCGCTCGTGCCTAAAGCAGATGAGCCAAGTTGTAATGCTGCAATCGTTTTAGTGTTCATTGGTATGTGTGCTTCTTAATATTCCCAAGTAGTAACGCGAATGTGCCGCATTTTTCGCCCGACTGTCAATATGCCTATTCTTTCTTAACAGTTATCCCCTCCCTTGCACTGGTGTGCTGTGAGCCGTACTCTTATATAAAAAATAATAAGGCCTGACCATGACAGCACAAACAGTAACACCCGAAACAGAAAATCACGCTGCGTCCAGGGAGCAGAACGCATCTCCTTTTCCGAATTTGCTCAGCCCATTAGACTTAGGTTTTACCACAATAAAAAACCGCACTCTGATGGGCTCAATGCATTTGGGCTTGGAGGAAGAAAAAGGCGGTTTTGATAAATTAGCCGCTTTTTATGCAGAGCGTGCCAGAGGAGGTGTGGGCTTAATTGTGACCGGCGGCATAAGCCCTAATATTGCCGGTTGGGTAGCCCCGTTCGCTGGGCGAATGAGCAGTTTGCGTCACGCAAAAAAACACAAAGTCATTACAGATGCGGTGCATCAAGAAGGGGGCAAAATTTGCATGCAAATTTTGCACTCAGGACGATACGGTTACCATCCGTTTAACGTATCAGCGTCAGCAATCAAAGCGCCTATTGCGCCATTTAAACCAAAGGCCCTCACCTCACGTGCGGTAAAACGTACCATTGCCGATTATGTGGCTTGTGCAAGTTATGCTCAAGTCGCCGGGTACGATGGTGTGGAAGTAATGGGCTCTGAAGGCTACCTGATAAACCAGTTCTTCTGCGAGCGTACCAACCAAAGAGATGATGAATGGGGCGGCAGCTTAGAAAACAGAGCCCGCTTAGCCGTTGAAATAGTCACCCAAACACGGCAAAAAGTCGGTCGCAATTTTATCATCATTTATCGCTTGTCCATGCTTGATTTAGTAGAAGGTGGAGCCTCGTGGAGCGAAGTGGTTTACCTCGCTAAAGCCATTGAAAAAGCTGGCGCAACGCTTATCAACACAGGGATTGGCTGGCACGAAGCGCGCGTGCCTACCATAGTCACGTCCGTTCCACGGGCAGCCTTTAGCTGGATCACGCAAAAGATGAAAGCTGAGGTGTCGCTTCCGCTCATCACCACCAACCGCATTAATACTCCTGAGGTCGGCGAAAAGATATTAGCCGATGGCCAAGCTGATATGGTGTCAATGGCGCGTCCCTTCTTGGCAGACTCACAGTTTGTTGCCAAGGCCATGCGCAATGAGTCAGACCAAATCAATACTTGTATTGCCTGTAATCAAGCCTGTTTAGACCATGCTTTTGCCCAAAAACGGGCTAGTTGCTTAGTGAACCCACAAGCGTGTTATGAAACCGAACTTATTTTCAAAACAGTCTCGGCCCCTAAAAAATTGGCAGTAATTGGTGCCGGGCCAGCAGGTCTGGCGTTTGCAACCTATGCTGCACAGCGCGGTCACGATGTGCACTTGTACGACCAAGCATCTGAAATAGGAGGGCAATTTAATTACGCTAAGCAAATTCCCGGTAAAGAGGAGTTTTACGAAACCCTACGCTATTACGCCCGTATGATTGAGGTATATGGGGTGACCTTACATTTAAGAACCGTAGTAAATGCAGGGTTGCTGGCTGAGCACAAATTTGACGAAATCGTTATGGCGACCGGCATTAAGCCAAGGCATTGGGATATTGACGGCAGTGAGCACAAAAAAGTCATGAGCTACATAGACGTGCTAAGAGATCACAAACCGGTCGGCCAAAAAGTAGCCATTATCGGTGCTGGTGGCATTGGATTTGATGTGGCTGAATTTTTAGTAGAAAACGAAGCCCTGACCACCGACCTTGATGAGTGGTTAGCGCATTGGGGAATAGACAAAACCGTTACTCACCCAGGTGGGTTAACAGCTCCGAAAATATCAGAGGTAAACCGGGAGGTGTATTTGCTGCAACGAAAATCGAGCAAAGTCGGAGCGGGCTTGGGTAAAACATCCGGCTGGGTGCACCGTGCATCACTCGCGCACCACAAAGTGCAAATGATCAACTCAGTTGAATACGTAAAAGTAGATGACGCGGGACTGCACATTAATATTCAAGGTAAGCCACGCGTGTTAGACTTAGACAATGTCATTGTCTGTGCTGGTCAAGAGCCACTAAGAGAGCTTCACGAAGGCTTACTTTCCCTAAGTATACCTGTGCATATTATTGGCGGTGCTGATGTTGCAGCAGAATTAGATGCCAAGCGGGCAATCAGGCAGGGTGCTGAGCTGGCAGCTAAAATTTAGCGCCCTCAGCACACGCTAGCCCCCTTTGAGATAGCGATAAAAAACCGCTAACGGAGACCCGTAGCGGTTTTGTTTTATCTATAGAAAGCGATCCATGGCAGCATAAAAGATGATTAATTGGCAATCAATAATCGCATTGACGCTGATTAATATGCTCGGCCCTGTCAGCAAAGTGTGCACTGAGTAATTCACTTAACGCTTCACGTGCAGCGTTGGCCTGCGCCACTTCTTCGGTGGTTACCGTTTTCGCAATACGCGTATAGTGGTAACCGTAAAAATTAACGCCAGCTGCTTTAAGTGCTTCGCCCATGTTGTCGATGTTGTGCTGCTTGTCATCCACAAATACCACTGAGGTATACTCGTGACCTGTGCGCGCCAGTAAATCAAGCAGCATCACGCCCTTATTCATGCCTTGGACCATAAATACGCCGTCCACATAGCTCACATTTGCAGTACGCCCACCAAGGGTGTAGTCATAATGCAGGCCGACATCAGGTGAGGTTAAAGACTTATCACTAAAGTCCAATTGATTGCGCGCTAGCTCACGCATGGTTCCCGCACGGTACGCTTTAGAGCGTGCGGTTAAAATAACCACGTCGTTGCTCACACCGTTCACCAATGTCGCCATATCAGCTTGTGTAGGTTTGTTCACCGCTATTTCAAACACCATGCCCAAGGTATCGAATAAACAATTTACTTTTTCACTGTCTTGGGTAGCAATAACGTTACCGGTTGGGCTAAGGGCTCTGCCTCGTTGCCAGTCATACCATTTATCACTGCCAAAAAATTCCGTTGCGGTCAACAAGGTGTCATCGATATCGAATACCAGCAACGTAGATTGTACGTCTAAGGTACTAGCTTTAGCGATGGCATCGCTAAGGTCATCCGTTTTCACCACTTCACTCACCACTTGCTTATTAGCCGCTGAATGTGGGTTTAATTGAGGGCTTGATACGCCGCTTTCTATATTGCCAGTAGCGCAGGCACCTAAGAAAAAGGTAGCGCCAAGGGCGAGGAGAAATGAACGAAATGTGGGGTTAAACGTCCGCCCAGTGGCTGAATCAATGTGTCCTTTATGCATTTTTATTCTTCATTTTGCGCGTAAATAGTCGGCGATAATACATCATTTAATGCCCTCAGTGTAGCCGCAATCATGGATAACCAGCAGGCTTTAGGCACTTTCTACCATAGATTACTTAGTGTGGGCGACTATCATTTAACCAATCGTAAATGAGTCTACTAGGTTAGCCGTCATTGACATTTCTATCCTTAGGCGATGCTGGCTTAACCCACATAAAATACCTCCCCCTCCCGGTAACTTTTATATTCCACGTGAATTATTTTCTGCAACCTATCAAAAT
>TARA_R110000744_G_scaffold2188_10_pt1 | contig 10728 bp, 11 predicted proteins | sample TARA_R110000744 | Tara Oceans TARA_R110000744 (sample SAMEA4398083) | marine metagenome | biome: Polar Biome; feature: [DCM] deep chlorophyll maximum layer (ENVO:01000326); material: water (ENVO:00002006), including particulate matter (ENVO:01000060) such as... | depth 36 m | reverse complement strand
TTTTTCACCTAAAGCACTCACTGAGCTGTTGGCGCTAATATTAGCATTGAGTTTGATTGTAACTAAGTAAATTACTGTATTTAATTTTTTTACGTTCTCGTCAGGAGTAGCCTTTTTCTATATCTACTCAGGCTTTATAGTTAGCTTATCATTATAAACTATTTTTCTTCGGCTTATAATTTGTGGGAAATAGTGTCAATAAAAACTGGAATAGTGTCACTAAACTTGGTCATGTGTTTTATTCGTTTTCATGGCTAACGTATTCAAGTAAGCTGCTTATAGGTACTTCTTTTATTAAGCTATTTTATGTCAACACAATCCATTTTAATTACTGGCTGCTCGAGCGGTATAGGCTTACATGCTGCATTAACACTTGCTGCGCGCGGTTACCAGGTGTTTGCGACAGCGCGAAGTACAAAAGATGTTACCGACTTGCAAGCTAAAGGTTTAACCGCGTATCAGTTAGACCTCACTAAACCTGAAAGTATTACTCAAGCTGTTGTGCAAGTGTTGGAAGAAACCGGTGGAGGTTTAGATTTTCTCTTTAATAACGGTGCTTATGGGCAACCGGGAGCATTAGAAGATTTACCCACTGACGCGCTAAAAGCACAATTTGAAAGTAATGTATTCGGCTGGCACGAACTCACTAAGCAAATAATTCCGGTGATGAGGCGACAAGGCCATGGTCGTATTATTCAATGTAGTTCGGTATTGGGCTTTGTGTCTATGGCTTACCGAGGGGCTTATAATGCTTCAAAGTATGCGATAGAAGGACTAACCGATACCCTACGCTTGGAGTTAAAAACAGCTAATATAGATGTTGTGCTAATAGAGCCAGGTCCTATTAATACACAATTTCGCGCGAATGGTTTAGTTGCACTTCGGGAGAATATTGATATCGATAATAGTGTGCATAAGGAGCAATATCAGCAGCAAATTGAACGCTTAGCCAGTGAAAAATCAAATGCACCTTTCTCATTAGAGCCACTTGATGTTACAAAAGCCTTGATTCACGCGCTAGAAAGTAAACGACCTAAAGTACGTTACCGTGTAACGTTGCCAACCAAACTATTTGCTTTTTTGAAGCGTTTACTGCCTGCGCGTTGGTTAGATCAGTTACTTGCTAAAGGTTAAAGCTGGGTTACTATGCTAGACGATTTAACTCCTAATCGCCTAGCTAATATATTTATAAAACTAATAGCCCCGGTACTGCATGGTTGCCGTGTTATATTTTTTCAATAGAAACAGCGATTGATTTATAAGTCGGTGTACCGCAATTATCAGCGGTACTTTCTAACGGTACAAGCGGATTAGTTTCTGGATAATACGCCGCTACACAGCCAGCAGGAATAGTATATTCAACCACTTTAAAATCGGTGATCGAACGCACTATATTATCGTTTGATACGGTGGTGATTTTAACTTTGTCACCATTGTTTAATTGCTGTTTCTCCATATCATCAGCGTTCACAAATACTACACGACGTTCGCCATATATACCGCGGTATCGATCGTCCATACCGTAAATTGAGGTGTTGTATTGGTCATGTGAACGTAGTGTTTGTAAAGTTAAAATAGGCTTGTCGGTAAAATCTTTAGCCACTTCGTGAGCCAATTTTTCTGGTAGTAGGGTACTTGAAAAAGTTGCTTTGGACGCTTTTGTTTTCCATTGGCGCTGAGCCGCTTTATTTTCTAAATGAAAACCTCTGCCAATTTTTATACGTTGGTTGTAATCAAAAAATTCTGGCAGTACTTTGCTAATGTCTTCTCGTATTAAACCATAATCGTTCATTAGGTTTGTCCAATTAACAATCTGCTCACCAACTGAGGCTTTAGCTATACCGGCAACAATGGCGGTTTCTGAACGTAAATGCGGTGATGCTGGCTCATTTTGGCCAGTTGAGCTATGCACCATACTCATAGAGTCTTCTACGGTAATGCATTGTTCTCCACTCGTTTGACTGTCAATTTCAGTACGACCTAAGCAAGGAAAAATTATCGCCTGTTTACCAGTAATTACATGGCTGCGATTGAGTTTAGTGCTAATTTGAACGGTTAGGTCACATTGCTGTAAAGCTTTATAGGCTCTTGTTGTATCGGGTGTGGCAGCAGCAAAGTTACCGCCTAGGGCGATAAATATTTTGGCTTTACCTGACAACATAGCCTGTATTGATTCAACCGTGTTTAGGCCATGATTACGTGGTGTTGTAAAAGCATAGTGATTATCTAAGGCATCAAGAAATTCCATTGAGGGCTTTTCGTTAATACCTACCGTGCGATTGCCTTGAACATTCGAATGACCGCGGACAGGACAAGCGCCCGCGCCTGATTTACCAATATTACCTCTAAGCAGTAATACATTAACCAGTTCTTGAATGGTGGCAACCGAATGTTTGTGTTGGGTAATACCCATAGCCCAAGTAAAAATAACCTTTTTATTGCTGGCATAAATGTCGGTAATTTGTTCTATGTCTTGTCGGCTCAGTCCGCATTGGCTGATTATTTTATCCCATGACGTGGCTTCAACACTGCTTTGATATGCCTCAATACCATGGCAATGTTCTGCAATAAAGTCACTATCAAGTACGGTTTTGTCTTGTTTAAATCGTTCGAATAATGACTTGGCGACACCACGTAGAATGGCCATATCGCCACCCAATCGTGGGGTAAAGTAATATTGGCTAATATTGGTACCAGTGAAAAGGATCATTTCTTTTGGACTTTGTGGATCTAAGAATTTCTGTAATCCACGTTCTTGCAGATTGTTAATACTGACAATAGTTGCGCCGCGTTTGCTGGCTTTTCGTAACGTACCTAGCATGCGTGGGTGATTAGTGCCGGGGTTTTGGCCAAATACGAATATAGCGTCAGCTTCATCGAAATCTTCCATTGTCACTGTGCCTTTGCCTGTACCTAAGCTGCTGGACATACCTATGCCTGAAGCTTCATGGCACATATTGGAACAATCAGGGAAATTATTGGTGCCTAACACGCGGCCAAATAATTGATACAAATAAGCCGCTTCATTACTCGCTCTGCCAGAGGTATATAGCAGTGCCTCATCTGGTGATGCAAGGTTTTTAAGGTTGTCGGCGATAACCTTAAAGGCGTCTTCCCAGCTTATGGCTTGGTAATGGTCACTTTTGCCATCAAAAAACATCGGCTGAGTTAATCGACCACTTTTTTCTAGGGAATGATCATCCCATTGTTTTAACTCGGTGATAGAATGTTGTTGAAAGAATTCAACGTCAACTCTTTTGCTAGTCGCTTCCCATGCGATTGCTTTTACGCCATTTTCACAAAAATCAACTTTACCTGCGTCAGCTGAATCACCCCATGCACAGCCTGGGCAGTCAAAGCCGCCTGGTTGGTTGGCGCGTAATAGCGCTTTAACGTTTTTGGCGGCATTTTCACTTTTGATCAAATGTTTAGCCGAGCTTTTCAGTGCTCCCCAACCGCCAGCGGGTGAAGAATATGCAGGAGATGTTTTTGTAGGTTTTGACATGTTAATTCTCTTTTATGCGAAACGTTTCACTGACTGTTTGAAACATATCAGGGCTAGCCCTTAAATGTAATACCTGGCCAAAATTCGGCAGGTTGAACTTGCGTTACTAAATAATATGATTATAAGCTATCGGCCTTATATTATCTGACTAAATCGCGGCCAACTTAGTTTGAATAGCGATAATTTTGGCTGATAAAAAGGAATAGACAGAGCTGTACTTGTCGTTACAGGCGCTAAATTATCTCAGCAATGTTAATGAACTAGAGTTAGCCAAATCATGCTTAAAATTGCAGTTAAATCATTATATTTATACTACTATTTGTCAATGATGAATCCACCGCAACTTACGGCTAACAATGTGATATAACGGATAACTTATGCGCTATGATGTATTTAATTTGCCGTGATTTTAGATTATTTAGTCGTGTGAATTGGCCCAGAGCAATGGGTTGCCGACAAATTCAATTTAAATGGCCGGCAACAATGAGGTGAGATTAACGACCACCGGCATCTTTTTTCGATGCAGCGGTGTTCTCAACTAAAACACCTGCAGCTATACGATTAACTTCAGCCCAAACTTCAGGCTCTATCTCGATACCATGTTCAACCGTGTGCTGTTTATTTTTTTCAATTTGTTCTGAGCTAATAAAGCGACTTGCACTACTTTGTAACGATGACGTTATATCAACACGTGAACTACATATGATGGTTAAGGCTTGTTTGTCATTTTGGCTATTAGTAAGGTTTGTGATGCCTTCACTATAGCTAGGGTAACGTTTGCCTGAGCCAATTGCAGCTGTATGTTCGGTGACTTTTTTACTACCATTTTGCCAATAAGCTGCGGCGCTTATACCACTACGGCCACGGTCGGTTAAGGCTTTTAGAACAAACATACGATTATGACAATTATGCACGGTTACTGTGGCAATACCACTTTCTAATGCTTTGGCGTGCGCTAAATCAACTGCAGCGGCAATACAATTTAGCGCACTACGGTTATGTGCATCTATTGTTGCAGAGGTGCTATCTTCGTAAATTACATTGCTTAACGGCTTATTCCGATCTTCGTATATATAGGGCAGGGCTTGTTTAAGCTCTTTTAGGCCATTTAATCCATGTTTTTCAAGCCATAGCACCATGTTGGCAGCGTCTTCATAATTACCAACAAAATAACCACTGGCTTCAAAACAACGACGTAAAGCCGCTTTAAATTCGTTCATAGAAATATTCATTAGGCTTTCCTTATTGTTTAGGTGCTAGTGGCATAAACCAGTCATCGCTGAATGCTTTACCAATATCTTCAAGTAAAGGAGCACCTTGGAACATGGTGTTTCGAACCCATAAACGTGAACGAGGATCAAACTTACTGACACCAAAAAATGCCAGTTTTGCGCGTAATAAATGCATAGGTAGTACGTCTTTATCGAGTAAGTTGGCTTGAATATCTCCATAAATACAGCGGTTCATGCCTTGAATTCGGCGAACAATACCTCTGAGTTTTGGATATGCGACCATAAAGCGCGCTGTAGTATGGTCGGGGTTTTCAGCAAAGTAGGCAACTAATTGGTTGTAACATTTACGCACAGCATAACCAACACCAAGTGCCATTTGTTTCTTTTCACCTTCAATATCAGCAATGCTACCTAAGCGCGGCTCCATTTTTTCTTCAGAGCGATACCAGTAGGTTTCACGTGCGCCTTCTTGTTCAAAATCTAATGCTAATGCCCAATCATACTTATCTTCAATAATGCTTTTTAATTTTTTAATCGGCATCAGAGGATCTAAATCAAGTTGCTCGTCTGCACTGTGGAAATCTTCCAATTCATCAACCAATTCGGGATAAATTTCTAACATAATAGAAACCAACATTTCTTGACCTTGCAAAGAGCAATTTTGCTCACTGAATGCCACTATACTGTCCCATGACTCAAAACCATTTTGCACACAGTATTTTAGTGCAGCAAGGTCTTTAAGCATGGTAATGTTGTTGTTAGTTTGCCAGTCATCTTCGGTTAATATTTGTTGGGTATGTAAACTACAGCGATTAATCAGCTCGTTAAATGCTTGCGTGACAGGCTCAGTAATAGCCCCTAACACCCGAACACGCGCTAGCGCTAATTCACGCATTTCAACCCATTGATTGATCAATAAAGGATGATTTACCAAATAAGGCGCCATGCCTAAACCGGTTGAATTACCAATGCCAAAATAGCGTTTAATATCGTGGCGCATGGGTTGGTAAGTCTTTGGTGATTGATGGCGAGCAATATGTTCAACTTGGAACAGGCTGAAGTTTCTTAGCATTAAACAAACAAACATTTCACCAGCAAAAGGTCGGGCAAAATCAGGATGTTTTTCGCGTATTTTCTCCCAATCAGCCATGCCGAGTTTGCCACTGCCATAAACAGCTGTTGTACGGTATAAATAGCCCACATCGGCAATTTTTTTAACATCAGGCTGTTGACCATTGGCAAGCTGATCGACAACATAGTCGAAATTTCGAGCACTTCGATTGGCGCGCGACAATACAAAAACACGAGAGTCAACGCGGCCTTCTTCTTGTTTAGGCACATTTTGGCGCAGCATTTCAATATAATCGGTTTCGACTTTGCCTTCCACTAACGCCATCGTTAGATCCCACTTGGTGGCGATAACGCGATCGTTACGCTCGTCAGGGGATAAGTAATCAGAAAACAGTACAAAACTAAAAACACCATGTGGTGCATTTATTTCGTACACAACCGTACCGTAACCTTGGTTATCAAGCTCTAATATACGCGCCTCGATTTGCCAACGCTCTTTAAAAACTCTTCGTACTATGGTGCGCATAAAGCTTAAGCGACTTTGGTGGAAAGCACCGAGTCGTTCTAATGTCATCACTTGACTTGCCGCACGAAGCGGAAGGGCATTTTTCCCTCTTAGGGATGAGCGAATAGCCGCAACTGTTGTCATGTTATTTATCCTCTTTTACCTGTTAGCTGTTTACATACGCACTGATTTTAGTTAGTTGAAACAGCACACAGACTTATGTTTGGTTTTCATTTCGGTAAGAATATTGCTTACCTACTTTGAAATTGGCCATATCATTAGCTAAACAGGGGGGTGTATACAAATCAAAAAGCTCTATCGGCTGATAAGTAAAATTTATCGAGGCATATTTCATTAGATTTATTAATGCGTTAGTCGCAGCAGCTTTCATAGATAATTATTTCTTATCAAAAGATAGAAGTTATTCATTATGGCTTTTCAGTGTAATTAACTATCATGAGGTTATAAGTAAGTGTATATCAACATTTTTTAAACATTAATTGAGAGGTCAATATGAATGCGTTAACTAGTCATAAACAAAGTCAGTATGTAACTGAAAACACAACATTAGCCAATATGAAAACGACTCAAAATACGAGCGTTAACTTTCAAGAGCAAATAAAGCCAGAGCGTAAATTACAAGAAGAAATCAATGGCGATGCGACCACGTCGAGCTATGTAAGAGGTTATAATTAGCGGCCACTTTAGGGTGGATGAATATACTTACAAAATTTGATTACCAAGTTAATATTTTGATATATAAAGTAAATCGTATAGCTAAAAAGTTTAGTTTATTATGATGACTTTGAAATAATTAGGAAGGTTCACTACGTGCTAGCACGACTGCCTTCTGAAACAATAATCGGTAAATCCATACAGCCGTAATCGACACCAAATTGGCTTAACACACAGGTCAATTGGCCACGATGGTGTGCTTGGTGATTAAATATGTGTTGTGTTACATCAGCTATAGCCTTAGTTATAGACTCACCTTCTGTTGTTGTATAGTTAATAAATCGTTCACAATCATCATCAGTCAAGTTTGTACAATATTGTATGATAAGCTCGTCAACCTGTGATCTTAAATACGCAAAGTCTGATAATTTACGGCAATAAATATCTTGTGGAGACTCAGGTGTTGGCAATGCTGATAATGTTTGAGGTGTTAGTCTAGCTATATGGTTTAACGCTAATCGTCGTAATAAAATTAAATCACCGAATAGAATATGGTTCCAATAACTCATAATATTTGGAAAAAAAGAATGTGTTTCTTTTTCAAGAAGCTCGTTTGATAACGCTAGGCAGTTAGCCATCAATTGTTCGTTAATCCGTTGATTATATAAAGCCATCATCCTGAAATTTTTTACCAAACTCAATTTTTACTCCTTAGTGCTAGTCGCATTATCTAGGCTTTTAGTACGGCTAAATAAAAGCGAAAAACCGTACGTTTTCCGCTTGATTGGCTTACAGATAATATCAGCATAAGTAGATTTTAAAGTTATTTTATTTTAACTTTCTAATGCCAACTAAAACAGATATAACACCACCAACCATTCCTGCCCAAGCTTCAATTGGCGTATCACCATTTACTGCACGGGTAACTTGTGAGCTCGCTGAGTCATAAATATTATATCCCCATAACGTTAAAGCTACACCGACAATAATAAGAACGATACCGATAATTTTATTATTCATTTTTTACTCCAATTATTTTTAAAGATTATTGCTGAATGGATCAAATTGGTATAATACTTAAAAAAATACCCGCGAGTATTCAGTTTATATTACCCGTAGGTTACGATTTACTTAGGATAATTAATATCTATTTTTATATATTCATAATTAAAATTCATAAAATTTTGTCATACAGTCGAAAGACCACCTAAGTTAAAGTTTTGTTCGAAGGGAAGTAGTAAAGTGTAATTTATCCCCAAAAGCATCCTTGTAGGTCATCATTAACTATATTCAACAAGGGCTCTAAATGACGATTAATACCGCCTGGCAGGTACTGCTGCCATTTCATATTTTGACGTGGCCAATATAACTTCCAAACTTTATCTTTTTTAACATAAGTAAACTTGGCAATTAAGGTTTCTGTTTTTTTAGTAGGGTTATCCCACAAAGGGCGAACCTCAAGCAAAAATAAATTTTGCTGCTCCATTTTATAATCAATAAATAGTAGTTCACGAGGAATGTTTTTATTTTTATTAGCACAGAAATTTTTTGCTAATTTGGCTACCTTAAATAATTCAAATTCACTGATTGTCACAACAAAACCCTCGAAGTTCGTCAGGAGACGAAAAACTTTCGTTTAATTTAAATTATCGCCATAAAAATAAGTGGTGTAAATATATTATTAATATGGATGAATCGTCTACAGTGAAATACAGCAACACACGTGTTTATCTCGACCGGGTGTATAAAGAATTTAACTATTGAGCGGCTGCCATTTTGAATAAAAATAATGTAAACAAAGTAATAAAAATAATGGCAACGATTACCATGATGGTTAAGGTTTTAGATTGTCGCATTGATACAACTAAACCCTTCGCAGGAAGTAGCCCTAATGCCAGTAATATATTGTCGAAAATACCCATTTTATGTCCCTATATTGCAATGTACGTCGAACGATACTTTAGAATAACGCGTTTTTGTAAAATACCTCAAAAAGTAGCGGTGATAAATGTAGTTGGCTAGAATAAGAGCAGACAGTGAATATAGAGCCAAATGTACTTTATCCTTATTTTTTATTTTTGACTATACCGATTTTTCATACGCCAATGTTAGCCATTTAATCGTTTCGGCATCAACATCTGAAATATTCTGCAGTTGTATTCTGTGGGTGCACATAGTTCCAAATGGACCTGAGTTTTCTAGTTGGCCTTGTGTACTTCTACATCTTTTAATTTTAAACCTAAATCTATCCTTGTTTTAGTTGCAGGTTTTATTAGAGCAAATTGTTTTTTTCTAATTAAACTGACACTGCCTTTTTTGGGCGTTATTACAACATCATTGCCAAAACTTGTGACGGTAGAAATGAGTAATTCATAAATAGGTTTAAGTGATGCTTTTCCAATATATTGAGTTAAAACCAAATCATCCGAAGTTACATTATTCTCTCTTGATAAAGTGACTATGGTATTTGCAAACCCATGTGTTACCCCGTGCTCATCTTTTAAATACTTTACCGCAATTGAATGTTTTTCGAAGCTTTTATCATGCAATATTTGAATCCACTCATCTAGCTTCTTTCCTGTTTTTTCAGGCATATTATTAATCATTGATTGAAGTGCTTTATCCATATTGTTCACCTTTGATTCGAACATAATGAGTCTATAGTATTACTGATTCTTCTATATTTGTAGGGGTAGGGGTGATGAAAAAATTCAAAAAATATTAAGTTAGATAAAGACTTCAAGCGCTCTGACCGCGCAGGTATACTTTCTAGTCATTGATAGTAACTCCTACAAAAATAAATCACTATTCATTAAGATCAATATGAAAAAATGACCTTGGTTTAATCGTCTAGTCGAGCCAATAAGTTGTTAGAAATATGCAAAAAAATTGCTGAAAATTAAACACAATAGGCAACAAAAAATCTAAAACCAGGTTAACAATTATCTCAATAGCTTTTCTTAGCTATATTGCATTGAATATAGCCGTGCTGCACGCAGCCGACGACAGCGTTTTCGCCAACAGTGCTGTTTTATTGATGCTGGTAATCGCGCTATTTAGTCGTTTTCTTCTATTGCTGATTTTTTTAATATAAATGCTAATAATGCCGCTGCTGCCGGTGATAATGTTTTGTTACTTAGCTGCACAATGCCGATTTTTCTGATGATTTTTGGCGTAGTTAACGGAATAAAACGTAACTTTTTACTTTCTTTAGGGAAGGCGAACCAAGGCAGTGTGGTCACACCTAAACCCACTTCTAGCATCGCGATTAATGACAACATGTTAGAAATAAGAAACTGTGAATCTTTGAGTAACGGTTCGGCTTCTGTGCCTTCTAGTAATCGTGATGTACCATTTCTAATTAACCGATGTTTTCGTAGTTCTTTCCAATGTATTTCTTCGGCTTCTGCCAGAGGATGATTTACTGGGCAGACTAAGCCTATTTGATCTTGCCAAATGGGGGTGAAATCAATGCCAGAATGTTCATGCTCATTAGGCAAGCTAGCTATGCCAATATCTACTTGACGTTTTTCAACTTTACGCAACACAGCTTCTGAACTGTCATCGAAAAAACTTATATGTAAATCTGGTGAGTCAGCAACAAACTCAGATAGCAGTTCGGGTAACATATGACAGGCAATTGAAGGGACGGATGCTAGCCTTAAATGCCCGGTTTTATGCTCGCTCATTAAGGCCATGTCTTGAGCAATATTGTCGTGGTGGGCAATTAACTCTTTCGC
>TARA_R110000744_G_scaffold132550_4_pt1 | contig 10731 bp, 2 predicted proteins | sample TARA_R110000744 | Tara Oceans TARA_R110000744 (sample SAMEA4398083) | marine metagenome | biome: Polar Biome; feature: [DCM] deep chlorophyll maximum layer (ENVO:01000326); material: water (ENVO:00002006), including particulate matter (ENVO:01000060) such as... | depth 36 m | reverse complement strand
TACTGAAAAAGAACCTACAGGTTTTGGTAGAGAATGGCTTGCTAGCTACCTAGATGTTGACCCTGACATGAGTGTCATGGATTACTTTAAAAGTGATCCTAAGGTTGTTAAAGAAACCATGACTGCGGAAGAGCAGCAAGCATTTGATGTACCTTCTTGGGATAACGGTGGTCAGTTTATAGGCACTGAGGTCAACCCCCCTGTAACCCTTCAACAGACAGCTAGTCAGGTTGTTCCATTACTGGGTACTATGCCCTATGATCTTGCTAAAGAACTTGACCCTCTTAAAGTACAAAGATATCCAACTGCTGATGATATGGTTGCTGCTCAATCTAAAACAATCCCACATGCCTCTGAGTTTAGTCAGGCTTATGTAGCACCTGCAGGTAGAGAACCAGCGGGAGTACCTGTTGAACAACCCACTTTAACTCTTGCACAACGTGGGGTAAATCCAAACGCTATATACCCATTACAAAATGGTACAGTTGTATCTCAGTCTGGAAAACCTGTCAGGTCTGGTAACAATAATGTTATTGGTCTCCCAACACAGAACGCAGCTTACGCAGCCCCTGCTGGTGGTAAAGGCGCTAACGCAACACCTCAGTCAGCTATAGATCAGCTAACGGGTATCAAAGGATTTGGAGGTAAGTAATGTTACAAGATTTATTCGATGAACTATGGGGTAATAAGGGAACCACTAACGCTTCCTTACGAGATAAACTGGGACTACCCCCTCAGAAAAGCGCAATGCAAAAGAGTATTGATTCAAGGACAGGTGTTAACTACCCACACTCAGCTACAACACAACAAGCTATTTTAGATCAAGCACGTCAGGCAAAGGGTGTACCTAGTCAGTCATCTATCCCAAAGGCGGTGCCTCAACAGATGAATCTTAATTTTAACTCACCTAAACCAGCTGTTGTAGCACCTGTTAATACTCCAAGGGTTTCAACTAATCATTTGCCTATTCCACAACGAGTGAATATGCCAGTGCCATATAATAACACAACACCTCCATACAAGCCTAATTGGGTTTTTGGAAGTGGTGCACCTCCTAATAATAAACTACCAGCAACTACCACTGGTAAGGGTGTTAATAGTCCAGCAATGACTTGGTGGGATAATAACGCTAGTCCAGCTGGTAATAAAGCTGTTAACGCTGCAAGTGCAGCAGCCTTAGGTGTTACAGGTTTACTTCACTCACCTATGCTTGGTAACCCTGAAGACAATGAGGAGTGGGTTGCAACTCAGGTTGAACGAGGTGTTTATCCTGAGGGATATACTTTATCAACTGTACGTTTAGAGAATGAATTATCTAAGGATGAAGGTTCTGTATCTAAAGATCTTACCAGTAAGTATGACGCTGCAGTGGGTAAACTTGCTGTATTGGCAGAAGCTGGTGCAAGTAAAGATGTTCTTGACTCTGTTCAGGAAGAAATTAATCTTTTAGATTCTCAAATAAAGTCAGCATCAGGCGGTGGTCTTACTTCTAACTCTACTCAACTAGAGAAACTTAGGCAGGAACTACTTGCTGAAAAGAAAGATCTAGATGCTAAGGTTTTAGAACTATCTAAGGGTAATATACTTACTCAATTAGGTATTATGGATGCTCCTGACGCTGAAGATATGAATAAGATACTGGACAATAGCGGAACCTTTGGTGTTAGTGTTCGTCAACAAATGACTGACAATGCACAAGCATTAGCAGACTTAGATAAGATACAAGGAATGCGTAAGTCATCAGAGGATTTGCAGACTCGGGTGTCGGAAGATACCGAAGTTCAGGATCTTCTAAAAGAGATGGAGAAACTAGGTCCAGAGGATCCCATTGACCCTAACTTAGGGGCTGAAGCGCAGATCAAGATTGAAAAAGCTTCCAAGATAGTTACTAAAGGTTGGTTTGACGGTGTCGATCTTAGTAAGATGATGTCTGCTGCTGGTAACTTCTTAGGTGACATATGGGCTGACCCTGCTGTTAAGAGTGCGTTAACTTACTACGTAGGTTCTCGTCTTATGGGTTACTCTGCAAGTGGTTCAGGTATGGCTGCTGGTGAGGTATATGTAAAGGGTGTTGAACAACAAAATAAGATTGATGTAGTTAATGCTAAAGCTGATAAAGATGCTGCTATTGCTGCTAAGAAGTCAACTCAACCTGATATGTCAAAAACTGTACAGATGTTTGATAAGAATACCAACACAGTTGTTGAGGGTAACATGGCTCCTAACGGGGACTTCTATTTTCCCGGAACTGATAAGGCTGTTAACGCTCATAAGTCTGGCCTTGTAACTTATAAGTCTGGTTACCACAAGACTAATGATGATATTACTCAGGAACTTATGGACACAGTCCAGAAGACAACTGACAGCACGTTGGCTACTCTTACTGATGATAACTTTGACTTTGGTACTGAAGCTAGGATTGCATTTCAAGATGGAATATCTGGTCAAGAAATGGTCATGTCAACTGTACGTTCACTTCAGAACTCAGGTGTAAACATGGACACACCGCAGTTTAAAACTTCTTTAATAGCTACTATGAAACGAGCTATACAAAAGGTTGCTAAGAGGGGACCTAATGAAGATGGTGTTATTGGTGCTGACTTAGCAAGTGAAGTGCAAGCTATGATGATTAAGGCTGACATAAGAGGCCAAGGTGGCGTACCTGACTTTGTATTTAGCAGACCTAAATCATGGAATGGTTCTAAGCCTAGTGGTAAAATGGAAGATTGGGATATGGACAGCACTGTAATATCAGGTATGATGAAGACTGTTAATTCATTATCTTCTGCATACATTAGAGAGAACTCAGACGGGACCTATGCAGGTAATCAAAAAGCTCGTCAAAAGTCTACTCCAACTAAAGTGATACGAGGTCTTGCTAAAATCTTTAAGGAAGAAGTAATGTCTGATCCAGCTGCGGCTACATACTGGAGAGATCTAAGCATGAACGATCAATCTAGTACTGCTTTTGCAACATGGTTTAACAGTACCTTAAAAGGTGGAAAACCAGAGCAGAAGTACAAGGGTTTCAATAACCCTGAGATCATGGCTTTAACAAATAAAATATATGATTAATTAAACAGGAGTAACTCTATGGGCGCTCAACTTGAGTCAGACCTCAGATCTATTTTATTAGGTGAAGGGGAGGAAGTGCAATACAAAAACCCCCTAGCTATTGGTAATACAACTTGGTCTTTCTTAGATGGTGACACTGTGGAAGATTCAACGACAGGTGAGTCAGTTAGACTGCGTGGTATCAACACACTGGAAACTTCTAAGCACATAGAAGAACTTGGTTTTAAATTCAAAGAAGGTCAGGTGGGTGGTGATGCTGCTACCTCCCACATCTGGGCACTTGCTAACAAGCATGGCTTTACTAACGTAGTTAAAACAGGTGAAGAGGGTTTCCACGGAAGACCTATGGGTGACATACTTAATGATGAAGGTCATTCTTTTGTTGACACTATGCTACGATCTGGTCTTGCATCCCCTTGGCACTTCTCATCTCAGGGTGATCAAGAGCTAGCCAACTGGGGTTCAGCAGCAGAAGCTGGAAGGCCTAAAGGAACTCCTAAGAATGACTTTGAGCAAGCAAGGGATGCTATTGCTGCGGTTCAAGAAGAACATTACAATGGGTTACCTATTGCTAAGATGATGGCTTTCAATGCTGAAGAGTACAATTCAAACCCTGATCTATTTATGGGTATGAAGAACAAGAACCAAGGAGCTACATACGAGGGTAAGTCACGTACTCCTTTTGGAACTGGTTGGGATGTTGGATTTGCTACATTGTACAAGGGACTTAATACCTTTGGTGAGGTAGCTGCTAATAGGTTGGGGGCTACTGAAACAGAAGCTAGTTTCTCAGCAGATGCAACTAGGAATCAAATGTTTATGGACGCTCAGCCAACTGTTAAGATGGATGTTACTGCTATTGATTGGGCTTCGTTTGATGAAGTAACCACAGGCCTCATGGGTATGCTTGGTACTTCTCTTCCGTTTATGGCCACAACTATGGCTGGCATGGCAGCAGCTCCTATAACAGCTGGAACCTCAATGTCTGTACCAGTAGCTATGTACTCAGGTATGGTTCTTGATTCAATGGAAGGTCAAGTTGAAGATAAGAACTTAGGTATTGCAATAGCAGCTGGTGCTGGTATGACAGTGCTTGATCGTCTGGGTATCAAGGGTCTTATTACACCTAAGTTAATGATTACTCAAGAGGGCCGTAAGGAAGCTATCGAAGCTATCTCAAGACATGAAATGTTTTCTGGACTCACTAAAGAGCAAGCACTTAAAGGTGCATCTAACTTTTATCTTACTCAATCAAAGAAGCAGCTATTAACTTTTGTTGATGATGCTAAAGCTTTTGGTGCTAGTCAGCTACAAAGAAGTCAGTTGTTCAAAGAAGGTGTGGTTCGCTTAGGTCGTGCCTCAGCATCTGAAGGTGTGACTGAAGCCTTGCAGGAGTTAACACAGTACACTGCTGCTGTCATTGGCTCTGAGAAAGAGTGGGACTTTGATGAAGTTCAACATGCAATGACCAATGCTATTGTAGCTGGTGGCCTTATGGGTACTGGTTTTGCAGCTCCGGGATTTGGTATGGAGATTGGTGGTTGGAAGACTGCTGTTGACTTTGCCTCAGAAGATGATGGTCGGTTTGAAGGAATTAATAAAGCTACTGAAGATCGCGTTAAAGCAGAGAACAATGGTGTGTTACCTACAATAGACGACATCAAGGTTGACGCTCAAGAGGCTGAGACTAGGGAACGAAATGCTATATCAAGAGGACTTAAGGTTGATACTCCAGAACACATAAGTGTAGGTGCAGCTCAACATGAAAAACCAAGTACAACTATTGAACACATTTGGGCATTCACTAAGAACCCTAAGGTTGCAGTAAGGGGTGCTATTGATAACACCGCTCGTAAGGCTAAGGGTTTATCTCCTACTCTTATTAAACTAACAGACATGTTAGGTTCGACTAGGAACAGGTTGTTTGCAGGTCGCAACATGGACACCACACAGAGGTTACAGGTTGCTGAGTTTTCAGGTTATCTCAGAGATCAAGAACTTATTGAGTCCTCCTTTAATGCTCCAAGGACTATGAGTTCTGTGGGTAGGTCTGACTTTGTAAGTGATCTTGCTAATAGGTTTATGTTACAAGTTCTTAAACCTGCGGTCTTAAATAATAAAGCTCTTGATTGGAGTAAAGCAGATGCAGATTTAGTTGCAAACAAAGAAGCTTTACTTTCTCTTGATAAAGAGTTACAAGCTTTATCTGATGCCATACTTAGGACAACAAACAACACACGAAAGATAACTGGTGAGGAAGCTGTTGGTAAGCTAGATAACTGGTCTTACAGACATAAGAGTTTTAAGCGTGAGCATATTGCAAAGAACAGGGAAAGATTCTCTGCACTACTAAGCAAAGAATATGGTATGGATAAGGGTACTGCAGATAACCTTACAGATGCTATCATTAACAATGAGTCCATCACTACTCTTGAAGAAGCTTTTGACATTACAAAGGGTGGAGTTAATCCTTCTTTCCAGAAGTCACGTAGGCTACACATCTCAGATCGTCCTGCTTTCAATGACTTCCTAGAACAAAACATCTTTAAGAATATGGGAGATGCATCTAGGGAAGCTGCTAGATTCCAAGCACATAGGGAGTTCTTAGGTAAAGATAATGTTAATGTGAATCGTATGTTCCAAAACATTCATTCTGAGTTGGCAGAAACTATGGATCCTGAAGCTGCTTTAAAGTTAACTAATGAACTTAAGTATGATATTGGAAACATTATTAATGCTGAGTCAGGTAACTACAAGCCTATTCAGAATCAGTTTATTAAACAGTTTCAAAAGTATTTAACCATGCTGACTACACTTCAGTCTTTATCTATGGCTGCTGCTAGTTCAATGCCTGAGATGTCTATGATAGTCGAAGGTGTACCTAAGGAAGTTATTGTTAAGAACGCAGCATCCTCAGGGTATCTTTTTGGTGGAGCTGTAGGTGCTTACTTACGGAACCTACAAGTAATCTCAAGGACTTCTAAGCCTAGGGAAAACATGGAGACATACTTAGATAAGAAGCTTGCAGAGTTACGATCTAAGGACGATACAGATCCACGCTTTGTACTCTATACTAACCTTAAACAGATGCTCAAGGAGACTGGTTTTAAGTCTCAAGAGACAGGAGCTGCAACAACTACAGGTGTTCAAGATACAAATGAAATGACCCGTGGTATAGCTGATGCATTCTTTAAGGCTAACTTCTTACATGACCAACAAGACATGCATCGTATGATGCGTCTGTCATTCTTTAATGACTTCTTGATTGGCAAGTTAGATCTTATCCAGAGGCATGAAGGTACTACAGCTACTGTTGGATCTTCAGAAGCTAAGATGATGATGCGTGAACTTGGTATACCAGTAGGTCTTATGTTAGACTTAAGTAGTAAACTTAAGAATCTTAAAGAAGGTGAATCACTATCACCTCAAGATGCAGCTCTATATAAAAGAGAGTTTCTTAACGGAGCTACTAACTTTGTTAACCAAGCAATACCATTGCCAAATGCAATGAACAGGCCACTGTATTATAGTGACCCTCACTTTGTAATGCTAACTCAGTTCAATGGATTTACATCTACCTTTACAGCAAACCAGTTGCCAAGGTTATGGGATCAATTGAAAGGTAATAGTTCTAAGGGTTTACAGTATGGAACTGTTGCTGCAATGAGTAACATGTTGCTTCTTGCATTCTTATCTCAAGGGATTAAAGATGAACTTAAGTATGGTGATGATGGAAATCCTTACCTTACAGACGCTCAGAAAGTACAACGTGCTATATACTCTTCTGGTTTACTTGGAACTACTGAAAGAGTTATCGGAAGTAATTTCTTATTTCCTCTTTATGGAAGTGATTCGTACGGAGCTGGGGACTTTGTATGGGAAAATGTAGCAGGTGAAGCAGCGGCTTCAAGCACAGTCTCTAAGATGTACAACATGATATCAGGTGCAATCGAAAGTGATGGTGCTAAATTTGAGCGTAACTTCTATGCAAGCCTACCTATTATTGGCCCATTTAAGTATAGATTACAAAATTACAAGTGGGAATAGAAGGAGTTTTGAATGGGTAAATTTAGTGGAACTGGATTTAATTACAATGAAGAAGGTGTTACGACTGATCAAACTATGGAGGATATCCTTTTAGGTACAAACTCTGTGGGTGAGACTGTTATATCTGCTACTGACAACTTAGAGATAGATACATCAATGACACCTGCACCTAAGATTATTATGCCTGAGCCTGTGATTGGTCAGGATGAAGGTGGTGGTGGGTTTGAAATGAAACCAGAGATGTCTGAGGAAGAGCAAGCTCAATCCATCTTAGATCAGCAAGAGTTGGAAAGATCATATGCTATGTATCAAAGTGTTGATATTAATAGAGATGAGATTGCTGATGTAGTTGGGCCTCAACATGCTGAGCATTTCACAAATGGAATGACTCATCTTGATGGATTAGAAGTTGATGACGTTGGCCTATCTTACAAGCCAAGCTCACGTAGGGAAGAGTTACGTGTTATGAATGGCGGTGATCAAGTACCTAATACTAATCCAGAAAGAGATAACTTTGTTGACCCAGCTAAGACAGTTAGGTTGAGTAGTCCTCAGTTGTTTAACTTTATGGATGCTATTGAATCCACACAGGACTCTCGTAATCTTGTTGTTAAGCCTATGTTTAAAGTCCTTTCTCTAGCTGTTGTTGAAAGCAAGTTAGCAGATATCTTTCAAGCAGAAGCATTGATGCCTAAGGAGATTATAGAAAACTTCTCAAGCACTGAGGCTGCTGACATAATGGGTGTGTCTCAGAGGGAGATACCTTCTATGGAGGGTGAATCTGCTTTAGGTAAAATGATAGCAGAAGAGTGGGCTAAGGTTGTTCAACGAGACCAAATGGGTGAGGATGCAAATATAGATGCTCACTTAGATCCTTCTAAGAAGATTACAAAAGAAGCTCAAGAACAACTTGGTTTATGGGCTAAGCAAAACTACGCAATGGCTTTTCCTCATTTGTTTGAAAGGAAAACTACAATAAACAAAGCTGGCAATAAGCGTAATGATTATGTCCTTACATCCCAAGGACAGGAAATGATGGAGGAGAAGCGTTACTTTATGATGCGTAAAGGTCCTATTGTAAGACCTCAGATAACTTCTGGTGACAACTCTAACTCAGATAACGTACCTTTTTCTAACTTCACAGGCAAGCACTTCAGGGGTCCTCGGAAACCTGAAGATGGTTTAGTGAATGAACATATAGCTCAGTCCAGATTAGCTGCAGTTCAGCACATGGGTACTGAGGTTCGTATGAAGACGGGTCTGTTGTTTAGCATCATGGCTTTTGGTAAAGCTAAAGAATACCAGATCATAGATAACAAAGTTGTTTTAGATGTTGATGAAAATGGTCAACCTATTAGATCTGAAAAGGGTGCGTTAGATATCCTCAGCTTAGGTCAAGATGCAGTTGATAGTATTAACAATGCTGGTAAGAATGCTTTGTTAAAAGTGGAGGCTATAGATATTGAGCTTGCTGAGCTTAGTCCTAGGAGTCCTAAGATTCTTACTCTTATGAGAAAGAAGAAAGCTTTAACTCTTTTTGCAGAGAGAGCAAATGCTGTCCCACCTAAAGGTGTACGATCTTGGCGTGAGAACATGTACGTAATGAGGACAATGCAACAGCTGGCTATGGTTCAGGATATTGCTGAGTTCCATGAGACTGCTATTAGGTTTCCAAACTATGTACAATCAGGCAGTGGTCGAATCAGTTATAAGCCTACAGTAATGAACCCACAGACCCATAAGTTTGCAAGGCAAATGTATGGTAGTGCAACTAAGTATGAAGTTAAACCCGGAAGTAATAGTAACGCAGAGAAAGCAATGCTTTTAACTATGGGTTCACATTTATTTGCAGACGGTTGGGTTACACCTGAAACAGTTTACAATAACATGATGACTCGTATCGCTAACAATGACCCTAAGCTACTAGCAATAGCAGCTGTTGGGCGTAAGATGAAGGCTATGCTAAATCAGTATGATGTTAACCCTTCAGTTTCTGCTATAAAGGATCTAACAACTACACCTGATAATGTAGTTACAGGTACTAATAACATGTTTAAAACTATAAGCATGGGTAATTTAGATGAGGATGTTAAGGCGTACCTCACAGCATCCTTCAAGCACCCTGATGAGTTCTTGCATTTGATTGAAGAAGCTATTGAGCTAGGCAACTACATGGATGCCTTGAAGAATAACAAATCTTTTGTATCAACTATGGCTGTTGTTGAGGTTGATGGTATTCAAAACGGAGTAGCAGCTATAGGCTTGCAACTTGGTATTAAGGATATCATGTACCGAATAGGTGTCATGAGTGAAGATCCCTCTAAGGTTCTTGCAGAATACGATGGCATAATAGGTACGTTGCGTGATGTCTTTGCAGACAACATGACAAGCCGACTTGCAGATGTTATGGAATCAGAAGTATTTATTGCTGATCATGGTAATGTTGAGTACGATACGCTTCGGATGTTCTTAGATGAGGCTATAAAAAACTCAGCAGAGTTCTTGAAGCCACCTATTATGACGTTCACATATGGTCAGGCAATTGAAAGCATGGGTGGTACTATGCTTAAAGCAATTACAACTAGCCCTATGTTAACTAAAATGATTGAGGAACATCCAACCTATGATGTACCTGAAGTCGCTCGTATGTTACATAAGATTGTTGCTGATGGTTTATATAACACTTTAGATCCTGATGTTATTAATTTTAGTGAGTCTCTTAAGGATTTAACTTTGGTTGCTATGACAGCTAATGAAGAGATCAGATATCAAAGACCTACCGAATCTTGGACATCTCTTAACTCATCCTTGTGGGAAACTCACACTGACAAGAAGTCTGTTATCTCTGAAGTTAAAAACAAAGATGATAAGAAGTTAGCTCGTACAGAGTTTAAACCTACGTCAAGAGAGATCTCAGCTATATCTCCAAAGGATAACACTGGATCTACAATTACTAGTGCTGCCTTAGCTCAGGTAACTATGGCTACTGATGGTGCTGCTATTGTAAACTTACTATCAGGCAACATGTACGAAGCTATTCAAAGAAAGACAGGTCAGTCAGTTCCTTATATAACTGCTATCTATGATGCAATTAAAGGTGACCTTGGATCGCTTATACCTATGCTAGAGGGTATCAATAAGGTTTGGCAGGAGAGTATACTTCATTATGACTTGCTAAAGAAAGTACATGAAGGTGCTGTTGACTCTCATCGAAGGGGCCACAAGAAGCTACTTAAGAATGCTGAAGAGTTTCCTAATGGCCTTGCAAAAGACCAAGCACAGATTGATTATCTTGATGATTACATTAGTCGTATTATTTCAGACCCTAACTTTGAGGTGCCTTTCCTTAGCAGCATGAGTGAAGCTCAGTTTAATGACTTCAAGCATAGTTACTATAAGATTAGATTTGGTCCTAGGAAAGTAGGTGGTGAAAACTACAAGGCTTTTTACACTAACAAACATGCTCTTCAATTATTTAATTTAGTGTCACCACTTATGAATAATAAGCTTGATAACTTTAAGAATACGGCTGCTGATGCTAAAGGTAGGAGAGACAAGTTAGCTAAGGCTATTAACAACAGTAAGATAAATCAATACCATGCAGACTTT
>TARA_R110000744_G_scaffold49636_1_pt1 | contig 10732 bp, 24 predicted proteins | sample TARA_R110000744 | Tara Oceans TARA_R110000744 (sample SAMEA4398083) | marine metagenome | biome: Polar Biome; feature: [DCM] deep chlorophyll maximum layer (ENVO:01000326); material: water (ENVO:00002006), including particulate matter (ENVO:01000060) such as... | depth 36 m | reverse complement strand
TTTGCTGATGTTACAATTAATAATGAATACGAGGCAATGGATACCTATATCCAGCAAGGGCTATCTTTATACAACACCCTTGGAGCGCCAGCTTTCTACCAACAGAAGATCGTCCACGATATAGAAGAACTGGAGATACCTTTCGTTGGATACATAGATTTTTTATATGATGACCAAATTAGAGATACAAAAACCACTGCGCGTAGGCCATCTAGCTTAACCCACAGTGCCGCTAGACAGCTTTCAATATACAATTGGGCGTATCCAGACAAGGAGTGCTGGGTAGATTACATCACACCCAGAGAGGTGGTATCCTGGAAGGTTCACGATGTAAAATTTTACCAGGACCAAGTTATATCTGTTGCCCTTGGTCTTCGTCGATTTTTGAGCATGAGCGACAGTACAATTGAATTATGCAAAATGTTCTACCCCAACTTTGATCACTGGAAGTGGAATAAAGATATGGAACAACAATCAACCAAAATATGGAGCAACAAATGAAAACCGAATCAGACTCAATCAAAGAACTTATGACAGCCTTAAATGCTGCGAAGCTTTTTTTTGACCCTCTTAAAAAGAGTGGAATCAATAGCTTTTTTAAAAAACCTGATGGTAGCAAGCACCAGTTTAGTACTTTAGCCGATATATTTGATGCTACTGAGTCAGCACTTGCAAATAATGATTTAATAATCACATACCAAGCAAAAATCACGGATAGCGGCGGAAATATTCTTATTACAACCCTATACCATGTCCCAAGTGAGCAGTTTATCAAGTCAACATCATCCTTAGATTTAGATAACAAGGGCGCACAGGGCATAGGGTCTGCCATTACCTATTTTCGGAGATATCATATTCAAGCAATGCTTAATCTAGAATCAGATATAGAGGACGATGGAAACGCAGCAACAGGTTTGCGGGGGGCTGATAAAATTGAGAATAAACAGCCAAGTCGAACTTATACCACTTATTCTCTTGATGGGGGATCTTCTGGTAGCTACACAAGCTGGAAATCCTACAAGGATTCGCTAAAAATAGAAGAAAACAAGCAATCAGATAAGTGGCGCGAGTCTACAGAAAAGGAGCTAGTGGCGATATCTAAATGGGCAATGGAAACTCTGACAAAACCGGACCAACAAAAAGCAAAAGATACGATTCAGAAATCAATTGAACAAATCTTATCACAAATTAAAGTAGGTGCAGAATGACAACTTATGATGACTCAAACAGTGGCGCGTTATTCGCCAACAACGAGAACTGGCCTGTTGTCCAACAGGGAAAGATCAATATAGATGGTCAGGAAAAAAGAATTATCGGGGTTAAGCGAAACAATAAAGAAGGACAGCCGATTATCGAACTCTACACCGCGATTGGGACGCTAAAGCAAAATACTGACAAAAGAGAGGATTCTAACGATCCTGATGCGAAAGGAGTAATTGAGAATCTCACTTCATCTGGCGCTAAGAGAATATCCGCATGGAAGAAAGTTTCTAAGGCTGGAAACAACTTTACTAGCTTGGCCTGTCAGGATTTTAGTGGCGATAGAGACGCAGCCCCAACTCAAGAAACTTCTAATAATGAGCCGATGGCAGATGACGAAATCCCGTTCTAAGCGCCTACCAAAGCATCTGGCATTTGTTCGCGAGAATCTTTGCATGATTGCTGATGTCCGAGATGATTGGCTGCACGAACGTCATAACGATATCCAGAAGCAAACTTGCAACGGGCCTGTCCAAGCGCATCATCTGCTCAAACCGTGGATTGGCGAGAGAGGCTGGTCAATGAAGTCAACGGATGAAAATACTGTTCCGTTGTGTTTCTACCATCACTCACAGTTACACCATAACGGTGCCGAGGATGCGTTCTGGGAGCATTACAACCAGAGTAGGGACTTTGGTAGGGCATACGCTCAGAGGATGTTACGAAGATTTAATGAGGTGTTATAATGAACTGCCCAAAATGTCACGGCACGGGGATGATTCAGATGCGCCACTTAAGCCATGCCCACGTTGAGGGTGCATTAGCTACTAGGCCAGTTGCTTGTGATTACGAGGGGTGCATTAGTGGAATAACCCATTGCTGCGATGGACTAATAGAAACAGGAGAAAACAATGAACAACCAAAATAACGATGCTGTCATAACTGGCACATATTCCGATTTTAAGCTAATAAAAACTAGACAAGTTGCACAGATGATAATTGAGGTTCCGCTAGAGAAGGCAGAACACATCATCAAAGTATTTGGGGTGCCTAAACCCAACGAAGAAAAGTGGGTTGCCGTAGCTCATATGCGTACTGAAAAAATTCAGGTTAACAACCGAGCCACTCAAGCAATCCAACAGGCCGGAATATTAGGCAAAGATCCAGCTTTTGGTTCCTGGCTTAGAGCCGCAAGGGGAATGTCTGAAATTGATCCTAAAAATCATGAGACAATTGAGAACGCTATTCGGTCTTTGATCGGTGTTCGCAGCAGAGCCGACATGAGAACAAACGAACAATCCCTTGCGATGTGGGAAAGTTTAGTCGATTCCTACCTGCAAAACGCAGCCTAGCTAATTTAATTCTATCTCCCTATTTTGGGGTTGACACCACTAGCCATTAGTGTATTGTGTAGATACAAATAGGTAACGTAACGCATACCCGCACTTTAGTATCTTTAACCAAGCACAGGAGTTAATGATGGAACAAAAAAATTTATTAGATTTACTTTACAATAATAGCCCTACCCCGATGGCTGATTTAATATCAGGGTTTAGAAATCCAAAAAATAGCAATGAGAAAAGATGGCTCGTTTACCATAAGAAATCCCCACGCGTTTTTGAGATGTTTTCTTCTTTTGCATCAGAGCTAGTGCAACGCGGGTATAAAAATCACTCCGCGAGGGCAATAATTTTTCGGATTCGATGGGAAACAATGAAGCCGCTTGATGATTTTAATCCAGCAACAGGAGAGGTGCTAAAAATTTCCGATCATCACAGCCCTTATTATGGGAGACTTTGGATGGAACAAAACCCAAATCACCCCAATTTTTTCCGTACCAAGAAGATTGCTGGGGGTGAAAACGATGAATAAATTAATTTTGGTTGCACTTATTCTTTCGGTTAGCGGGTGCGCTAGTAAGAAATGGGAGCCAGTTATTGATCCTAGAGCATCGGCAGAGCCAAGAGAGGTTATCAGAGATACTTTAGAATGTGAAAGGTTAATCCAAAAATCTGATGAATATGGCGGCGTACCCCTAAACGAACGATCTGATTTTACATTTTTTGGGTTGCGGAATTGTTGGAATAATTGCGGCGGCAAATTGAAGTCTGTTTTTGGTGCCGCGAAGTTACCAGATACCTATAATCCGATGGCCTCATGCATGGCTGGCCGTAAACACTCAATCATAAACTGGAAATAAAAGGAGTCTAAAATGTTAGCTATAGATTTAAAAGAAATTGATTTCGATATCGCTATTAACCCAATCCAAGGCATACCAGAGCAAATGGGGCGCGTTGTGAGGCGAATAGACACAAATACCCCCCTTGGTGTGGTGGGGCTAAAATATCGGCCTGTAACGCACAAAAACGCCTTTGGCGGTGCTATTGAGGCGATCAATAACAGTAACATTGACACTGAGGGCTACACCTACGATCTGCAATCACACGAGTACGGAGCGCTTGCCAGCCTAGAGATTAATTTTCCGGCGCATACTGCCAGGATAGGCACCCATGATCTAAGTGCAAAGTACATTGCCCGAAATTCTTATAATGGTACTTGGAAGTTTCAGTCATTCTTCGGCTGGATGAATAATGTATGTTTCAACACAATGGTAGTTGGCAGAAAGCTAGCCTATACGTCATCACGGCACACGGCTAATTTTTGTGTTGAGGAATCCCACGATAAAATGACAAATGCTATCGCAGCAATGAATGATGATCTACCGCAATTCCAAAGCTGGTGGGATCGCAAGATTAGCGATCTTGAGGCCGCTGAAATATTTAAAACGTCTATCGCCAAGTCTCAGGCGAACGATATGGATCTAATGGCTGGCGCGTCTAATCAAAATGTTAAGCAGTTGAGTATTCTGATGAATCTTTATGATGATGAGGTTCGTAATTTACATGGCAGCGGTGATTATGGTGAGCGGGGTTCAGATCGCGGCACTCCTGGAACTTTGTGGTCAGTTTACCAAGCTGCTACCGCTTGGGCGACTCACTTATCAGATATTCAAAGCCCAGATAAGAAAAAACACCTTATCAAACAGAAGAGGCAGTCATCGGTTGCTGCTATGATTAATTCTAGGCTTTGGAAATCTATGGCACATCAAGCGCAGCCTACTTAATTATCACCCCACCCCAATTAGGGGTTTACAATATTATTCTAACGTGCGATACTTTTTATAGTTTAATTTTAGCACAGGAGACTTAAGTTATGCCACATTTTGTAATTGTTGACCGAGACCAAGCGAATAAAATTTTATCAGTACATTCAGACATGGGTAACGCTTGCGAGGAGCAGATGATCCGCTCAGAAATAAATCCTACTACTGAGTTTGAGGTGATTAATGTACATTCAGATATAATCCCACGAGATATGGACTGTCCTCTAACGCGACGAAATACTAAAACAATAGGCAATCTAACATGGCTTCTAAGAAATCTAGCCATAAGAAACAAAAACCACCCAGAGTTTAATAGCGTTTTTAAAAAACTAAGAATGGAATTTGCTGGAAGGAATCGGAAATCAAATGTCTAGGGCTAGCTTTCTCTTCGGATCAGGTATTGAGCAGGGGTTTATCAAAATTGATGGCTATACTGCTAAACAGTGCCAGCAATGCAAACAGTGGCTAGACACTCCAGAAAGCGCCGAGGGGTGCCGAGACAATGAGTGTCCAGTGCTTAAAGAATGGTACAATCCAGACAACTAACCACTAACAGGAGAGAAAATGGTTTATTATGACGAGGTTCAAATAACTGGTAAATCAGTTAACTTTTACAAAGAGCGTAAGAACTCAGTAAAAACAACCAAAGACGAACACGAAGTATTATCTGTTAACCTTAAAGTGATGACAACATCAAAAGACTTAGACAGGATTCTTGAAGTGTTACAGGACATCACAACAGACGATTACGTTGAGTTTGATGTAACCGCCAAAATAACCAACAATTATTAGGAGAGGCAGAATGGCAAGAAACCCATTTCAAACCCAGGAAGATTTCATGGGCCATCTAATCACAGAGATTGATTATCTTAACCGTAAGGCTGCCAGTTGCCCCGATATTTCAAAGCAGCAAGTCTCAACTATGGTTGCAGCAATGGCAGTAAAGCTCATGCTTGAGGACGTTGGGAAGGCAGATACCAAGAAATTTGTTGATGCTCTGATAGATAATTAGCACCAATTAAATAAATATTACAACAACCCTATTTAGGGGTTTACACTCTACTTTAACTATGTTATAAAATGAGGACAACAATTTAACCAATGCACAGGAGTTATAATTATGGAACAAGTTTTTACACAAAATTCATTCGACAAAAGATTTTTTTCAATGAGCGCAGATTGCTTGTATTATAAAGACGGAAGCAATTATCGCTTTATTGCACGTTTCAAATATTCAGCGCAAAAAAAGCGCAGACCTTCTTTCACCAAGTTCCTAACCAAGAATTTTTCAACTGAAGAGTATTTTGATGCAATAGACTCAGGTGTTGCACCCTACGAAATCCTAGACCGAAAGGGCTGGGGTTCGTACCACCAAACAGCAAGCGCAGCATATGCAGGGACTTATCACATAGCAGATAAATCTAATTTTGTAGGTGCAAAAAGTGTTTGAAGTTACTAGACCTTGTTCAGAGTGCGAGGGGGATGGCCAGAGAATTATAGGCCATCCTAACGATCCAAGCGCAAAGATAGCAAATTGTTTATATTGTTCAGATGGAACGGAAACTTTTGAGGTGGATCTCTATGGCACAGTTGACCAAGTTAGAGAGGATTATAATAATGCAATTGAAATCAAGGAGAAGCCAAATGAATAGAACAGCTTTTGAGAACCTGTCTCACATGAGAAACCAGTACGATAATCAAGCCAGATATAAAAAGGGAGCGACAGTCGTTTTAGAGGCTTTGACTGTTGCTTTCATTTTTGGAATTGGCTTTGCAGCTTTAATAGCATTTTCCTAATTGGAGTAGATACCGATGGAAACACCGTATATTTCGAACAGCTACGAACTAAAAGACTTAGTTTTTTCAGATGATGCTGTTAATGATCACGCCATTATATTTGATCTTAGCCGTAAAGTTAACGATATAATAAGCTTGGCAATGAAATACAGGAACGAAAGCGCTCTAGCTTATGATGGGGATGACACGTTAACAAAGGTTATTGATTGCTTAGACGATCTACAATTTAACGTAATAAGGCCACATCAGGATCACATAGATTTAGCCTTACGAGAGGATTCATAATGTTTGGCATTGAACAAGTTAGAAGCATAAAAGACGAAATAATCGACAGTATCCTTATTAATAATTATTCGAAAGCTAGAGGATACATAAATTTATGTTACCATAATCACATAGATCAGGATAAGATTAACTACTGGATATCCCCATTTGGATTTAAAGTATCTAACGGCGGGGATATAATAAAGAAATGATACAGCAAACGCGATCTCTAGGGAAACCTTACTCCTGTGCAACCTCGCGGGGCAATATGCCCATGACCTCATCTAAGGTGGAGAATAGGGTGAGGTTACTTTAATGGCACTGGCGATACCCCCAAATATTGAGACATCGGTCCATGGTGTAATGCAGTTAGAGCAACTATCCAGCAGTGTATCTAATAGATTACTCCACTTATCGAATGATATAGAGCCAGTAGTTGGGCGCGTACAAATAAACAATCAATCTGGATTCGAAACAGTTGTAAATATTCGAGATGTTCAAGCCTACATTATCCACGAAGACTTCAAATGGGTTGATGATCTAATAATTAACTGCGCTATAGATGCCAACAGAACCTTTAACTACAACCTATCGGGACTATTGGAGCGGCCCCAGCTTCTGCGTTATACTGCCCCGTCAAACGGTTATGATTGGCACGTTGACATCGGTAATGGGGATTCATCTAACAGGAAGATAAGCCTGACTATCCTGCTGCAAAGTAATTTTGAGGGTGGTGAATTTTGTTGCTTTTCAGAAGGAGAGAACGAACTTCCACTTAATACTTTAGATGTTATAGCGTTCTCTAGTTTTCTGCCTCATAAGATTAAACCTGTCACAAAGGGTGAGCGTTGGGCGTTAGTCGCATGGATTAGCGGTCCTAGCTTCTCCTAGTCAGACCTATTCCATATTTCATATGAACACACCGGAGAGTTTGGCATATCCCATATAGCGACAGCTAAAGCTCTATCGGGCGAACCACCCTTTTGTAGATAGTCTTCTCTCCAATCCATGTTAGCCCATCTAGTCGGCTTGTGCTGGTTGAATTGATCCCGTCCTTTTTTACACGCCCATAATCTTTCGGGGCAGACTAGAGCCATTTTTTCTACGCCTATATTAAACGCGTGATCAATAAATTTTCTAATATTGCTAAATGGTGGGTTGGTAATAACTACGGGGGCAAGAGCAGACGAATATGAAAAAAAATCTTGGTGGTGCATGATGTCAGTAGAAACAACGTCACACCCTATTTCTGTTAATGATCGTGCAAATCTCCCGTCCCCCGCACAGGGTTCCCACACTTTTGAATCTGGGATCTCCCATCTTTTGATGACTTCATTAACGATTGTTATTGGGGTTGGATAGAAGTCAAAATCTTTTCTCATAAGTAGCCTTTGTTAATAAAGCGGCTTATTTAAATAAATTTGCTACATTAGTGGACAGTATTATAATTATTCCGGTCAGAGTATACCAGTTAAGCCTGTCCCACTTTTTTGCGTTCTCATACGCGTGATGCTTCAACTCTCGCAACTCAACAGTCGTCTCTCCCCATCTCTTGGCACACTCTTTTTCGTGATCCGTGAGGCGCTTTACTAAATCTGATACATCGGTATTACTTTGGTTCTGTTTCATACTCTATCAAGTCCAGATATTCTAGACAGCCTTTCTATTTCACTAATGCCCTTACTGTTTATGACCATAGCACCGTCAACTTTATCTACGCAATTATTTTTTATTAAGTCTATTACAACCTCATCGTTAATAGTCATCTTAACGATAGTATCTTCGCTAGCTCTCTCTAAATGGAGCAGCGACATAAACCTTTTTAATTGCGTTAGCGATAATTTAACTGGTTTCATTTTAAAGCCCTACATAGTTGCTTCGTTTTCTTTAGCGCACCAATTACCCAAATATCTTTTAAATGCTCTCTAGAGGCCCATTTTAGCCCTAGAGTAAGCACTTAAAGCCCTCTTATTGGCATCATTCCACTATCAGCTACTTAATTACGCCCTTTTGCTTGGCTTCGACTTGCCATGCTCTAGCTTTTGACATTGCCCGATTGCCAAACCAAAACGCCATTATTGCTGAAAAGATAGCGGCGGTCTCAGGATCCCACGCTGTTTCTACGGCGGTTGTCCAATCTATATTTTGGCCTGAGATCATGGCGTAGATCATAGTTCCTTTTACTGCGGCAAACATTATAAAGAATAAGTAGGTAATGATCGGGCGAACTGAACCTCTTAAACCGTTGACGAACCCGCCAGCATCAAGCCCCGCATCATGCTCGTATAATCCTTTTGTCTCTTGAATTTCAGCCTCTGCATCTAATTCTTGCAGCTTTAGGCTAGATAGTTGCTCCGCGTACTTAGCTTTAGCTCCTAGCATTTCTATTTCGTGGGCATCAGCTTGTTTCTGTTTAAAGAATCCTAGTACTTCGGGTATTATAGATGTGCCAAACCCCAGCAAAGTTCCCAATAACCCAAACATTATAAGACTATTAAGAAAATGATCAGTGTTACTAACATTGTTTTTCTCCTTATTTCTTTCTAGCCATCCAAGCAGTCATGCCCATATAAGCTCCCACAATCCCCGCCATTGATATATAAAATAGCGCTGATAGTTCGCCTAACAACTTAACTCTGGTTTCTGGTATCAAGGGTGTCATAACAATTATGGTAAAAAGTAACATGGCGAATAGGGCTATGTTTGCCATCCTGCGTTGTGCAGCTTGCTTGCTATGATCATGCTTGGCTTGAGAGTCGAGCCGCTCCATTTCGTGGATTTCCTTTTGCAGAGAAAGTTCTTCATCACTTACTACGCCATCACCATCAAGATCAAATCTTTCATATTCGCTGTTAACTTCTAAGGTTTTTGCGCCTTTTTTCTTCTTGCTTATAGATGGGGCCATTATGCAATTAAACCTGTTTGGTAGGTATTACCGTCAAAAGTTACACACGCCTTTCTATTTTTACCGTTCTTAGGCAGCACATGGCTAACATGAATCCAGCCGGATGAAGGCTCACCAGGAGTGTAGTACTCTAGTATAAGTTGATCAAAGGGTAGGTTGCTCTCTATCCAGAGTGCTAGGCTATAATTATCTACTCCTGGAACCTCTATATCAGCCGCCTCCCCTTTAACGTGCTGGCTCTTATTAGACGATCCTATCGTTTTATTTAACGCGGAACACCGATAGCCACTAGTTGGAGCAAACGGGGTCTCAAATTGCGCCCTAATAGGCTCTAGAATGTAGCTACACAAATCGGTTAGGCTATCTATTATAGATTGGTCAGCCGTTAGGTTATTAATCCCATGACGTAAGGCAGTATCGCTTTTGCACATCTCTTCAAGGGTGAAATGTTCACTTAGGTGCATTATGCTACCTCTTCTTCAGCAAGCACAAAATCTTCAAACCTTCCCCAATCCCAGAGAGACCCCGTTACATTCCCTGCTAAGTCTGTTTGAATCATTAAAGCTTTCAATTCATCTAGGTCACTCGCAGCATCAATGCTGGCTATATAGGAGTCGTATTTTTCATAGATGCCTCTTCTGTATGCCGCTACATCGTCAGGTATAGAGTATGAAGCTTGGCTAGCCTTCCTGTCGAGGTGCCATTGTGTATCTACCAAAGATCCAATCATGCCCTGGAATGTAGAGTTTTTTAGAGTAGCCTTGATATCTTCAACCGATCTATCTTTGCGGGTTATAGTTTGCTTTACAGTAGAGGATTCAGAATCCCACACTAGTCCTGGCGCAGCGTTTTTATAAAAGGTCTCATCGTGCCTTGACGCGGGTATTATCTCGTAAAGGTTATTATCACCAAGCCACTCTTTATTCCTCCATATATTTGATGGGTATCTCGTACCATCTGGAGTAGTATATCCTTGGCCTGTATGGTAAACCTTGCCAATACTCCCACTTACTACATATGCATAGTTCATTTTTGTTCTCCTATCTTCCAGCTATAATTCTACCGTCAACGTTAATTATTGGTGTTCCTATTGTGAGGTGGGTGTAAGTACCGGAACCGTTTACATCGCTATCAGACCCCCGCCACTTGAAACCGCCACTTAATAAATCAGCAGCTTGTGACGCAGCCGTACCTTCTACAGCAGTAGTATCAGGGGTTAGTATTGCGTTAGTTTGGTTATAGGGAGACCTTCCAGCATCAATAATCTTCCAAGACCCTGTTGCTGAAGAGCGTTTAGTTAGATGAAAAATAGGCTGCAAAGGCACTCCTAACGAATTGAGAGTTGGCACGAAAGGTCCGTTAGTATTTGCATTGCCTGTATAGCTGCCGATACTGATGAATTC
>TARA_R110000744_G_scaffold11399_4_pt1 | contig 10732 bp, 19 predicted proteins | sample TARA_R110000744 | Tara Oceans TARA_R110000744 (sample SAMEA4398083) | marine metagenome | biome: Polar Biome; feature: [DCM] deep chlorophyll maximum layer (ENVO:01000326); material: water (ENVO:00002006), including particulate matter (ENVO:01000060) such as... | depth 36 m | reverse complement strand
CTGGGACAAAAACATATACAGTATACGTGCCGGAGTGAATTACCAGTTTAGATAAAAAGTGGTACATACATTACGTACATACCACTTTTAATAGTTTCTCATCAGGATCCACAAGCCTCACAGTCGTCAGGGTTATCAATGTTGCAGGATGGTTGTTTTTGATTTGTCAGCTCGTCTACGAAGTCTTCGAAGCCATCTCCGTATCCAAAATCAGTGTCGTTCATGTTTTTTATTTTTCAAGTGTTATTAATTTAATGCATATATCAACAAAAGGTATGTATATAACGTGGTTACGCTCTGTCATTGTGGCTTCTTCGCCTTCCCACTCTACAACCTCTTGTTCTTGATATGTTCTAAATCCAAGTAATATACCTGGATATGTTCCACATGATACTTCCCAATAAGTTTCTTTATTCACGGTAAATCGTATTTTTCTATTTGGTTTAAAATATCTTGATATCTGACGTAACCTTTAGTATTTACACACCACTTGATATACCTATCTACCTGTCTTGTTTTGTACCCTTTAGAAGCATTGCTTGCTTTGCTTTTCTTGTCGCTAGGATAAGCTGGACTGTTTCGTCGCATTCTTTCTGGTTTTGTGGTTTATAGAGTATTACATCAGGTTCGTTTAAAGCAATGTATCTTTTAAACAATTTCCATCTAATTGGGAAAGATTCATTTGCTCTTCCTTTACACTCGATGATAAATCCATCTCCTGTAAAGTCTGGTGTGTAGGTGATTGGACGAATCTTTTTATTACCTCTCTCAACATATCCTCCCTTTCCATTTGACTGTCTTTCGTATGATTTATTATTAAACATAAAACCATCTATAAGAACAAAACTTTCTTCTTCGTACAAACAGTTTATTTTAGCTTTTGTAAGAGCTATATACATGTTTTTCTCTAGTCCACTTTGAAATTTAATACCATCGTATTCTACTTTCTTAGCTCTTACTGGACCTCTTTTCTTACTTCTCTTCTTGATCATTAGCTAGATCTTTTAGTTCATCTCTAGCAGCTTGAATATACAAAATAGCATCCATTAATTCTTCTTGCACATCGTTTAAGTAATCAGCTAGATCTTTAACTTTACTCTTACGTTCTGAATCTAGTGTTTGACCATATTTTTCAAAACCCACATCAGATCTGTCTACAAATTTATCTACTACCGTCTCTACAACTGGATCACGGAAGTTAATTATCTTTTTTATCATAACGTTTTAGTTAAGTTAGCCATTGCAGAACTATTAGGTGTACCAGAAGGTGTTACTTTAACAAATGAACCGTTAATCATACTACCTTTTCTATTACTTATCTCTTTGTAAGCAGCATCGATACAATCTTCTATCTTAACACCACCTAAATGAGCTAGATTAGTTAATACAACTACCATGTCTCCTATAGCGTCAACAAACTCAACGTGATCTTCTTTTATAATAGACTGAGCTAACTCACCTGATTCTTCCATCAGCTTAACATACTGAGTTTTAACGTCACCTTTTTCATACAAGCCTCTTGTTTTAGCCCATGCACGTATATCGCTGAACACATCGCTAGATTCTTCTTTAGACTCAGTTAGATAATCAGCGAATACCTTGTTATATATATAACTCTTGTTTTCGTTGAACATAGATTTTTGGGCTTTAGAAGCTATCCAATCTATATTGTTTTCTTTAATCTCAAATAAACCATGCTCAGTTTCCCACTTATGGCCTATGTGGTTGTGAAGTTGTGTTTTCAACTGCTTACGCTCATACGGAAACGTAGTAGTTTGATTACTGAAAGTAATAGTCATTCTGTCCTTCTTTTTATTGTTAAACAAGTTCTTGTAAAGCACAGGATCGACTTTGTACCCATGAGACTTTTGAAGTTCTATTTCTTTGTTAGATATATAATCTATATCGTCACTTTGATCAAGCACTTCAAACTCTCCAGGCTGGTAACCCTGCATTAGTGTTACCCTGTATTTAAGATTACGCGCGACGCCAATCTTTTTACCAGGGATATGATAAATATAATACATAATTTTAATAATGTCTTTCATATAAATGTAAATCGCAAACAAAATGATGGTAAATACCTACTGGTATCGATAATCTATCCGCTATCATGATTTGTAGCTCTGAGAAACAGTACTGATCATTACAGAAACCAAACCAAAGATCATTAGAACGCATCATAACAGTCATGTTTAATCTACCTGAGTCTATAGCGAAGTGTATAGCAAATGTACATGGAGTGTCTTTTCTATAAGTAGACCACTCTTTACCATCATATATACTTATAGCAGCTCTACGACTGTTTGGATTAGACTTTAACTCAGCTACAACATAATCTATTTGATCATCACGTTGCCATTGCCAACCATAGTTTGAATTAACTTCACCTATACTGTTTTCCATTTTTTGCCATATGGCTGGAACTTTACCGTATATCTCACCAAGTTTAGATGTTTTACGATCTCCAGATAAATACCATTGCCACTCAGCCTCAGCATATGTCTTAGACCATTTACGCTCAGGTGTTTTTATAACGTTGTCTGTAGGAAACATTATATTGAAGCTTATGTTCTGTAGGTTCTTTGTACCTACTTGAGTCTTCCAACCGTTCTTCCTTATCTTATCTAGATAGTATTCAAACGCTTCATTAGCATTTTTAAAAGTTTTACTCATTTGTTTAGTTTTTTATAATAATACATGTAGAACTCAAAGCATTTTTTCCATATGTCATCCTTGTAATAAGCTACTGGTGACCTACGTGTTTGTCCATTTACCTTAACATCTATAAACCATTCTTTAGATGTTTTAGCAAAAGGCATCATCCATATATTATTTTGATGACACCATATTCTAGCGCGTAGTTCTTTAGCTGAAAAATCATAGTTTCCCATGTTAACTTTCCCACGGTAATGCTTGCTCATTTAAATCCGGTATTGGTATGTATACTCCTGAACTCGCATCCCATTTAAAGTGCGCTTCAGCTCCATTGTCTCCTAAGTTCTGAAATTTAACCTTTAAAACTTTAACTTTCACTGTTTTTTGCTCATAATTTCTATGAACTAACAAACCGTGATAAGAAGCATCATACCATTCACCACCACCTTTTATGTTATACATAGTAGGCTCATCTATTTTACCTTGTTGATCTTTATACATTTTAGTAGGGTGAGCAACGATAATAACTAGCACATCGTGCTTCTTAGCAAATATCTCTATCTTAGTGAGATACTCCATTGTATAAATGTTGACATCACTTTGGCTACCAGATAAATCTCTTACCTTATTGAAAGGATCAATAACAAGACATTTTATACCTTTTCTCTTAACTAGCTCAGCACCTTTCTTTAATATAGAGTCAAGACTGTATCTCTCCATATCTATAAAAAAGAAGTTGTCATTAATGTGATCTGTTATATTCTTCCATCGATCGGAACCAATATCAGATTTAGAAGGCATACCTCCCCAGATTTTTCTTAATAATTTGTGAGCGTGTAAGTATGTAGGTGTGTTTTCTGGAGATGCATAAGCTGTTCTCCAAGCATAGTTCATGTTATAACCAATGCACATTTGATCTACAAAATCAGACTTACCACTAGATGGAATACCTGTAACAGTTATAAACTGACCTGTATAAGTGCTGAATATATTATCAAAGTTTTCTAAACCAATTTGATAACCAGGTTTAAATCCATTTTCAACGAAGTCTATAACATCGTCTTCAATATCTCTAAAAGTAGTTACGTTCTCTAATGGTACAGGTTTAGATTTAGATATTACATCTACTAACTCTTCTTTAGAATACTTAGTTAAATACTCATTAGCATCATTACACGGTTCGAAATCAGCTATGTAGCATATCTCAGCGCCTAATCTCCTGACAAGCTCTGCTTGCAATGCTTGACCAGCTTCATCGTTATCTACGGCTATTATTATCTTTTCCTTATCGATAAAGTAGTCTATACAATTATCAAGGTAGTCAAGATTGTTATTGCCAAGTGTTGCGCCGTTAGGCACCGATACAACATTTTTTATACCGGCTTCATGCAAACTAAGGACATCCATTTCGCCCTCAACTATCACACACTCGCTAGTGTTAGCTATGCTGTCTAGATTATAGAATACTTTTTCAGCTCCTTTATAAAGCTTAAAGTTTTTTCTACCATCTCTGTACTTAATGTTGATTAAAGAACCTGCTATAAAATAATTAAACTTTATAACGCTCTCGTTCTTACCAGTTTGAGGCATAAACTCATCTGCAGAAGTAACCTTTAAGCTACTAACTGTTTCTAAACTTATACCTCTATTACTAAACCAGGACTCAACCTTTTCACTTACTGGGCTAATTGCCTCTACATTTGGTCTTGCATAAACCTTTGTTGCAGAACCTTTACGCTTAAAAGTGTGTAGTTGGAATGTTTCATTGCAATTGTGGCAAGTTCCGAGACCGCGTTCCCAATCATAAGAAGCACATGCTTTCTTTAGATTTTCTCGCTTGCGATCGGCAGAACACAGAGGACAAACCCCCTGTGTCTTACCGCTCTCAAGATCATAACGGTTGAATATATCTATATCAAATCCGTTAATCTCGGTCGTATGTACCTGCATTTATTAAAATGGCAAGTCATCTGTTACCGGAGCTGGAGCTTGTGCTGTTCTAGCTTGACCTTCATAAGGTGCAGGATCAGGGAATTGACCGTCTGTCCATACAATCTTACCATTACCAAGATAAGTTTTAGCTTCCTTAGCTGTTCTTTCTTCTTTAGTTTGATCTACAACCACGGATGCTTGGTTACCAAACTGATCTACATCATTGTTTACATTTACTACAATGTTGATGTACTTACCTTTTTTCCCATCGATTATCTTTTCTTTTGGGATTTTAGTCAAATCAATTGACGCTTTAATGATTCCTGCCATTTTGTTAGAGTGTTTCGTTAATAAAATACTGTGCTGGATTAAAAGAGTCGTCCTCATAGAACAACTCGTAAGCTTCGATAGCTCTTTTTACCTTGTCCTCTCCGCTGAGTAAAAATGTTTCAGAGCAATCGTACACGCCTATATGATTATTAGATTTATCTATAGCTATAAAAACCATATCATAACCAAATATCTTTTTATAAATATAAGCCTGAGAGTCGTAATTGTAAGTGTATGCTGATTTTCTAAATTTGTTCAGATCCGCTGTAGTCTTTATATCTACTATGAGCTGTAGGTCGTGATTCAGTATGTCAGCTTTACCTTTCCATTGTTTACCAAATACAGTGGCTAAGCCTGGTACTTCGTATTCAATGTTAGATGATTGGTGACCTCTGATCATTTCGCTACAAACTTCATTAGCAAGCAAAGCATCGGACATCTTCTCGCACATATCAGCTTCTTTCTGAAGTAAGCACATTTCACCGTCACTTATTTCTTTATAGAGCTTAGTATTACGAGTTGATGATTCGATAACCTTAAAAGACTTCAGCTTTTCTGGTTCAAGAACAAGAGTATGGAAATAACCACCAACTAACATAGGTACAGTTTTTTCCGTGGGCTGACCGAACAGTAGCGGGTTATTAAGCAACGTTCTAATATTAGAGTTACTTAAGAACTGGCTACCAAACTCACCATAATATTGCTTATCATCGTCTAACCTGGTAATTATTTCCTCTCTTGTCATTTTATAAAGTTTTAAGTTCTTTCTCTAAAGCGCCAGTCACATTGTACTTTGACTTTATAGCTTCAACGCTACCGCCATTGCTTATGTAAGCTTTAGCTTTAACAAGAGCATCACCGCTTAATTCTGGTTTTGTCTTACTATGATTATTAGTAGCGTCAGAGTCTGCGGTATCGTCGATAAGTAATAAATTACCCAAAGCGTATTTCTTGCCGTAAGAACTTGCAGAACCAAAAGCTTGAGGTGTTTGCATACCTTTTTGAAGTAGATCAACACCCACAACAGCAGTTGCTGATATAGATTCTTTACCATCAGATATTGTTGCTTTTGATAGAATCACCGGAGTTGTACCTTGTACGAACTCTTCTGATATAGTGAAATAAACATTCCACTCTAGATTAACTGGTTTTAGTGCCTCAAGGATGTCTTCTGCACTTCTGTAATTGTACTTGCCGAAACTGTTTAAACGGCTTTTTTTAGACTTAAAGTCTTGCTGTATCGCTGACAGCTTCTCATGTAAATTCATGGTAATGTATTAAGTGATTATTAATTGATAATATAAATATACAACAAAAATTTGAAGTATTTAATCGTAGTCTACATATGTTATTTCTACGTATTCACCTGACTCTAAGGCAGATGCTATCGCTGGATATATCCTTTTGTAAGCCGTATTGCTTGAACCTATAAAACCATCACTGTCACCGAAATTAGTACTTTGAGTGTTTCCTACTATCAAACAACCAGCAGTATGCTCATCAGTATTACCTGTGTGTATGAGTATATACTCAAATCCAGGTACGTCTCTAACCCAAAGCATACCTTTATGCATAGATCCGTGCTTTTTTAAATACCTTCCGTGGAATCCACCTGTTGTCCTGAGTGTAATGCTGTATGTTCCAGCTGGTATTCTAGTTTCAGCCATAACTTTTTCGTCTCTGTGTTCATCTTCAAGGGTGTAACAAAGGAATGAACGCCCGTTTGAGACATCGAATAGTAACCCATTTGTGCTATCTTTTTCACTGCTAAATCTTAATACTTCTAGTTTCATTTATCTTGTTTTTTAGGTAGTATTGAGAACAACACTGCTAAGGCAAAAGTAGTTATCAAAACCATTGATTTAAAGTCTATCATCTCTCTTTGGTGTTAAAGGTTATAAAGGGGAGTCAGCCTATACCTAACCACAAGCTTTTTATATTTAGTTTATAAAAAAAACTGCTCCCCTATATAATGTCTTACATGAACTCTAATAGCATGTTTTTATCTACGCGTTGCATTAACTTTTCTAATGCATAACGTTTGATCTGAGACACACGTACATGTGCGGTATCAACGTTTATACCAACAATCGCTGCTATTTGTTTAGCTGAATGCTTATCACAGTCTAAACCGTATGACAACCTTATTACATTATATTCTCTTTCTTCTAAAACCCTAGACATAAGTTCCATTAGATAATCGTTTATCTTATGTACCATGTAAGGTTTAGATGTGTCTACAACTTGATAGGCATAGTCTTCATCATCGTCTAGTTTTTCGTCTATAGATAAGAATATACTATTAAAGAACATTTGTAATAAAACTTTGTCTTTACCATTGTCTTTTCTTATCTCATTAAGTTTGTGTTCTGGTATACGTATGTCACCTCTATTTTTATCTATAGCTCTACGTATTGCTCCTTTTATTCTTTTAGCAAAAAAAGATCTTATAGTTCTTTCAGGATCTGTACTTTCTTTGATTTTGTCCCATTTAATGCTGTCGTAAGACATTATTAAACCTATAGAACCTTCTTGTATCATATCATTTAAACTCATAACACCACTTGCTTGGTGAGATGTTGAAAATTTTCTAGCAAGGTTTTCTACAAGAGGTAAGTATATAGTTATAACTTCATCTCTTTTTAAATTAGATAAAGTTTCTTTTTTTATTCTTGACCTTGCTGAATTAACACTCTCCTTGTAAGAGGAGTAAGTGCGTGGATCGTATTTTTTCATAATGACGCATTAAGTAAATCTTTTTCTTCTTTTATTTGATTACTCATATTACGATGTATCGTCCTATCAGAGCAACCTAATGCGAGAGAGATTTTGTTTACTGTAATTTTGTCGCCGTTAGCATGGATGTATAGCATTGACTCGTAGATGTCTTCTTCACTGAAGCGCTTAGCTCTTCCGATGAGCTTACCTACTATCTTTAACTTTTCACTAATGCTAAGTGGGACACCGTCATTAAATATAATTTTTCTTGATTTGTTTTTTGGTGCTATCCTAAAATCGTGACTACGTAATCTTGTAATCAGCTCATCTATAATCCTCTCGCTTATCTCAAATGTAATGAAATCATTTAAAGGATCACCTATGTAAAGTAAAACATCTTTAAATCTATCCTCAGACATGTCTTGATTTAGATATCTAAGAACTAAAGCATGCCATATTAAAGACTTGTATGTAGTTATTTTAGCTTTGCTACGAAACAGATCAAAACATTGATGCGTACCGTAATCGTAAAAATTACCCCACCAGAAAGCTTCTGTTGGCTTATCTGAGTGAGGGTCTTTACGATATACAACTTTACTTGTATTAAGTCTATGAAGTCTTAAGTGTGACATTAGCCCCTTACTAGTTATTATTAACACCCTATTGTCACTGTTTTAAAATCTTAATAGCGACAAACGTCTTTGGTATTTTTTAAAAAGTAAAGCTTTGTTTTTCAAACAATCTAAATCAATCTCATACGTTGTGTCTAAAGACATATTAAGTATATCATACTTTAGATGATATAAGCGGCTATGTACGAATCTAAGATGTCTTCTTTTTCTTAAAATAGATTTTATCATAATTTAGTTTTTAGTAATTGTTCTAACCCTGTTATCTTATCCATGTACTCGATCGCTTGCTCGTACTCTTCAGATTTCTCACATTCTAACACTAGATACTGCAATCGTTCTATCTCTTTCATTATATCATCTTTATCGATAATATCTCTAAGAACACTGTCATTTACTTTAGCTTGAGAATCTATTTCTTCAAACATGTACTTAACTATTACTTTAGCTAGTTCATGCATTTCTTCGTTCGTCATAGTGTTTAATGCTTTATTAATCCAACTTTAATATTTTTACTGTACCACTTTGTAGCTAGCAAATCGTTTTCTGAAGCGCTTGTATAACCTGCAGCTTCTAATTCTTCTATAGTCTTAAATATAACAGCGTGACGGTCATTAGATTTATCAACATGCTCACGTTGCTTACCATCAGTGCTAAAGATAACATCAAAATTATCAGGTAGTTTGTCTTTGTACTGCTTCATTAACAACACACTATTAGTATAAGAATAAAACCTAGTATTAGGGTTGTTTCTCATTATACTGAACCAACTATTAATATACTTTTTAGAAAAATAATCTCCTGAATCGTGTACTCTAACATAATGAGGGTTCTGCAACATGATAGCAGAGTTCATCATAGATTCAAAGTTAGCACTTCTAGCGATGCTCAATCTATTTTCGTATGCGTTTATAGTGTTTGGCCATCTGAATGAACCCTTACGCGCGTAGCAGTACTTAACGCAGTCTCCTGCGAAAGGACAAGTAACTTTACCGGTAGTAGATTTATAAGCTGGTATACCGAAATTAACTACACGTACGTTATTTAAAGCGCTTGCTTTCTTTAACTTAGAATTCTGTGTTAGTAGGTTTGTCATATATAATCTCTTAATAATTTAGACCAGTCATTAGCTCTGATCTTACGTAGTGTGCGCTCTTTTATCTGACGAACACGCTCTTTACTTAAGCCTAAGTTCTCAGCTACTTCTTCTAAAGTTTGAGCATCGTAATAACCCATGCCGTAGACACGTTTAATAACTTCAGCTTGACGAGGTGTAAGCTTATTCATAACCATCTCTAAATCAGAACTTAAAGACTCCTTCATAACTAAAGAATCAGTAGAGTTGTCTGAAGAAAGTATATTATGTAAGCTAAAGCTATCGTCTTGACCGTCAAGAGAAGCATCCATGCTAGTGCCTGAAAAGCTGTGACCTCTTAAGAAAGCTATTTTGTCTTTTGATATTTCTGTTATATCGCATAACTCTTGAGTAGTAGGCTCTCTATCATTTTTCTGTAGAAACTCACCGATTGCAGCGTTTATTTTTCTAAGAGAACCTATTTGATTTTGAGGTAGTCTTATTTGCCTAGCGTCTTCGCCTAAAGATTGCATGATTGACTGACGTATCCACCAAACAGCATAAGATATAAACTTAAAGCCTTTAGTATGATCAAATCTAGTAGCAGCTTTAACTAGTCCTATATTTCCTTCGCTTATTAAGTCTTCTAAACTTATGCCTTTGTTCTGATACTGCTTAGCAACAGATACAACGAATCTTAAGTTACCGTTGATGAGCTTTTGTAAAGCTATTTGATCACCTTCTTTTATTCTAATAGCAAGACCAGCTTCTTGATCTGCTTCGATAAGAGGGTACTTGTTAATGTCATTAAAGTAAGCTGTGATAGATTTCTTCTCACGTACAGTGATCTGAGTTGCAATTTTTAACTGTCTCAATTAGATATTATTTAATTATACTGTTATTATATACACCGCATCGTATTTAGTCTGTGCGGTCTTTTCTCATATGATAAATAAGATAACCACTCCAGCCTAATACTATAACTGAAGATATTATGAAGTCAAGATCAATCATTTTCAATACCATTTTGCTGTAAATCTCTCATGCATAGCTCTGCAGTAGACAAACGTTGAACTTCTTCTAAATACATCTCGTAGTTTTCAATAACTTCACTCAATATATCTTTTAAATCTTCTATTGTATAGTCGAATTTTGATACTTGCATCCAGTGAGTAAGAGCCTTTAGTGATCCTATAGCTATTTCTTTATTAGTCATAAGTGAATTGAGTTTTTTATTTCTAGATACATTTTATCTACAACTTCTGTGAGTTCACTTCCCGTATAAGTACCTTGAATTTCAGTTAAATACTCATCAGAACTTTCAACTACAGTGCCGTATATAGCTTCTTGTATTTCTAAAGCTCTTTCTTTAACTGTCTTCATTACCTTT
>TARA_R110000744_G_scaffold163852_3_pt1 | contig 10737 bp, 11 predicted proteins | sample TARA_R110000744 | Tara Oceans TARA_R110000744 (sample SAMEA4398083) | marine metagenome | biome: Polar Biome; feature: [DCM] deep chlorophyll maximum layer (ENVO:01000326); material: water (ENVO:00002006), including particulate matter (ENVO:01000060) such as... | depth 36 m | reverse complement strand
ATTTCAGGGAATGGGTTGCCAGCAGCATCGCCAAGAGCTTCAGCAGCAGCAGTAGTCATACCAAGACCGATGCTGAATGTATCTTCAACAGTATCAGCAGGGGTAGTATCTGTTCCAGCTGAACCCAAAGAGTCTGCTGAACCACCGTGTGTACCAGTACCAGAGAAAGAGGTATCAGCTTCGTTATGCAAAGCTTCAGTACCAGCTTGTGTGCTATAGTTAGACTTCATAGCGAAGATCAAACCAGTAGGACCAGTCATTGGCTGAACACCAGCAATGTCATAAGCCATTAGGTTAGGCATGGCACGACGTACCAAGGAGATCAAGATAGGATCCCAGTTATCAACACCAGCACCAGTTGCGTTAGCAGGTGCAGCTTCGGTCAAAGAGAAGTTAGAGTGTCCGCGTTGCTCAGCAAGAGCAGCTTCGGTGTTTTCAAGCATTACAGCTGTTACAGCTGCACGATGCTTGTCTTTAAAAGCAGGCGCTTCAGTAGCTTCCATGATAGGAGCCCACTTGGCCTGTAGTTGGTCTGCATTAAACATTTTTTATTTACTCCAAAGTAAAATTATTTATTAGGTCTTTTTAAGGGCTGCAAGGTACTTTTCCATCATAGGAGACATAGGTGCAACTGCATCTGCGTCTTCAGTGATAAGATTAGCTTCCTCACTTAGGGTTTCAACTTTAGCATCTTTAAAATATGTTTCTTTGATTGTATCTACTTTAGCGGTAAACGCTGTAGCAGAATCATAAGTTACATCTTCAACTAAAGACTTAAGCTTTTCAGCTTGTGTTTCACTTAAACCGGTAGACGATTCACGTACAATTGACAAGCGAGTAAGTTCTTTAACTTCTTCACTTAGTTCAACGTTACGATTCTCTGAAACATTTACTGCTTCTTCAAGAGAGTCAACTTTGCTGGCGAGATCGTCAACAAGATCAGCTTTTCCATCAGGTACCGCAATGTAATGTTCAGTGAACACACTTTGCAATGCAGTCATAAAGCTTTCAGCAATTTCGGTACGAAGACCGTTTTCTACTGCAAGTTTATTTTCTTCCATCCAGTTTTCTACGACGTAGTTGAGGTAGCCGTCAACTTTTTCTACGAGATCTGTTTGAATACGTGTAGTTTCTTCAGACAACTCTTCCTGATACTGTGACTCAAGGCGTTCAACGCTTTCAGACAGTTTAGATTTCAAGGCTGCTTCAAAAATGATTGCTGCTTTACCTTTGAATCCTTCAGATAGTGTTGCTTCGGTATCAACCAATGCATTCAAATCTTCATCGAAGTTAGATTCATCAAGCGCTTCCGTGCCTGCGTCATCTACACTTTCTGTATGCATAGACTTATATGCAGCAGATAGCTCTTCTTTTTTCATCTTAGACAATTTGTTATACATTGCGTTAACCATACCAGCTTTGGTCTTCGGCGCAGTAGCTTGTGCAGGTGCAGATTTTTTAATTTCTGTACTAACTTCAGCGGCTGCCTTTTCTCCGTCGACTTCAGCAGCTACAGCCGCTTCACCAAGTTGATCCCCATCAATAACCTTAACAGTTTCAATGGTCTCATCTTGGAGTTGTTCAACAACAACGTCTTCGATATTATTAATATCAGACATTCTATTATTACTCCTATTGAGTTAAAGTTTTGAGAGGAAATCTTTGAATACTTTCATCTGGACATTACTCATGTCTGCAGACTTGGCTTCTTTGATCTCAGTCTCGTACTGTTCAATTTCTTGTACTTTTAAAATACCGTTTTCCCAAATCCAATCTACTCCCTCCATGATGCCATTTACAAAGGCTTCAGGAGCAGAAGGATCTTGAACAATGTCTACAGTAGCTAGGATAAAATCCTCACCAACCATATTGACACCATTACGGCGTACAAGACTACCCATACCACGACTTGAAACACCAAGCTGAACACCACCTTCCATCAGACCCTTTACAATCTGACCCATAGGAGTATTCAAAATTAGTGCTTTACCCATCACATTATTACCGTCCCATTTGAGTTCGGTAATACGATGAGATACTTTATCCAAATTAACGGTAGGGCCATCAGGATGATTTAACTCACCGACTGCCCGACCTTTGGAAACCTGATCAGTGACATACTTGTCCACTGCTTTTTCTAAAATTGCTTTGGGGTAGATCCGACCATTGCGGTTCTTACCTTCGGCTTGCATAAAGATGCCTTCAATGATAGCTGATTTCTCACCCTTATCATTGGCTTCCGTCATATAAATTAACGGTTCATCTAGATGTTCTGTAATTAGTTTCATTTTATTTATTAGCCCCTTGGTACTTGTAATGCTGTCATTTTAACACCAGCATTAGCAGCAAATAGTGCTTCAGTCTTATTCTTTCTAATGATAACATGTTCATCAGGCATAACACTTAGGCTACCAACTACTGCTCCACCAGCAGCTACAACGATTGTAACAAGATGCACTGCAGTGGTTGTATTTATAACACGAATATTAACACCATCTGATACCGTAGTAGCAGTGCCTGTTGTAGTCGGTGCTGCAATCTCAGCTGTAATTGGTTTAACTTCCATCTGCTATTTTCCCATCAACTTAGTAAAATCTTTAATGGCGTTTTCAGCCTCTTTTTCGTTCTTAAATGTATCCAAAGCTTGGCCATCAATAGAAGCCACAAACTTAGAACCATTCTTCTTAATCTCAGCGGTGTATTTACCTGCACCGACTTTGAACGTCTTAACTACTTTCGCAGCTTCACTCAAGTTATCCTGAGTGCGAAATTCCTGAAACTTCATCATTGTCGAGTTCCTCTACTTGCTGCGAAGTACCATCCATTCCTTGTGCTAATGAGATCTTTCGATCATCAAGAGCGGCGGACATCTTGTCTTGCATTACTGTTGAAAAGACGTTCTTAGCATCGTTCATGCTATCGCCTTTTAATGCGTTAATTAAATCATTTACGTCAGTCATTGTTACCTCTTCACAATATTTATACAATCTAGAATTTAGACATCTAGATCAGGATCTGGCTCATTCATACCTTCATCATCAATTTGTTTAATGATATTTTCGATATCTTCTTCTGTTTGCATCAGAATATTCTTACGTACCCATTCAACTGAATAGTAACGACCAACATATTCATCAACTTCACGTAGAGTAGCTAATCTCTCACGTAGTAACTCTGCATTTTTAAGCTCAGCAAAGTGTGTATCTTGTAGGAAGTCAACAGCAATATCTTGCTTAATATCATTCCATTCTTCTTCTGTTACAATACCCTTTAGGATCAACTGAGTCTTAAGTAGATCAATAAACAACTCAGAGAACTTCTTACGCAAGCGACTAATGAACTTCTGGAATTTCAATTCGTCACGTGTAATCTCAGTAGAGCGTCCAAGTGAGAATGTTGATTCAGATTCTAATCGGCTTGTTGGTACATTCAATGACTTATATAGCTTCTTTTGGAAGTATACAATATCGTCAATTTGTCCTAGGTTTTCACCACCTGGTAGAGTAGAGATCTCAGTGCCTCGGCCGCCTTCACGACGTGGCAACCAAAAGTCTTCAAGCATTGACATATGCTTCTTGTCATCTTTCATCTCACCAGTAGATGCATCATATACCATTTTGTTACGGTATTTATTCATGATGTTTCGTAGGTATTCTTCAGCTTTACCCTTTGGCAAGTTACCAACATCGATATAGAATATACGACGTTCAGGTGCACGTGACAAGCGGTAAATAACTAATGAGTCTTCCATCATACGAAGCTGGTTAACAGGCTTCAATGCTTTCTGCAAGTATGATAGGATTTTCTTACGTGACGGATCTAGCAAGCCAGACGTGACGTAACAAACGGAATCTTTGGCGATCTTTAGACCTTGGCCTTTACTACCTAACTTCTCATCTTGGTATACAAAATATTCTTTTGCACTAATGATAAGTTCAGCACCAGTCTTTGGATCTTTTTCTTTTTTAAGTTCACGTACTTTACGAATACGTGTAGAGTCGATTGGACGAATTTCTAACAAACCACCTTTAGGGTTTGCTTCATCAATGATTTTATGATAGTACAAACGACCATCAACATACCAACGACGGAAAATCTCATGGCCATACCAATTCATATTGAGCAATGAAACAACAGTCTCAAACTCAGTAGTGATCATTTTCTTAATACGATCTGGTTGATCCAAGTCATCCATAAGCAAAGATACAGGAGCAGACTCTTCGTCAGACACAATGGCCTCACTAACGATATCTTCAACTGCAGCATCACATTCTGGCTGCTGTGATATCTCACGATATTTTAAAATCAGTTCTTTTTCATTCTTGGCTGAATCGCCATTAATGTCAACGTACTGCCCATAGTGTCCACCTGCGTTGATTACATTACCAACACCTGCGTCTTCATCCATAGGAGCAACGAAAGATGCCCGTTTCCGGTCTTCTTTTTCTTGATCTTTACGTTTGATTTCAAAACCAAACAGATTGATACCTTCGTCTGCCATAATCTTCCACTCTTTTCTTCATTAATATATTAGGGGAGAGAAGCTTCTCCCCCCTGATCAACTTATTTATACGTGTTTAAATTACGTAGTAGTTTCCGATTCCCAATACTGAACTTGAAGTTCAACAGTGAATTCCTCAATAACGTTCTCTGAATCATATGATACATCGATTGCAGAGATGTTAGTAGGGAAAGTTCCACGGAAGTCATAACGCTTTACTGTTTCGCCAGCTTTATCCAATTGCTCGATAATCATATCGGCTTGGTAATCAACTGGGTTAACTAAACCAGTGTTTGCGTTATGTTGGTTGATACCATTCATCCAACGTTCGAAAGCATTACGCGTTTCCATTTTAACGTCGTTGATAATTGTTACTGACCAAGGTTCAAATGTACGATCGCCTGCGATTTGCAATTGACGTCCACGGAACGGGATGGTGATAGGTGCAATTATTGATGATGGTAGTTGGGCAGCTTTACACATGAAAGATGCCATCTCAACGTTTCCACCAGCGTAGGCTGGAAAGTTAAGGGTTGCTTTAAACAAGTTAGACCTAGCGCCACCGCCAGTCAACTTAGCTTTAAAGTCGTCTACTCCTAAAATAGCCATGTTGTAATCTCCTTACTGACCAATGATTTCTGAGAATTCAACGCCGGTACGTGTAGCGACAAAGTTCAAAGTAATAAAGTTGATAGACCGAGCAGGCTTGATGTAGATATCAGCAACGAAACGGTTAGAATCAACAACTGCGCCAGTATTATTTGTAGAGTCACAAATAACAGCGAAGTCGGTAATACCACGACGTCCTTTAATATCACGCAAGAATGGTTCGACCAAGTTACGGAACTGCGCACGTGTAAACTCATCGTTGAATTCAAACAATTGGAACTTAGCAGCAGTACTTACAGCTTTCTCCAAAGTAATGAACAAGCGACGTACGTTGATACGATCGAATGCAGAAGGCTTAGACAAACCAGTCTTATCACCATAAAGCACAATACCTTCACCAGGGAAGGAAACAATCGGGTTAACGCGAGCTTTGTATAGATCGTCACGATCTGCTTTCTTCGGGTTGAATGCGATCTTAGTTACACCAAGAATCTGACCACGAGTAAAGCCTGCAGGTGAGAACCATGCATCGGCAACGTTATCTGTTTTAGCACATAAACCAGCAACAGCACCAGATGCAACAATCCAACGATACTTATCGTTATACTTGTCGTATACGTATAGTGCAGTAGAGTCAAATACAACATAAGATGATGAAGTACATGCATCAACCCAGGTTTTAACATCAGTTGCAGCGGTTGCATTATTAACGGTTTCTGCGACAGCAGGGGAAACAAACACAACACAATCTTTACGGCCTTCAGCCAAAGCGATTAGGTTGTTAGCCATTGTTACATCGTCAGCAGCAGAAGTTTCTGCACCAATGATAAGGTTAATGTCTAATGTTTCAGCATCGGCAAACAAGTCATATGCTGTTTGTAATTCACCAACTGTAGGAGTGTTATCATCAGTACCACCAGTTAATGATGCTTCAATAGCAGCAGAACCAGTAACAAATGCAGAACCAGCAGCAGCATTGGCAACAGATCCAGCGTCAGTTAGAGCTCCTGGATGTGCACCCCAACGTACGTACGCTGACTGAGTGTTAATAACATTCTTATAGTAGTTATCTGTACCATCGTCTGCTTTAGCATCAGAAGCTTGAGAAACATATGCGAATGTTTCAAGCACTGTACCAGCAGCGCCAGTCCATGAACCGTCTTCATCAATAACTGCAACGTGCAATTCATCAGCAGTATCACCGCCAATGTTTGTTGAATGAGTTGATGTACTAGGAACAGAATCAAAGCTTCCTTTGTAAGCCCAAGCATTAAACGCAGTAGCGTCAGCAGGACATACAGAAACCTTTAGTGAGTTACCAAGTGCGCCTGGAAAACGAGCGATAAATGTGTCTGTAGCATCAGGTGTTACAGTATCATAGTGATCGTCGTTTTTAACCAAAAGACCAGTACCAGAGGCAGTAGCGTTTAGGTTAGTTGTAATAGCACGCACCACGCGCAAGGCTTGACCATACTGCAAGAACTGAGCAGCTGGATAAAAATACTTATAGGTGTCGTCGTTTGGCTTACCAAAGACGTTAACTAATTGTTGTTCTGAACCTACAGTAGTAACCGCATCAACTGGGCCCCACTGGAAAGCTCCAGCTACAGCACCGATCGACGTAGATACAGCAGGAACAACATTAGTCAAGTCGGTTTCTTGAACCTGAACACCAGGTGAGACTTGAAATGCCATGTGTTTTCCCCTTCATTGGAAATTAATAAGTTTTCATAATACGATTATCTTCACTACTGTTATTTATAAATAACGGTATTTAGAAGATTGGGTCACGGTCGGTAATCCAAACATCGCCACCAACCACCTCTCGTACTTCTTCTTCTTCGATTCCGGTGTCAACAAATCCAAATGGAATCATATCGTCCTCGATCATTCTTGCTTGGTCTGCATACAACATACTTTTAACATCAATGTCAGTCATTTCTGTAAAGAACGGTGTTGCAGCAAACCATCCAAATAATACTAGATTCATCATTAGATCGTCGTGATTACCATCAGATGCTTCGTATGAAGTACCCTTACCCACAAACGTTGACATTTCAATGATAGTGTCTTGGTCTACTATCTCTAGCTTAGTCTGTTCAACTAAATCTTTAATGTTTGAACAACCAATACGTTTAACCTTCTTGGTCATATTCACACCAACTGAGTTGGCTTTAACGTATGATTCTACAAACACATTTTCGTATTCTAGATCGTAGTATAAGCCGTTACATACAACTGACCCTTGGTCATTAGATTCAATGATACACATAGCTTCGTTGTAAGTCTTAACATACTTATAAATGATATCTGGGAAAAGCAATGGTGATATCATATTGTCACGGTATACGGCAACTTGCCTAAACGGTCTAGATGTTACATCAATGATATTAAACGTTGAGTAGTCTAAACCTCTTCCACGGGCAACGTCTACAAAGCACAAATATGCATGATCTTCTTCAGGCTTGGTATATACCTTAACATTATTCTGTGTGAATATTGGCGACTGTGCCTGTAGTTTTAGTAATGTTTCAGCATTGATAAGTGTATTACCAGTACCATGGAACGTATTACCAAATTCCTGATTGAATTGCAAATCAGATGTATTAGCAATAGTCTGCCTTTTCCATTCCTCATCACGACCAGGAACATCCCACCAGTCAACACGGAAGTGCTTAAATTCATTAGTACCCTGTACAGCACCTTCCCATAGCTTATGGAATATATTACCTAGACCATTAGCAGTAGATGTAATGATTACTTTAGTGGATGTACCACTTGACACCACAGGGTATGTCGAAGTGTAAAACTCTGTGGCGTTTTCGACAAAGGCGAACTCATCGAGGAATAGGAGATTGACAGACATGCCTCGAATGGACGATCCTGAAGTAGCAGCAGCGATGATGCGAGAATTATTAGAAAACTCAATGGAACCCTTATTGAGCGCTTTGCACCCTGGTTGTAAGAAAAAAGGTAAATTCTCGACCATGAGAGTTATGCGACCAAGCATCTCACGCGCAGTAGCACCTTTGTTAGCTAGTATTGCGATTGTCTGTTCAGGATGAAATACTGCATACCATAGTAGATATGCAATAGATGAAATAGATTTACCAGATTGTCGACACGCTAAAACAATAGAAAATCTATTATCGTTAAAGTGAGAAAACATCTCTTCTTGGTATGGATATAAATCAAACGGTACTAAACCATGATCTAGATGAATTACTTTCAAATATGTCTTGGCAAAGTATACCGGATCTTTCATGCATTTAGCGTATTCTGTAACGGTCTCTAGTGTCCAAGACTCTTCAATACCGTCACGTTTAACGTTAACATTGCCTAAATATCCAAGTTCCTTATTCTTCAATAACATCGACTGTTTTCATTTTATCTAATAGCATTCGCTGTAGGTCTGATGTAGACCCAACGAATACGTTGTTTTGAGTTAAGGCTGCACTACCATTAGTAAGCGACAAAGGATTATTATCATCCTTCTTAACTTCTTTGGTTTTCTTTTGCAGTTCCATTAGTCTATCAGCAACTTCAGCATTCTGTTTAAGCATTGTAGACAATACTTCAAATGCTCTTGGGTGTTCAGAGTCACGTGCCAATTCTAACATTAGCTCAATTGCCTCTTCACCCTTTTCTGCTAACTTGTAATAGTGGTCACGGGCAAATTTATAATCATCTTCAACGTCATTATTATCACTCATTCCAATACTCTTTATATGAATCAACGTCTGCAGTTGCAGCGGAGGTCACTCCGGTCAATGTATCATCATTCCGGAAGATTCCATTAATTGTATTTATAGACAACTTATTATCACTATATGCAACTACAACTCCTGTAGCACCAGACACGTTTGTGTTAATAATCTCGCCTTTTGTGAATAGTGTATGTGTTGTTGCATTAGATACAGTAATTACCATATTATCTGGCGTATCTGGTCTATATATCGTTTCAACAATAGTATGTGCATCTGTTTCAGCCGCAGCTAATGGATCAACCACTAGAGACTGGCGTTCAGCAGGTTTACTACCTATTTCAATCGAATTTGTATTGTAATCAACTGCAACGCTTTTAATAATACCCTTGGTACCAATACCGCCATAGAAATTAACACGTGTATTAAAGTCTAAAGTGTATATAATAGCACGAGGTGTAGTATAATCACCTTCATACTCATCTGCAAGAGAAACTGATTCTAAAACAAATGGCTGATCAGATACAAAATTATTAGAAACTTCTTTAACTGATACTGTATAATCTGGCTGAAAGTGTGGTAGGATCTGTTCAATAATTTGTAGAGCGTCGTCCTGGTTCTTTGCAATAATGTTTAATTGCATTCCCATGTTATAACCAACAGGTCCTAACACAGTCTTCATCTTGTTCCCATCAGTTACATCAGGAAACTTTTGAGTCATACCCTTTTGCAATTTAACGTTAGGGTTATATGTCAACGAAGTAATTTCAAAAGACATACGAGGAAGTTTAAGAGCAATCTTAGGATCGTCAAGTGAACGTTGCTGATCTAGACGTGCAAGGAACTTATGCTTAGGTCCATAAGCTAATGGAACCTTAACGATATTCTTTGCAGATCCATCAGTGCCTTTACGAAGTACGTTGATGTCATTGAACAGTGTACCAAATACAGCCACTGTTCTGCGGATAGCAGCGTGATAAAAGTGATTACCAAACATTATTATGAGCCCTCACTAGGATCGCCAAACGGATTCGATTCTGAGAAATCGATAATACTGTCAGCTTCTTCCTCTAGATTAAAGTTACGTGCAGATGGATCGTTCAAGAATGTGTTATCTGTTACAGAAGAAGCAACATCAAACACTTTAGTGACAGTTGCAGTTGCACCAGAAGTAGCACCAAGTAGTGTATTACCAACCGCCCATGCACCATACTGTCCATCAGTTGTTTCGATTTGATTAATCCACATAGTGTTGTTATCATATGTTATTAGTTCAGATGATAGTGAAACCTCTGTAATATCTGGACTTGTGGATGCCACAATTAACACACTAGGTAGAGTTGTATAGAACCTACCTGCTTCAGTCAATGTATATCCAGTAACAACACCGCTTGTAAGAGTGGCTGTAGCAGTCGCCCTTACTGGTTCAAAAGTTTCGTTAAGAACATCACCGACCACTGTAGTTGTAGGAACAGTGATGGTTGCAGTATCATTCAATCCCGTGGAATGAACAGATGTATCATCAAAGTATATACCATTAGTCTCAACAGTATTTGTACTAGAATTAGCGCCAGTGAACTTAATAGTGTTCTCAGCGTTATGATAACCACCTATGCCACACAATACTATATCAGCTGCAGCAACGTTGCCATTAGCAACACGTGCACCATTAATGAATATTTGATAATCTGAATTCGTTCCGTTATCAACTACAGATACTTTTACGTGATGCCATGCAGCAGTGTCAATAACTGTTGCAGCACTAGCATCTTTAAAGTACGATACAATTTGACTGTTCTGTAGATTGAATTTGAAATCACCGAATACAGCAATATTGCCATTATATAACCCAGATGCCTTAGGCTTAAAGAAGAATTCAGCTGTGCCTTGTATACGTCCATTTGGTAGTGCTACATTGTAATA
>TARA_R110000744_G_scaffold99832_2_pt1 | contig 10741 bp, 10 predicted proteins | sample TARA_R110000744 | Tara Oceans TARA_R110000744 (sample SAMEA4398083) | marine metagenome | biome: Polar Biome; feature: [DCM] deep chlorophyll maximum layer (ENVO:01000326); material: water (ENVO:00002006), including particulate matter (ENVO:01000060) such as... | depth 36 m | reverse complement strand
CTGGCATCAGTTTGAAATAGGGAGCAAAAGAATTGAAAGGATGGCTGCATTATCAAGTAGGCATCTAACCTGGCATGATAATATGCTTGCAGTTGTAGCAGTTGAGTCTGCCGAGTATCGGTGGCGCATTGATGAACTGCGGAAAATAGAAGCTAGGAGAATGGTATCCTTCTGCCCAATGACTGCCCAAATAGGGGAAGTCAACCTTCAGGGGATAGAAGTAGCCGGGACAGCTGTTGAAGACTACGGGCCAAAGCCAAGACCAATTAAGGACGAATGGATAGAGGAATTACACAACCAGATTATTGAACAAGGGGTCAGACTTTCTACTGCCCGCTGGCAAGCTAAGGAGATTGAAAATGCTACTGCTTGATGAATACGAGGTAGGTAAGATGTTTCAAGTCAAATGTGATTGTTTTGGAACTGCTGCTGTAGGGCTGGGGCTTTCAACATTTGCAGCAGTATCTGCAAACATGTTCTTGGCAACCACAGCCATGTCTTTCTTGTCTGGAAGCGGGGATTCAGGCGGAGGTGGTGGGCAACAACAACAGCAGCAGCCATATCAGCAACAACAGCGGCAACCTGAATCTATAGCAAGACAGGAAGCCCAAATTGCTAGGGCTGACATCGCCAAGACCAAGAAAAGGGTGGCAAGTCTTTCTGGACCTGCAAAACCTAGCACGTTGTTGACAGGGGTAGGAGTTGATGACGAGGACTTAAATGTTGGTTCGCAAGGATTGACTGGTAACGGATAAGCGCAGGATGCGCTAATTAAGAGCATGGAGGCTCATAATGGCAGTTGATACACTAGAAGGCTTAAAAAGGATAGAGCGATACACTTCACGGCTTGGACGAATGAAGATGGAGCGCCAGTCCTATGAATCTCATTGGAAAGACTTAACCGACAATCTGTTACCTAGGTCTGGGCGGTATTTCCTGGAAGACAGGAATGACGGTAGGCGCAGGAACCTAGCTATTTACGACTCTACAGCGACCAGGGCATTAGGTGTCTTATCCGCTGGCATGATGTCAGGGATGTCTTCGCCGTCCAGGAAGTGGTTTGACCTGGAAATTGGTGACCCAAATCTCAATAAAGACTCCGAGGTAAAGGTATGGCTTGAAGAAGTTGTTGACATTATCAACGAAGTCTTCGCCAGGTCCAATGTTTACAGGGTGCTTCATGGAATCTATGAAGAGCTTGGAACATTTGGGACTGCTTGTGCCATGCTGTTTGAGGATAAGGACGATATTATTCGCCTATACCCACAGACTGCAGGGGAATACTACATTGCCCAGAACAATCGGTATGAGGTTGACACTATATATCGTGAGTTCCAGATGCAGATTGGGCCATTGGTGAGCGAATTTGGCCGGGAAAAGGTAAGCAAGTCCACCCAGGACCTGTGGGACCGGAACCAAATGGATGGGTGGGTGACAGTTCTCCATGCTATCCAACCCCGTAAGAACTATAATCCAAATAAGAAGAACAATAAAGAGATGCCTTGGGAGTCAGTATTCATTGAAACCCAGGCAGAAGAAGTGGGGTTCCTTCGGGAATCAGGCTTTCAACAGTTCCCTGCCTTGGTTCCTAGATGGATTGTCCGTGGTGGTGATGTATATGGCTCAGATTGCCCTGGCATGACTGCCCTTGGAGATATTAAGCAGCTCCAGGACAACCAGCTAAAGAAGGCCAAGGGGATTGATTACATGACAGACCCACCATTGCAAGTGCCTACAGCATTGCGTGGTAGTGAAGATGTTCTCCCAGGTGGAATCAGTTACTATGACCCGGCAGGTCCGACTGGAGGAATCAGAACGGCATACGAAGTCAATCTGAATCTCCAGCATCTACTAGAAGACATTACGGATATTCGGAACCGTATCAATGGAGCCTTCTTTGTGGACCTTTTCCAAATGATGGCCCAATCGGATAGGAGACAGATTACAGCGCGGGAAATTGATGAACGTAGTGCAGAAAAGCTTTTGGTCTTAGGGCCAACCCTGGAACGAAACCAGAACGAACTGCTAGGGCCGTTGATTGACCAGACGTTCAACATCTTGCAGAGAAAAGATATGCTTCCGCCAGCCCCTGATGCAATTGTCAATAAGAACATGCAGATCAAATATGTGTCTATGCTTGCATCTGCTCAGAAGGTTGTAGGGATTGAATCCTTGGACCGTCTAATCCAAACTGTTGGAGGCATGGCACAGATGGCTCCTGGCGCATTGGATAAGCTGAATGTGGATTTCATTGTTGATGAATACGCAGACATCTTGGGGACACCTGTAGAAGCGGTCATTTCAAGCAAACAAGCACAGCAGACAAGACAGGAGAAAGCAGAACAGCAAGCACAGTTAATGCAGCAACAAGCAATCCCGGAGTTAGCAAACACCGCGAAAACATTAAGCGAGACAGAAGTTGATGGTGGAAACGCCCTTGACCAGCTTGCGAAACAACAAGGATAATTAATGGATGGCAAATATGAGAAGCGGGAAAAGAAACAGGCGGAAGGTAAGTCGAAGAAGGACCAGCGCCTGGATGACCTGCGGCAGATACTGACCACCCCTTATGGGAGGCGGTACATGGACGGCCTGTTGGAATTTCATGGTTGCTTCCTGAGTATAGCAGGGACCAACAATGTTGATGTGTACAAGAGGCTTGGAATGAGGGAGGCAGGTTTAAGGATTTTGTCCGAAGTGGCAGAGGCCAGACCTGATTTAATTAAGTTGAAACTAGGAGAATAACGATGGAAGACACATCAGAAGGAACCGCAACGGAAGAATCCACGGCGGGAGAAGACACCGTATCCGAAGGTCAGGCACAGCCACAACCAGGAACGGGGCAGGAAAATGATGGTTCAGCAAGCACACAACCTGCTGACTTTACCATCCCTGAAGGCTATGACCTTGACGCTAATGGGCGTGAGGGTTTGGGAACTTTCTTCAAGTCTCTGGATGGAATGTCACCAGAGGAAAGGAATCAGGCGTTCATTGATGAACACTTTAGGATTCGCGGAGAAATGACCAGTAACAGTGAGAGCGCATGGGAAGATACTGTCAAAGGCTGGGCAGCAGAAGTATCTGCAGACCCGGAAATTGGTGGTGCTGACATGGGTGAAAAACTTGCTGGGGCTAGAAGGGCAATGAATTCTTTTTCACAACCTGCTGTCGATAAAGACGGGAAGGCTGTCCTCCATGAAGGGGGAGGCTCCAAAGGGCAGCAGATGACTGAAATGGAAGTGGTAATGAACCAGTCGGGCTGGGGGAACCATCCCTCCGTGATTCGATGGATGCACCGCGTTAATGAGGCCATGTCACAAGACAAGTTTGTCAAAGGAGACATGAAACCTTTTGTTAAAGAGAAATCAGCAGCGGAGACTATGTATCCAAATATGACAAAATAACTCTGGAACAAGTAAGCTCTATCTAGGCCAAGGATGGCCCTAGTTGACAGGACGTTAGTAGATAGAGCGACTGGTAGAGCTTGCAAGGTCCGGGTACTTTTACAACACCTTTTTTTTAAGGACTTTTAGTTATGGCAACTTTATCAGTAGTAAACCCAACCCTCGCTGATGTAGCAAAAGCGACTGACCCAGATGGGAAAATAGCAACAATCGTTGAGATTCTTAATGAAACCAATGAAGTCCTAGACGACATGGTTTGGAAGGAAGGCAATCTTCCAACTGGGCATAGAACTACAATCAGGGCAGGACTACCTGCTCCTACTTGGAGAAAGCTCTATGGAGGCGTTCAGCCTAACAAAGCAACCAATGTACAGGTCACTGACACGACTGGTATGCTGGAAGCTTATGCCGAGATTGATAAGGCGCTTGCTGATTTGAATGGCAACACCGCTGCATTTCGCATGACTGAAGACCGAGCCCACATGGAAGGTATGAGCCAGGAGTTCAGTGATACCTTGTTTTACGGTAATGAAGGAACAGCCCCAGAAGAATTTACCGGGTTTGCTCCTCGCTTTAATGACAACTCTGGACCGGCTAACGCTGACAATATCATTTTAGGCGGTGGTTCTGGTGCAGATAACAATAGCATCTGGTTGATTTCCTGGGGAGAAGATACTGTACATGGTATTTACCCTAAAGGCTCTAAAGCTGGACTACAGTTTTCAGACAAAGGGCAAGTAACTGTTGAAGATGCTTCTGATGGCTCTAACTCTGGACGCATGGAAGCCTACCGATCTCATTACAGATGGGATTGTGGTCTTTCAGTTCGTGACTGGAGATATGTAGTTCGTATCTGCAACATCGACCAGTCTGCATTGACTGGCGATAAGTCTGGTTCATCTGCTGACATCACTGACCTGATGGCCCAAGCAATTGAACTTCTACCTAACGCATCTAAAGGACGACCTGCTTTCTACATGAATCGCGGAGTCCGTTCAGTATTGCGTAGGCAGATTGCTAACACATCCAACGTCCAGCTAAACATGGACCAGGTAGGCGGGAAAAGTGTTATCTCATTTGATGGCATCCCAGTTCGCCGTTGTGATAGTTTGACCAGTGCAGAAGCAACCATCTCTTAAACAAGATGGTCTTTAACTTAATACAAACTTCCTTAATAGGAGTACAACCATGAGTATAGTAGACGCACGATTAGAATGTAGTAACGCACAAGCATTAACTGCTACTGCAGATTCAACAAATGTCATTGACTTGACTGGCACTGCACTCCAAGTTGGTGCTGGCCAGCCTCTGTACATGCATTTCAATGTGGGTGTGGCGGCAGACTTCACATCCAGTGACGAAACATATAGCTTTAGTGTTTCAACTGGATCAGCTGCATCTTTGGGGACAGCACTAGCAACCCGCGCAATTGTCGCAGGAACATTGGTTGCTGGCTATAGTTTCACAATCGCAGTCCCAACTACTGGGATGCTGCGGTACATTGGTGTTGAGTATGTTTTAGCAGGTACGTCCCCAACGATCACGGTAGATGCTTATCTATCAGATCAAGAGGCGTTCACATGGCAGTCCTACGCTGACGCTATCTAACGGTAGCTGAAGCACCTCCCGGAGGGGTAGGATTCATCCCCCTGCCCCTCCACCTTTTTATCTTTAGGAGTTTTTATGGGCATCACAGTTAAAGCACTATCAGCAGGCTATTACGGAACTAGGCGAAGGCCAGGAGACATATTTGATATTAAGTCAGAACAAGACCGTGGGAAGTGGATGGGGGAGGTTGACGATGCCACTATCCCAAAGGAACAGAGGCAACCTTTCACATCGGTGGTCAAAGGGACAGAAGCTGGTGGGAATGTATTTGCCTCATCTGGGAAAAAGCCTGCCTGGGAAGAACCTGCAAGTGAAGAATATAAGGGTCTTGATGAAAAGAAGGAAGACCCTGCAGAATCACCAATAAAAAGGAAGTCTCGAAGTAAAACAAAATCTAAGAAATAGGAGTGAAGCATGGCTTCCGTTGTCGAAATATGTAACCTGGCCTTGGGCCATATAGGGGATGCAGCAGAGATCACAGCAATTGTCCCTCCTGATGGTTCAGCCCAGGCTGCTCAGTGTGCAAAGTATTATCCTATAGCCAGGGTGGAATGTTTGTCTGACCACAACTGGGGCTTCGCTAAACGTAGACAGCTGTTGGCCGAATTGTCCGCAACTGCCCCAAGCGGGTGGGAACGCTGGTATACAATTCCTAATCCTTACTTGGTTGCCAGGCAGGTTGTAGCACAGAGCTATGACACGCCTATCAAGTTTGAAATTGAGGGTGACGATACTGGTGGAACGGTAGTATTGACTGATGTTGAGACTGCAGAACTTTGGTATACTACAGACGTTGTGGACACAACAAAGTTCCCAGCCAAATTTGTCCATGCTTTATCCTGGCTTCTGGCTTCATTCCTAGCAATACCACTTACCAGGAAAACAGCCATTAAAAAGGCTGCCTATGAGCAGTACCTTATGGTCATGGGGTCCGCAGCAACGATTGACGCTAATTCAGGGAAGCAGGGGAAGCTTGACTTAAACCAAAAGACTTATGAACCAAGCGGCATTAAAGCGAGGAACTAATGGCTAGAACCCATCAAAGGTCATTCGGTGGAGGTGAAATTGCCCCGGAAATGTTGGGACGGATTGACCTTAATCATTACCAGACCGGCCTTGAAACCTGTAAGAATTTCTATCCCCTACCACATGGTCCTGTTGTAAACCGCCCTGGCCTTCAGTTTGTCAAGGAAGTCAAGAATGGCGGGACTACAGCAACCAGGCTCATTCCATTTATATTCAACGCTGAACAAGCCTATGCCCTTGAATTTGGCAACCTTTATATGCGGGTGCATACAGAAGGGGGTACTGTTCTAAATTCAACCAAGACGATCTCAGGGGCTACAAGTGCCAATCCATGCGTGGTAACAGCGTCAACTCACGGTTATACAAATGGGATGGAGGTTTATATCTCAGGGGTTGTTGGAATGACAGAGCTGAATGGCCGGTACTTCAAGGTCAAGAGTGTTACAACACATACCTTTGAAATTACTGATCTGCAAGATGGGAACATAAATTCTTCTGCTTACACAACTTATGGGTCAGCTGGAACTTCTGCTTCTGTGTTTGAGCTAACCACAACCTATGTAACTGCAGACCTATTTGAATTAGATTATGCGCAGTCCGCAGATGTGATGACCATTGTTCACCCAACTTATGTTCCTAGGGATATAGCTAGAACTGGGGCTACAAGTTGGACAATTACAAACATTACATTTGCCCCAAGCATATCTGCCCCAACAGGGCTAGGTGTTGCTGAATCCCCGTCATCTGGGTCTGGCATTGCTCAGTATGTGGTGACAGCTCTTGATGAAAATATCCTAGAAGAATCAGTAGCATCAGCAACATCAGATTCAACAAATAATGATCTGACTACAGCAGGGAACCTCAACACTGTCTCCTGGAGTGCTGTAACTGGTGCAGTCCGATACAATGTGTACAAAGAAGACAACGGGATTCATGGGTTCATTGGGCAGACCCCTGATTTAGCGTTTGTGGATGACAACATTACCCCTGATGTCTTAACTTCCCCGCCGGAAAATCAAACGCCATTTGGGTCAACAGATAACTACCCGTCAACGGTTTCATACCATGACCAGAGGCGAGTATTTGGGGCCACAAACAACAACCCACAGACTGTGTGGATGTCAAGGGCAGGTTCTGGGGCAAACTTATCCAAGTCAATACCATCCCAGGACAGTGATGCAATACAATTTTCCTTGGACTCAACCCAGTTCAATGAAATCCGCCACTTTGTTCCGTTGAATGATTTGCTTATATTCACATCAGCTTCAGAGTGGAAACAGTTCACGCAGAATTCAGACGCATTGACACCTAGCACAATAGCCACTAGGCCACAGAGTTACATAGGGTCAACCAAGTTAAATCCTATTATTTCTGGGGATGCGGTTCTATTTGTTGCTGACCAGGGAGCGCATGTCTTTGACATGAACTTTACCTTTGAAACAGACAAATTTAAAGCCAGAGACATATCTATAGTAGCCCCACATTTGTTTGATGGGCTAACATTTGTTGACTGGTCCTATTCTAGTGCTCCAGTTTCTGTAGCTTGGCTGGTTAGGAGTGACGGCAAACTTATTGGGCTAACCTATGTGGCTGGGCAAAAGCCTGACATCTTAGGTTGGCATCAGCATGAAACAGATGGGAACTTTAAATCTACATGTACCATCCCAGAATCCAATGGGGAAAAGGTTTCCTACTTCATAGTTGAACGAAGAATTAATGGGGTTACCAGGAAGTTTGTAGAGTTGTTGCACTCAAGAACATTTGCAGATGTTCAGGATGCTTTCCATGTTGATTCAGGGCTATCCTTAAATGCCCCAGTTACCATATCAGGGGCAACAGCAGCAGACCCAGTTGTTATCACGGCAGCAACGCATGGGTTTTCTAATGGGGATGTGGTCCAGATAGAAGGGTTGGCAGGAATAGGGGTTACTGACCCTGGCATGACCGAACTAAATGGTAACCGATATACTGTAAGTAACAAGGGAACAAATACCTTTGAATTGCATGACACAAATGAAGCAAGCCCAGCGGACATTGACGGGACGGCCTTTAGCGCTTATGTATCCGGGGGAGTTGCAAGAAAAGAGGTAACTGTTGTCAGTGGGTTACACCATCTTATTGGGGAAAGTGTTACAATCTGGGGTGACGGGTCTGCATGGCCGGTCCAAACAGTAGCAGCTGATGGGACAATAACATTATCTGCTGGGGTTGCCAGGGCGCATATTGGGTTACCATATACCTGTGACCTTAAAACCTTGCCCCTGGTTCACCAGAAAATGGAAGCAGTTGGGGCTGGGGTGTTCAAGTCTCCAACCAGTGTTCACCTCCGGGTTGATAAGGCCAGGGGGATATTTGCTGGTCCTGACTTTGACCATCTTAGGGAACATGCCCAAAGAACTAGCGAAGCATACGGAACGCCAACTACAATGACTACAGATGAGATTGAAATAGCTCTGGATTCTAAGTGGTCTAGGGGAGGACAGCTTGCAATGCGCAAGACTGACCCTTCACCAATTACAATACTTTCACTTGCCTGGGAAGGCGAGTTCTCTGAATAGGGAGAGGCAGTATGGCATTTGATACAGCATCAGTTTCAGGACATTCTGGTGGGACAGGAAGGCAAATTGGGGAAATAACTGCAGCCACAGCTTCAGGTGGTAGCGGTGGAGGTTCAAGCCTTTTTAGTTTTCTAGGTGGTGGTAGCGGAGGATTCCTGGATGACGCTATGGGGTGGTTTAATGACAACCCTGATTCTGTCAGTGCCATTGGGAAAGGCATCAGTGGGTTCATTGGCGGTGAGCAGACAAGACAGGTTTCCCAGGCAAAAAGGGATTCGTATCTACATGCAGCTTCCATCAAAGAAGCTACTGCTGCGCTTATCCGTGAGGCCCAGCAGGATGAAGTTGAAATTAGCCAGAGTGAACGCAATGCAAAACGCCGAAGGGACATGCTTACAATTAACAAGATGGCTCCACAGATGGCGAAAAACGGGGTTCTTTTGGGTGGCGGGTCAGCTAGAGATGTGATGCTGGCAAGTATGATTAACTCAATTTCTGACCAAGGCGACATGAAGGTGAACGAAAAACGCCGTATATTTGGGTTAGAGGTTGAGGAATTCAATGTGTTGTCTCAGGCGGATATTTACAGGACCGCAGCTAATGAGATTAACCCTGATGCGGATGCGCTTATTACTAGCCTAGGGGCGACCACAACATCAATCTTCGATATAATGTCGAGGCAAAACAGAAGGGTGTCTAGTGCCTAAAATACTCCAAACCACAGCAGGACTCCAACGTCAAGGACCAGGACGGCTTACCGCCCAGGTTACCCCAGCAATGCTCACTGGAACTACTGGGCAGTTAATGCTTAGTTCTTTTAAGAACACAGCTGATGGGGCTACTAAGTTAATGCAGCAACTCCAGGACAATAAAGACCTGGATATGATTTCTAGGGGCCAAGCGTTATGGGACGGGGTATCCAACCAAGGGGGCGACATATACAAGTCCCAGCTTGGAGTTAATGCTTACGGTGCGAAGGATAGGGCTTCTGACTTTTACGATACCAAGGGGAGGCCAGAAGGGGGGAAGGTGTCAAATGAAGCGGCTGAGTTTAATAGAGCTTATGATGACATGTCACAGTTCCAAAAGTCTTCTGTGGATAGGTATATGCAGAACCGCAGAGCCCCATTTGTAGGTAGTATTGCTGACCATGAGATTTCCCAAAGAACAGCGTCTACCAAGGCATCCAAGGACCTAAGAATAGAATCATCCATAGAAACTGCTGCTCTTAATTTCAATGATGAACAGATTATATTCCAGGAACTATCCAAGATACATGCGTTACACCGAGAGCTAGGGCCAGCAGCAGGACTAGATTCCAATGGGATTGCTTTTGCAGTAGCAAAGGATAGCGCCAAGCTCCACCAGGAAGTTGTCAAAAGAAGGCTTTCAGTCCAAGACCCTGAAGGAGCACAGCGGTATCTTGACGATGTTACGGCTGCAAACGCACTTTTGCCAACCCAGATTTCTAAAATACAGTCCCTGGTTAATGCCGGGGTGCGGGCTGGAGTGAAGGCCCAAAACGAAGCAGACAAGCTAGAAGAAAAGGAATATGAAACCCAGCAGGACGCTTCGTTCTTATTTCTTTCCGGGAAGATGCAGGACGGCACATTGAACTATGACACCCTACAGTCATTTGCAGAAAATGATTCAATTACTATCCAAGACTTTAAGCATTTTGAACGTCTATTGAAAGCGGAAGAAGATTCCCCAAGAGAAAGCACCGAGAAAGTTTATACGGACATGCGCCAGGCTATTCTTAACGGGAAAAGCCCAGGGTACGCAGAAATATATAGGAACCAGAGCCTGTCTTTGGGTGACCAGGACAAACTAGCTGACATGACTAAAAAGATGGGGGATAAGTCAACTAGCGAAACAATGTCCAGAGCAAGGCGCATTATGGGTAGCTCTTTTGGCTTCCCGCAGGATTCTCTTGATGACACATCTAGGCAACGTAGGGCCGCAGCAGAACATGAATTTGATGTTGAGGTGTTTGTAAAAGGACGCGACCCAGTTGAGGTTGCCAATGAACTAGCGGAGTCGGCTCTTGGTAACGCTGCCATCCCTGGAGGCGCACGCTCACAAGCACAAGTCCGTATGAATATCAGGGACGTACCAGAAGCCAATAGGGTTTTTAATGAAACA
>TARA_R110000744_G_scaffold85683_13_pt1 | contig 10770 bp, 2 predicted proteins | sample TARA_R110000744 | Tara Oceans TARA_R110000744 (sample SAMEA4398083) | marine metagenome | biome: Polar Biome; feature: [DCM] deep chlorophyll maximum layer (ENVO:01000326); material: water (ENVO:00002006), including particulate matter (ENVO:01000060) such as... | depth 36 m | reverse complement strand
ACCGTACATATCCTCACCAGTCATATCCAAAGCTTGGAAGAATTCCACAGGTCGTCCAAACATAGCCATGAATTTTTGCTGAATGTGCTCAGGTTGCTTCTCGATTGGATCATTCCATCTCAGGTATTCATGATCTTCTGGTGCCAGTTCAACTTGATAAAGGTTGTCACCAGGGTAGATGTCAGCAACTTCTTTCGCACTAGCGAAATACATACCGTGTCCAAAGTTTGCACCATTCATTGACCCCACTTTATCAGTGGTGAACTTGTCAACATTGTGTGGAGTACGGTGATATCCTGGTTGCGATAATATTTTAGGATTCTTTGATTCAGCTGGATCAAATGCTGCGTTGACTGATCTGATGTTAGCTGGGTCGAATACTATCCGTTGTGGCACATCCTTACCCATGAACATCACGCCTTCATCGCTCAGGGTCTCGATACCTATATATCCTTCTTTGATGTAACCATCTATCTCGTCCTGTAACTCTTGGGTATCCGTATCTTTTCCTTGTAATCTCTTCCCAAACTTATTAGCTTGTAACGCCTCTAGTTTTTTATACTTTCCTTCTTTGATGAATACTGGCAGTACCTGACCATCTCCAAAATCGGTTTCACCTTCATAATTATCTTTAATACTATCAATATATTCATCATGAGCAGTTGTAGAGTCAGTTGACTTAATGTGTGCTTTACCTGGAACATAGTCGTTTTTCGGGTTGTAATCTGGTTCAGCATTTGTTACAAAATCAAATCCTTTCTCGGTGAATCTGATGACTCCCTGATCTGTCGCCCATACTTTACCTGGAATGCGATCTTCATCCTGCTCAATGTCGCTAATAATTCCAACATAGTCAACCATTACATTGAGTTGATTATCAGGCAAAGTGGTCTTCCCAATTCTGCCGAGTTGTTTGTCCTTGGCATTGGAAAGATATAGTTCACGAGTACCAGCATAGGCAGACGATTCGCTGGTACTCGAGGTCAGGAATGTTAAACCTTTAAACTGATCGAATGTCTTGGTAGTCCCATGGTACCAAGTAGTCACAACATTAAAGCCCATATCCTTGGCTCGATCCAACCTAGACTTCTCATCCATGGGTAAGGATGTGCCACCTAGCTGGTTTAGGACTGTTTGGTTTTTTCGGGTTGAGGTTTTGAATGTTTCCTCTCCAATTGGAATATCGATACCCAGTCCATCTTGTGCAACTGATCCTTCGGCTCGATCACTGATGATGTTGTTGGCTGCTTCTTCATAGCTTATTTTTCCTGTTTGACGGGCACCGAGTTCACCGTAAAGTTTCTTCTCGTAGTACCATAAGATTGCTTGGATGTCGGCAATGCTGGTTGGCTTACCTTGCTTCTCTAATATCTTTGCTGCTTGACCAACAGTGTCCAACATGAATGATCTATCACCTGCATTAAATGGTGCATCTTCGATATTGACGAAAGCCGCTTTGTAGATTGTGTTGGCAGCTTTTTCTAAATCTGTTCCATTCTTGTAATTTTTAGCTTCATAACTTTTCACATGGGATACAGTTGCTGACAATGCTTCATCGTCAGTCAAGTTAGAATCACCAAGTAACACTTTGAATCGGGCTAAACCAATCGGTCGACCTTTACTATCATTAGGATTATCCGATAAACCTTTGACACTTTGAAGTAACGTACCTCGATACCTGTTGAACGTGCGAGACCACCAGCGATCCATCGTGAGGTACCCATCGGCACCCATTAGATTGGCATGGAATGCACCAAGCTTTGGACCTAATATTAGAGCTGCGCGAGGCATGACCACATCAACCTTGTAATCGCTTTTGAATTCCTTGCCTGCTTCACGGGCTAATTTTTTAAGATCACCAACTTTCATCTCTTCCATGAGATATTCATGTGTTGCTTCAACACCCAACTCATCAAACAATTCTTGCAACACCTTCAGGTTACCCGTAACACTAGCTTGACGTTGTGTCCCTTTGTTCGTTGTGAACTTCCCAGTTTCGCGATAGTTGCGATAGACATCCTCAGCCATCGCGAAGTTGCCTTGAACTTTCTGACCATCACTGGTGAGCGCAACCAATACCGTGAAAGTATCTCGTGCAGATTTGTCATCTTTTAATTCAGGAAATACCTGAGAGAATGCGTCGAGTCCCGCTTGAAACTTTTCACTGTACCAACCGACACCAGAATTTTCTGGGTTTTCCAATTCGAATAGAATCTCTTCAACCATCCATCGAGCTATTTTATTTTGTGTTTTCAGGGATTTGTCTTTCGAATCAATCTTCCCCCACTTTCTTCGTTGTCGTGCCTCAAGTGCTGCCGCAACGTCACGAGTTAGATATTTCTTACCTGGGGTAAGACCAAACCTTTCCAATGTCTCAGTACCATCTCGCAATGTTGCTGACTGGTAGAGTACAGATGGTTGAGTCTTACTCTTCACGATCTGTACAGGCTCAAACAATGCTCCAACCATGCCAAGCCCTGGGTGACTTACCCAATATCCAACATAGCCAGCCTCGTGAATTGCTGTCTCATAATTGGTGGATGTTCTTTTCTCAAGTCCACCTTTAATGTTGTCAGGATCTGCAACCATGTCGTATATTAAATGTGAAGGTATACTCACAGGATACGCGTTCTTGCCCACACTGACTTCTTTTCGATACCCACCTTTGCTGTTGGGTTGGACTCCAAAATAAATACGGTTAGTCCAATTAGGATCGGATGCTCTTTCCTTTTCTACACCAGCTGCAGCATTTCCATAAAAAGTGGGATCGAGCATTTCCAGTTGATCCTTTGGCGAGAAGTGTACAACTTGTGTCATGTTGTCAGTGACTGGTAATGTTTTAAGCACACCTTTCTCATCGCGCCCTGTTGAATTTTCCATCGGTTTTGAATTGGCTGGATCACCCGACAGTCGACCTTCTTCAGATGCCCACTCAGGAAGTAGGCCAATTTTTTGATCAGCAAATACGGTATCTGCTGTTTTGGCAGTACGGTTAGCCTCACCATGTGGTCCGTAGTTCAACCAAGTGTTCTGACCCCGTGTCTCAGTAGTCAAAGCTCGTCGAGCCAATGGGGAGAACATGGCGGCGTGTGACTGCCATGCATTCTCTTCACCAACAGCACGGAACCCTACACCATTTTTAATATGACCAAAATAATCATGTACGATTCTGAACACATCGTTGGCTAATAATTTATGACCTTTGATTTCGAAATCAGTCGGGACAAGCAATGGATTATCCACAGAATCGAATTCATTATCCGATCCATGTCCTTCTGATGTTGGGTAGACCCACATGTGATTATTCTTGACTACATCATCAAGAACCTCAGATGGTCCAGTCGTGTACGGATCTGGTCCAAATATAAAATCAATATCGAGGCCTGAATCCAATATCAGTTTGAGTTGTTCAGATGACTCATCGATCAGCGCATTGTAAGCTGCGAGCACTTCAGGATTGGTTGGATCGTGTTTCATTTCCTCAAACTCTGCAGCAATTCTAGTTGCTAGATTCACATCAAGTTGGACGTATTCGGTGATGGCTTTATAGTATGTTCCTGATCTGCGAGAATGCTCTTTTGCTAGACCAACAGCTGTTTTGAAAACAGGTTTAACATTTGGAGGTGCGTTATCAATCATACGAGTATCGAATGCTGACGAGGTGTTCCCCATATTCATTTGAAATTTGGCAATGGTCTCGAAGTTATTACTGGCAGCATATCCTCTGAAATTACCTGAGTCCCAAATCTGTGCAACATGTTTGAAGTTGGCGCGAAGTTCTTGTTCAAGCAGCTCCACCGACACCATGTTTTTATTCATGCCCTCGAGCACTTCAGCACTCTTATCATCCATGTCTTCTTTACGGAATGATAGAGATTTGAATTCGTTCTTCTGTGCCTCGTTCTTAGTCCAATCAGGATTGTGCAACTTCTCTTGGAAGATAGCGATACCATCATCTTTAGTTAGATCAGCTGCCCGTTTGATATGATCGGCACGATTGTTATCGATGAACTGGAACACCATGGATTCTTGGACAATATCGTACTGCTGTCCTTTGGGGTCAAAATTGTGAATGGGTGTACCGTCATCTTCGTTCCATGCAAGGTCACCCTCGGTCTCCTTATCCATCCCCAGAGCTGTCAAACTGAATGAGGCACCCTCGACTGTAGATGTTGAATCAAACGTGCCCTGCATGGCAGGTAGTGGATCGAGGCTTATCGATTGGATCTTACCACCCGATAGCGATGTGATCGTCTTAGCTTGGGTACCTTCACTGGCACCGATGTCCAGCATCACACCTTTATCGAATGTACCTAAGATGGCATTACCAATCTTATATTGGAAGTCACGATAACCGGGTATGCTCAATGCAATGTGTTGATCGAAGTTACCTTTATGCAGATTGTATTCTTGATTGTACTTGTAGAGAGCAGAGGTTTCATCTTGGAGCTGTTGAACTACATCACCGACCACAGGTTTGTAGTCTGCACTGATGCCAGGGATGCCTGTGGTACCTGATGTCACACCTTGGAAGAAGTCATGGAATGCACGACCGTCCTTCACTTCGCGTTTAACCTCACCGCCTTCGGATTCCACCCTGTCAGCCAACGCAGTAATATCAGAGTTGATTAGTTTTTCAAGCTGACCCAATGCATATGAATCGTTGACACCGGAATCCAATTGACCCATCAAATATTCACTATCTGACTCGTCGATCACACCCAATGCTTTTTTAATACAATCTCTTAATGCTACCGACATCTTAGTATCTCTATGAAAGCTCGCGCTATTATAAGCAATTCTTCGTCTTCCTGCATGATTAGTTCGCGGAACCTATCGTGAGTGTATGACTTCAGATCGAGTACAGGTTCAACTACAACCAAGTCGCTAACTGGAGGAAAATATCTCGGTGCAAAATATCTCGGTGCAAAATATCGATTGGCAAACATTAACTTGCATCAACAGTCACGGCAGTTCGATTACCGTTTTCATCAACCGTTGCCACAATTCGGTCTTTAGAATCGGCTTGGTCGCGGATTGATACAGTGGTGCCATCAGCACCTCCTAATTTACCAGCAGCTGCTGCTAGAAGTAAACGCATTACTTCTTGATGATCAAGTGATCCTTCGATAGCAGCTGCATAACCCTGGGCAGTCATACCTGTTTGAACATCACCAGAGATATCGTCAGTCGCCTGATTGATAGTAGTCAGTAAAGCACTCTCACCAGCTGTTAAAGCACTGCCGCCTACGTTCTGAACGTAAACTGGATTGCGCCAGTTGATCTCTATACCTTCGCCACCAGATGTGGGGTCGATAGCTGGTCTAGCGCCATCAGCCCTGAAGATACGAACACTATCAGTCTGCTTAACAAAGCCACCCGACTCATCGAAATATAAATCGAGTATCGTGTTATTAATCCTAAAGTTACCTACGTCGATTGCAGTAACGCCACCCCAAAAATCATACATACCTTGAGAAGTAGTCAATGTGTACGCGAAATAAGCGAATGCCGTTGTACCTGCAAAGTCAGTGTTGGTATCCATCACTATACGATCATTCCCAAAATTGGGAGAGAATGTAGTCTCGTATGCTGAACCATCTAATCCTAGTGCAGCAAACACAGTATCAACTGTCATCTCCATACCTACAGTGAATCCAGATGCTATCGTTACACCAGTAACCCGAGAAGTCTTGAATGAAGTGCCTTCATCCATCTCCGCAAACTTAATCTCATACGAGTCACCAGCGTTGAATTCCTCGCCATTAGTGTAAGTCGTTGAGTAGCCTGTCCCTGCTGGATCTGCATCGTAGAAAAGAACATCATAGGTTGTCCAAACTACATTACCTGCACCAGTACCGTTAGTGTCTGCCGAAGTGTTACCTTTGGTAGTGTCCCAAGTTGGCTCTAATGTGTTAGACGTTCCACCAGTAGTGGCTCTCATGTACAAACCTGCAACTCGCTCAGTACCGATACCAGCCGTTCTAAGTACCATTGAACCAGTCGCGTAGACTGTGCTTGCTTGCCAGATACTAGCGGTTAACGCAGTCACATTGGCTATCTGTAGCCTGTCATCAGCCTGGGCACCAGCATCCACTAGACCAGTGATTGTAATATCAGCTGTTACTGTTGGTGTGTAATACGTCGAGTCATTTGATTGAAATCGAGTGAAGTCTGGATGATCAGCACTTGAACGAGACACATACATGCCGTGCGTTGTTGTTGTCGTATCCTGACCTTCAACCGTTCCCTCTGCTGTTTCATAATTCCCACCTGACTCAATAACAAAATCAGATAAATCAAATGCTACATAACTGGTATAAATTGTCGCAGTCGGATCGAGAGTAATATCATAATTTAACTGTCTTAGAATATTCTCTGCGGTGTTCGTACCACCATCCACAATCGTATAATCAAACAACTTTCCACCTACTGTTACGGGTGCTGCTGTGTCATCGGTAATCGAAATAGATATACTAGGGTCACCAACTGTCAGACCTGTGCTCACTAGTGTCATAGCCACTGTGTATTCGTAAGGCTCTAATGCAGATAATCCGTAGGCTTGAAGAATGTCTGAGCGTTGCTGGTAATAACCATTTTTGAACAACTTGAATACTAAATGACCTGAGTAATCATAACCATCAGCAGCACTGCCATCGTGATTAGGATCACTCCAATATTGCATCACTTCATCGATGTTGTCTGAACCGTTGAGAGTCAGCACAACAGGTGTACCACCGTCGACTTGTTGATGATAACAAGTAGTTGAAGCAGGGTTAGAACCAACAGACTTAATCGAGCAAAACTTATGGGTTGGGTTAACTGAATCAGCAGCGTCATACCACTGCATTCCTGCACCCTTCCAGAATTGTATATCCCCGGCATCAATAGTCGCACCATCGATAAAATCAATCCTGTCTGGGCCGATGGCTGAGAAGTTGAACGGGTAATTAATCAGTGACGATTGAGCAATAAATGCGTCAATCAAAGCTGAATAAATATTCCGGCCTTCTTGCTCTGCCGCCAGTGTAAGCACTCCCGTTGTCGGATTGTAACTAAAATCGGTTGACCATGTTAAACCATGCCCTGAGTCGTAGACCGGAGCCAGAGCAAGCACAACAGCAAAGGTTGAATCACTTGGCGTTACATTGACGAATCGCTGTGGCAAGTATCCAGCAGCTTGGACAATGATATCAATCGCATCAGTGTCGGAATAAGTGTAGACCAAACTTGTACCTGTTGTACTGGCAATCACCGTATGTACACCAGTATCACAATACTGGATAAGAGCCGCGACATTGCTCGTGATCGTCAGTGCTTCATCGGGCACCGGTACTGTGTAATAGCTACTGTCGTTGCTTTGAAATCTAGTGAACCCTGGGTGGTCTCCACCCGCTTGCTCTACATAGCAACCATGCAAGGTAGTAGTTGTATTTTGACCTTCGACAAACCCAACTTGTGTGGCATAGGTTGCACCTTCTTCAACAACAAAATCAGGCCAGTTAAACGGATCAAGTGTGTGCATCGTAGCATCGAGAGACTTGTTATAGTTCCACTCTTTCAGTATATCTTCTGCCGTGTTCGTACCATTGTCTTGAATCTCATAGTCAAACGATTTACCACTCACTACTAATGGGCTTGCGGTATGGTCAACGACAGTGATTGATATAGCAGGGTCACCCGTAGCTGCTGTAAGTGCGGCTGGTTCCATTGATATGAAGTATTCGAATGGCTCTAACGCAGAGATCCCGATAGCAGTCAGTACATTAACCCTTGATTCCTGATAACCATTAGGTTGAAACTTAATAACAAGGTGACCTTCGTAGTCATAGTCGGGAGTACCATCACCGTTATCATCTCTATAATACTGGATGATCTGATCGACCGTGCCATCAGCTCGTAAATCTACCGTACCAGACCCATCAACTTGTTGAATCTCTCCCCTTGTACTACCCGGTATTGTTCCTGATGATTTGACAGACAAATACTTAGCAATGATTGCATCAGATGAGTTGTACTGAATGAACCCAGCACCCTTCCAGTTATCGTAGTCAGATAAAGTGACACCAGCTAATAGGTCAATCCTATCAGGGCCAATAGCCTTGAAGTCGAATGCAGTGTTATCAAGTGCTGACTCGTCAATGAACCCATCAACTAAGGCAGAGTAAATGTCTCGCGCATCTTGTCGGGTACTTAATGTAAGCACTGATGTAGCTCTAGCATAGGCCAAGTTCGTAGTATAGGTCAGGCCATGACTCGCGTTATAAACAGAGTCTGCAATTAGAGTGACGTTGACCGTTGTACTCACACCAGCCATCACCTCACCCACACCACGTTGGGGCAGGTAACCCTTCTTCATTACAGTCCAATCAAATGTTGGTGTGCCTGTGTAGGTGTATGCGTCAGTGGTGCCTGTAGCCTGAGATAGGATAGTTTGTGTTGTCGTCGTGAATATTTTAATGTCTGAATCGGCAATGTTTGAGGTAACAGTGAAGTCCAATGATGGTGTTGCAATCGTCAGGACACCACTACTTGAGTTATGAACTACGAGGGCATTAGCTGACTGTATTGTGAAATCCGTTGCCCCTGAATACTCAATATCGTAAGTATTACCTGATACCGTTAGACTAGGTTCAACCCATGTTCCTGTTTGATTTCCTGTAATTAATATAGCGGGTGCGTTGGTATTGCCAATAAAAGAACAGTTATGAAACTTGGCAAATACTGCCTCGCTAGTGACTAATACCGCAGAATCCTCTCCTGACGCCACCCGTGAGAAAGTACACCCACCAGACATATTAGCATCATCTCGTACAAACTGCCGACAAGCAGAAAAAGTAATATCTGCCCATGCAAACCCTAGATCACGCCATGTAGGTGTGGCACTAAGTACTACTAATCCCTCAAACTCATATTGTGTTGACAGTGTTGGGTTAGATGAAGTAGCAGCAAACCCGACTGTATGATACTCACCAGCGTCAATTAGAGTTGATGAAAAAATCAGGGTAGCACCCGCACTCACATCAATTATAAAATCACAGGAGCCTTCTTGATGCCCGTGATGTAGTACCTTAGCAGGTACATCTCTAGCAGCGGGTAAAGCTAGGCTCTGACCTCTGGAGTTAAAATAAACATTACCTTTCAACGTGATTGGTTGTGATGAATAATATTGACCTGTCGTAAATGCTCTTTGCTTTTCTACTGTCCTTAATATCCCTGAGTCTCTATAGTCAGCAGCTGTTTTAAACGAAGCAGGATAATTTGCCGACCCACCCGTTATAGGCATAGGACGTATTAACTGAGGTTCTGCGAATACTGTGCGCAATGCACCTTTAGTTCCCATAGTGCTAATGATAAATGTATCAATTGCTGTCAGAGTCAACGTGCCACTGGATTCGTCAGGAGTAGAAGTTATATCAATAACTGCTCTAAAATACCCGTCCTCAGCTTTTACGGCTGAATCAAGTGCTTCGATCTTCCATACTGCATAATTTGTCCCATCACTAACACCAAAATGTACACCACCAACAGCAGCAGTGGCTAGGTTCTCAAAGCCTAACCCCGAAAAAAGAGCGATACTGACTAAGTTATCGGATGATAAATCTAGGGCTGTTGTTAGCTGATATCCATTTATGGTAGGGTTAAAATAATCAGCAGCTGAATCTGGTTTAAGCTGCCATCCTCCTATATCGAATGGTGACCCTCTGTATGGAGCCGATACTAGATGGGATGCCCCTGTAGCATTAAGCGTGTCAACACCGTCCAAAGTTGGCACTAAATTGTTACCCGTTGACGCTGTGCTATTAGATATATCAAGGGATGTCACGTAGAGAGCTGCGTTACTTGTATAAATACTAGTGAACTCGAAAATTGGTTGTGACCCACTTTCATCTGTTGCATGATGTGGGTGAGGCTCATCGTCAGCATCTCTTATAATAATACTTAACTCAACTAAGTGACTAGAACGTCTTTCGCCATTAACGACCTGCCTATCTGCCGTTCCTGTCAGATTTATATAACTACCAATCGCCACTCCAATTGCCGTTTCATCATCAAATGTAAGGTACTGACGGATAGGTGGGTAGTGATTAAACTTGTTTGATCGGTCTGCTGTCGCAAGCACAGATATAACCAAGCTATTGTCATAAGTTGGTATAACCGCTTCTGTCAAGATATTAGTTACGCTGCCATGCTCTACATAACTTGTCGCATCGATTTGCGTTGTAGCGTGTACATTATCAACTACTAGCATAGTTACTATCATCTGATCACTAATAGTAGAGCTAATGACTGGCATCGGTTCTGAGCCAGTTGCGGCGTAATTCTTAAAAACAGCAACCGTTACATTAGACGAACTCGCAGAGTTATTTATAGAATCTCTTATCCAACCAGTAGTCGCTGTTGTGAGGTCAGCGTTGTAAACATCACAAACAACGACAGCTACTAGTAAGTCTCCAGCTACGTGAGGTACTGACAAGCCAGTTAATGATGTGACAGCTGCCTTCTCAGAATCAATCACTGTGTTCGCGACTATGCTAGCCATCTTACGAAGTACCGGCGATATTGATCATTGATGACCATTTTTTAAGAGTAATACCTACCATGATACACCGGCGTTCAAATGTTTTTACTTTCAATTCTTTCATCGCTTCATTCATTACTCTATTGGCAAATTTAAACGAATGTCCTTGTAACAACAGATAGTCGTGTAGGACTGACGCAGGTGTGTGTCGCCCTTCAAACCAAAAAGTTGTCAAGTCGGTTTTAAAC
>TARA_R110000744_G_scaffold78514_2_pt1 | contig 10773 bp, 10 predicted proteins | sample TARA_R110000744 | Tara Oceans TARA_R110000744 (sample SAMEA4398083) | marine metagenome | biome: Polar Biome; feature: [DCM] deep chlorophyll maximum layer (ENVO:01000326); material: water (ENVO:00002006), including particulate matter (ENVO:01000060) such as... | depth 36 m | reverse complement strand
CTCAACTATATCCGAGAAAAAATAGAGTTGCTTGAAATCGGATATATCATTAAAAGAGACGATAATAGAGCGATTATCACTGTTAAGCTCTCCTTCCATATAGGCATTTACCATCAGCCAACGCGGTTGATCTTGAGTGCTAGTAACAACACCTATAATCTCATTTTTTATCGGTTTTTGGGTTCGCTTTATTTTGTTAACAGGATAATCGTCAAGCTGTAGCTGTTTTCCTGCATCATCAACAAAACTCCATTTAGGATCGAAAGTATCCTTACCAATAATTTGATCAAAGGTCAGGCCAAATAAACGCAAGGCCGTAGGGTTTGCATAAACAATACAAGTATCCCAACGATGAATAATGACCCCAACAGGTGCTTTCTCCAATAAATTTTTTAGATTAAGACCGTAAAAATTTTTCATATAAAAAGCTCTTTTCGAGTTCTAAGATAAAGTTTAGGACAGTTTGATATTTATTTACAAATTAAACATATTTTGAGCAGTGTTGATCAACTGTCCGTTTATGAAATTATGAATTATTCAAGACAACTTGCCATAAATCACCTCCTGTAAAATTCTATAAATGCTAAATATTTTTGTCAAAACCGATAAAGCGGTAAGACGCATCCATAAGTTATTAATCAACTTGATTACATATACTTAAATGCGAATGACTAGCGCTAAGTTAAGCCATCAAACCAAAATACAAATTAAAGCAAATCAAACTCTGGTGCGGTCGGTCGTCTAATGTTATAAACTCGCGGTATAATCTGAACTGGCAGTAATAACGATAGCTTTAAGTTAACTTTACTGCACCAACAACTTAAGGCAGTCGCTTGTTAAGGTGTAATACTTCACCGATAAACAAGCACTGAAATACCATGAACTTAACGATTGAATTTAATAAACCAGAAATTAAAAGTGCTTTTGATTGGCAATTAATACAAGAAATTAATGTCAAGAATGACGATAACCAAGTTATTGCCAAAGCAGAAATTGAAATAATGACTTTAAATAAGCACCGTGGCGCTGACGAAAGCTACGAATTACTTAGCCAGCAAGATGCTACTGATTGGGAAGTGCCTTTAAACTTGTTTTTCAAAAAGCAAAATGTTGCGGCCGATTTAGTCGAAAAGTTACAAGTAAAAGTAGATGCTAAAGCCAAAGATCATATATTAATTGAAGCGATTAGCGTTTTGCCAGCATTTCGCAAGCAAGGTGTTGCTAAATTTTTATTGAAAGAAATTGCCGAGCATTACAGTAAAGTGCAATCTATTTCGGTGCTAAGTATGCCAATGAGTTTGTTTGTGGATGCACAAGATTGTGAAACAGAAGAAAATAAAGCTTATTATCAAGCAATGAATTTAGCCGAAGATGAGTTAAATAACGAGCAATTAAGTGCTTTTTTTGAGCACTCCGGATTCATCCATTTAGCGATTGACGATAGCGCCTTAGAAGCACCATTACCTTTTAAAGTATTTATGGCTAGCCCAAAAACGCTCTAGTACTCATTGAATTAATTTTTACAAATATCATCACGCTTTCACATCTATATATAGATGTATAGATGTATAAATGTCGTGTAACCATGGATGGTTAGAACGATTATATGATCCTAAAACGCTGTTCAGTATCATATAAAATGCGAGTTTTAGTATGTGAAAAAGCAGCCAATTTCATCCTGATATTGGCTGCTAACTTTTACATTATAGTCCTGATTACTTAAGCAGAGTGACTAATTCAGTTAAGTTTTTCACCACGTGATCCGGCTTTTTCGCCAATGGATAAAGCGCTTTACCTGGGCGAGCAATAAAGGTGGTTTGCAGTCCCGCTTCTTTCGCGCCAGCTACATCCCAGCCATGTGCCGCTATCATCATTGCCTCAGCAGGCTTTACATTAAGCTTTTTCAATACCCATTCATAAGCACGTAAATCTGGCTTATAAATTTTTATATCTTCAATGCTGTAGCGCTCATCGAAATATGACGTTAAACCTGCACTTTCAAACTGTGCTTTTACACCTTTATTTGAAGAATTGGTCAAGCTGACTAACTTATAACCTTGTGCTTTAAGTTTCGCTAAGCCATCTTTTACATCACCATGCGGTGGTAACGTTAAAAGTGGCGTTATAATCGCTGTTTTAGCTTGCTCACTGGTGATCTCAATATTGTTGTTTTGCGCCACCATTAATAAAGAAGCCACACCAATTTGACCAAAATCTTGGTAATCATTCATTACAGTAGAAACCAGCGAATGATGTAACATAGTAGAGAACCAAAGTGGTAGTAGATCTTCGCGCCCGCCAAGCGCTTTACCAATAGAGGTTCGCATTGAGGTTAAATCAAGCAGAGTTTCATTTACATCAAAAATGAGCACTTTAGGTTTGCTTGTTGTTTCATTGGCCATAGTAACTCCAGATAAAAGGCTTGCACCTACTAACAGTGAAAGCGTAAGGGTTTTGAGTGATTGTAAAGCTGACATTAAATATTTTCCGATTTTAGGTTGGCGAGTACATCTTCAGGTTCTGCACGTAAAGTATAATCTTCACTGACAAATGCGTAGGTGATAATGCCGCTTTGATTAATTACGTAAGTTGCCGGCAGCGGTAACTTAAAACTTTTGTCACCGTAATATTGTTCAAAATCAATACCAAATTTGGTGTATAAACGTTGAATACGCTCATCTAACGTAAATAACAAGCCAAACTGGCTCGCGATAATATTGCTCGCATCTGACAGTACATCAAATTCAAGTTCATTCTTTTGTGCGGTTGATAATGTTTCATCAGGCAACTGTGGTGAAATAGCAACTAACTGAGCATTTTTCGCTTTAAATTGCGGTAAATAATCATTCAATGCTTTTAACTCTAAATTACAGTATGGGCACCAAGCTCCTCGATAAAAGCTTATTATTACCGGGCCATTGGCCAATAACATACTCAACTCTACGGTAGCGCCACAGTGATTAACGAGGCTGAAATTTTCAACTTTTTGGCCAACCTGCAAAGCATTGTCCCTGATATGTTGGGCAATCAGTTCTTCGTTAGTAGTGTTCATTAATGCTAAAACTTCAGCCGGTAATTTGGCTTCTTTTTGAACATTATAAGCGTCTATTTGTGCTTTTAAACTCATGGTAAACCTGGGTAATTAAACTTTTCCATCATTATAGTGTTTTGGTTATTTAAATAAACATTGCAAAACTGAAAGCTTCATTCGAAAATATTAAACATTGAAAAGCACATAATGGCGCTGTGATGTATAACATAAGCGATTTAGAAACTTTTATTGCCGTAGTAGAAAATAAAGGTGTTTTGGCCGCCGCGCGTGAACAACGTTTATCGCCCGCGACCGTCAGTCATCGATTAAGTAAATTAGAGCGCGAACTCTCAACCGTTTTAGTATTTAGAGATAGCCGCAGAGTGCGTTTATCACCAGCTGGTGAAGTTTTTTATACTCGAGTAGGCGCTATTATTGAGGCACTACATGATGCTGAGCACATTATTGGCGCTCGCAGTTCAGCGGTGAATGGTTTATTAAGAGTAACTATGCCGCCTTGGGTTTTTTCCAAATACGTTATGCCAAAACTGACGCAATTTGAAGAGACTTACCCTGATCTAAAACTTGATTTTTTAATCACAGATCACTTTGTTAATGTCGTTGATGACGCTCAAGATGTTGCCATAAGAGTTGGGCAACTAAATGACTCAGGCTTACTTTCGCGCAAGTTAGTTAATAACACTCGTATACTGTGTGCCGCACCAAGCTATATTGAAAAACACGGTATGCCTAATAATTTAACCCAACTCGGCGAGCATAATTGGGTGTGTTTACCATGGCAAAGGCAATTAAAGTTATTTGATAAGCAAGGTAAGATAAAAAGCTTTAATGCAAAAACACGTTTTACTATTTCAAATTCAGACAATATGACTCAAGCCGCAATAGCAGGCCACGGTATTGCTATTAAATCAAGAATAGCGATTAATGATGAGTTAAATGACGGTTCTTTAATTGAAATTATGCCCAAAGTGATGGCGCAAAGTGATGCCCCAGTATGGTTTTTACGCCCGCAAAATAGTTTAACAACACGAAAAACTGACGTGTTTTATGATTTTATGAAGTCGTTATTTATTAATTGCTAGACAACATTTGTTAGGCGCTTCTATTAAACGTTTTTTTAGTTATTACTTCGTTGGCTTTTTTTTCCACGTTGTGGACTTTTTAGCTTTTGATTTTCGTTTAAAAGCCACTTTGGGTAACTGTGCAAAAGATTGTTGCTCAGACTGCTTAATCATCTCGGCTATCGTTGATGTTAAAGGACTGATTAAGTCTTCATAACGACTTTTTTTCTCACTAATATTGGTGAGAGTTGCTTCCCAATGCGCGGTCATATCTGGCATGGTCGCTGCAATAGGTAAGGCATTAATGAGTGATGTACCAATGACTGTCGCGTGGATGTTTTTACCTTGACGCTGTAAGTAGTCTCGTTTAAATAATAAATCGATAATGCCAGCACGGGTAGCTTCTGTACCTAAACCGTCGTTTTCTCGTAACAGTTTTTTTATATCAATATCACTAACAAACCGAGCAATACCGGTCATGGCACTTAGCAGGCTAGCATCCGTAAAATGTTTCGGCGCTTGTGTCATGCGGCTGATTAGCTCGCCATGTTGACAGAGTAGTTGCTCGCCTTTTACTAATTTGGGTAATGATTGTTGCGTTAACTGGCGCTCAAAATTATCTTCACTTTGATCGCCCCTTTCTTGCTCTACTTTATCTGGTTTATTTTTCGCACGTTGAAATAGTACTTTCCAACCTTGAGCAATAGGCGTTTTAGCATTGGCACAAAACTTACCACCGGCAATAATTACTTCTATCTTAGATTGGTTATATTGATACACAGGATAAAACTGCGCTAAATATTGTCTAACGATGAGAAAATAAATTTTCTTTTCAAATGGGTTTAAGGTTAATTTATTTGCCGATTTTTCAGTTGGAATAATGGCATGATGTGCGGTTACTTTAGCGTTATTCCATGCTTTACTTTTTAATGAACTATTGGCACCTTGCGCAAACTTAGCATAGGTTTCGTCTGCACTGGCTAGCATGGCAATAATACCTTTAGCCTGATCATGATGCTCTTTTGGTAAATAACGACAATCTGAACGGGGATAGGTGATCAGCTTATGCTTTTCATATAAGGCCTGACAAACATCTAGCACCAACTTCGCGTTTAAAGAATAGATTTTTGCCGCGTCGATTTGTAATGACGATAAATTATAGGGTAAAGGGGCTGCCTGTTTTTTCTGTTGCTCATCAACGGCGAGAACTTCTGCGGTTTGCTGACCAATACGCCGAACTACGTTTTCAGCTAAAGCACGATTAAGTACCCGCCCTTCTTCATCCATATGAGGCTGACAAGCCTCACTGGGTTGCCATTTAGCGACAAATTGTTCTTGATTATTAGTTTGTAAATGCGCATGCACATCATAAAAGTCTTTCGCGACAAAGCTGTCTATTTCTTGTTGACGCCGCACCACTAAACCTAAAAGCGGTGTTTGTACCCTGCCCACAGATAATACACTATTAAAACCGGCTTTTTGCCCTTGCAAGGTATAAGCCCGAGTCATATTTATGCCATATAACCAATCAGCCCTAGAACGCGCTAAAGCAGAGATAGACAGCGGCATAAACAATTGATTACTTTGTAAATTAGCCAACGATCTTTGCACTGCGGGTAAATTTAAGTCACTAATCAACAGGCGCTTAATATTTTGTTTCTTTTTCGCTGAAACCTTTAAAAAATCAATAACCTCGTCTACCAGTAATTGCCCTTCTCGGTCAGGATCACCAGCATGAATAATTTCATCGGCTTGCTTAACTAGCGAGCGAAGAACGGTAAGTTGCGCACGGGTTTGTGTCTTAGGCTTTAGCTGCCACTGCTCAGGTATAATCGGTAAGTGAGCCATTTGCCACTTTTTAAATGCTGGGTCGTAGTTTTCGGGATTAGCTTGTTCAAGAATATGACCAATACACCAACTCACTACGTCGCCATTGGCAAGTGCGATATAGCCTTGATGATTTTTTTGAGGTTTGGGCAGTGCAGCTGCAATTGCTCGGCCTAGGCTTGGTTTTTCGGCGATATATAATTTCAAGGTGAATGCTTATTTGTATAGCAAGGGCGGTTAATGTTCTAGATAGCCTAGCATTTAAAACTGTTTATTTATACAGTTAAGTCAATATTACCACTGATATTACAGCTTAATATTTTACTGTGAGTCAAGTTATGCTACTTTCAAAGGTAATAGAACAACAGAAAATACTACCAATGCCTGACATTAATACCAACCAATGCCCTTTATGCCAAAAAAATAATTTATGCGCTGTTGATAGCAGCACACCTTGTTGGTGTGTAAAAAGTGAAATTAAGCGCGAACTATTGGCACTAGTACCGCAAGAGCTAGCGGGAAAGTCATGTATTTGTAAAAAGTGCATCGACAAGTTTAACTTTGACAATATTATCGACAGGTCTTAACAAGCCGAAACAATGTGCTAGTATATTTTCAAATAGTTTACTTAAACCATTAAATATCAAGGAATTTTCGTGTCATATAATAAAAACAAACAAGACACTATATTCAGTACAGTAACCACCCAATTAGGTGATGAACTTACTTGGCGCTGGGAAGACAAACAAGCTGTTTTACTCACTGAGTTTTCATGGGAAAAAAAAGAGCGCATCTTAACTATTTTACGCAGGTTATTTAGTGACGAGTGGCAGAAAAAAAATATCAAACAAGCACCTATCGCGCTGAAAGATGAACTAGCTGAATTAGCCAAACTGAGTAAAAAACAATTGATTTTTACCAAGCCAGCAACTGAAGATACACCCGCTATTGCTGTAATTTGGTGGCCTTGGGGTCATGGTGCAACTTATTCGATGCGCATTAAAATATTAACCAGTAATTATGATGACGCCGCACTAGAGCGGGGCAAAGCCAGTCTGTTCACGAAAGTTATCCAACGTATAAAATCCAGATAAACACTCTGTTTACTTGTTAGCAAACAAAACTTAGCTACAATTATTTTAGTTAAGTCTAATCCTTAGGGTGCTCCTATGCTCACGTTAACGTTATATTATGCCACTAACAGAAATCACCTTGGTGAACGTTGGTCTCCCGACAGTTATGGGCAAGATTTCAGTAGTGATCGTGCAAATAATTTACGTTTTGGCCGTGTGTCTGTCGATGTTAGTGCTAATAAAGTAAAAGACCACCTCAATGATATTGTTGACAATCGCGCTGGTGATGGTGAAAGTTTATCCTGCTATATTGAAAAAAAATTACGTAAAAAACACCTAATATCTGCGTTTGAAGAGCCCGAAAATCTTGCCAATACTACAACCACTTCGCTGGGATCCACAACTGCCTTTCAAGCACTGAAAAAGCAAATGGAAACCAAGCGAGATTTGGTCATTTTTATTCATGGTTTTAATGTTGATTGGTTTGAAGCTGTAGCCTCAGCCTTCGCCTTAGAATTAATGTTAAATCGTCATTCTCAAGATAATGAAGACCTAAAAGATACTAGCGTATTTCTTTTTACTTGGCCTTCAAATGGCGCAATGATGAAAAACAAAGCCTATTTATCTGATCGTAATGACGCTAGAGATTCAAGCATAGCAGTCGCACGCGGATTTCTTAAATTACGCGATTTTCTTATGACACTTAGGCCTAAACATAAAGACCCCCTGATTAAAGAGTGTGGTCAGCAACTGCATTTACTTTGTCACTCGATGGGCAATTACGTTCTACAACATGCTTTAGTATCATTAGATAAACTCAATAACCACAAGCGCTTCCCACAATTGTTCCATCATATCTTTATGTGTGCACCTGATGTTGACGATAATATTTTTGAAGAAGATCGCCCGATGGTTAATTTGCATCGGCTAGCAAAGCAAGTAACGGTTTATTATAACAATGGTGATTTGGCGATGTATATTTCTGATTACACCAAAGGTAATACCGATAGATTAGGTCATAATGGTACTGCAAGACCTCTGCAATTACACAACAAAGTCAGCCAAGTCAATTGCTCTAAAATTGTTGGCGGCATTACTGAGCATAGCTATTATTTATGGGCCACGGTTAATGAGGATATCAGACAAAGTATCGACGATATCCCTTATGACGATAGTACCCGAAAAAGGCAGTGTAAATCGGCTCAAGTTTGGCGCTTAACCTAACCCACATAGACTTTCATTCAAGACCAAGTGGCGCTAATACATTCTGCTTGCTATTCGGTCATCAATAATGAGCGCTAGTCATTAAGTCAAAAGTGTAATCCGATGCTAGCAAAGTAGTCTAAGGTAATAATCGGTATCCATTTGAGATAACTAAAGAAAGTATATTGGCCGCATGGTTGTCCCATAAACGCCACACCCGCTACTGAACCAATAGCTAGTAAGCTAGCACCTATATCAGCAGTTAATTTGCATCAATGACCACTGCCATTGGCTTATATCAGGTTGCAGTGACAAAAAAGCCGAATTATTTGTAATTCGGCTTTAAAATTTTTTAACATCTGCTATTAACGACGACGTGGCTTATTAGGCTTAGTCTTGTTTTTATCACCAAAGGCTTTTTGTCGGCCGTGTTTCTTTTGTTGACCTAAGGTATTCTTTCTCGCGGGAGCGTCTTTTTTGGTTAGATCGGGTTCATAGCCTGGTAGCCATTGTTGCATTAAACGTGTGTCTAATACTTTTTCTACCGCTTCCAACAACCAGGTTTCTGACGGGCTCATTAAGGAAATAGCTAAACCTTCATTACCTGCTCGTCCTGTACGCCCAATACGGTGAATATAGTCTTCAGCAATATAGGGAAGCTCGTAATTAATAACATAGCGTAAATCACTAATGTCGATACCTCGTGCGGCAACATCTGTGGCGACCAACGCCCTAGTTTTACCTGCTTTAAACTCAGCTAAAGCTTTATCACGCGCACCTTGTGATTTATCACCATGTATCGATTGGGTTTTAATGCCGTCTTTAGACATTTCTTTCGCGAGTTCATCTGCGCCAATTTTTGTGCGAGTAAAAATAAGCACTTGTTGCCAGTTTTTAGAACCTATTAGAAATGACGTTAGCTCGCGTTTGCGATCGCTGTCCACGGTATAAACAATTTGCTCTACTTTTGTAGCCGCGGTATTACGTTCGCTGACTTCAATAAGCTCAGGATCATTAAGTAAAGTTTTACTTAGTTTGAAAATGGCATCATCAAAAGTGGCTGAGAACAGTAACGTCTGACGCTTTGGCGGTAGTCGATTTAAAATTCGGTCTATTTCATCTTTAAAGCCCATATCTAACATGCGATCAGCTTCATCAAAGACAATAGTTTCGAGATGAATTAATAACACACTGCCATTAACTATATGATCTAACAAACGCCCAGGCGTGGCGATGAGTATGTCAGCACCTTTTTCTATGGCTTCAATTTGTGGCTTAATACTGACACCGCCATAGGCAACTGCAATATTAAGCTCAGTGTTTTCAGCATAGCTAACAAAGCTTTTATACACTTGCTGAGCCAGTTCGCGCGTCGGTGTTAATACTAACGCTCTTATAGGTCTTGAAGCGGGAATATTCTCACCTAAGCGTTGGAGAATAGGTAAAGCAAACGCAGCGGTTTTACCTGTGCCGGTTTGTGCTCCCGCCATAATGTCTTTATTGGCTAAAATAGCAGGAATGGCCTGCAGCTGAATAGGCGTTGGCTGATCATAGCCTAAGGCTTTAACTGCATCAGTCAGTGATTTGTCTAATGCTAGGGACGAAAAACTCATGTTTATCTATCGCTTATTATTCGAATGTTGTTTTTGTTTAAGTTCATTCTCAAGCTCGTCAGGGTAAAAAATTAATCCTTGCTCGTCTTGGCTTGGAAATACCACAATAGCGAGTTCATCATCAGTTAAACCATGGGTCCAACGGCTAAACCATATATCTAATGAAATAGCCTCAGGTTGGCAGGCTTCCCAACCATCAGTAGCCCAAGCTTGTGCAAACTCTTTATTAGGCCAAACGGGCACACAGTCTTCATCTTCCGTGTTGAGCATTACACAGCCATGCTCATCGGTTAAAATCCATAACTCGCTTTGGCTTACTGCCTCATTAAGGAAGTAAGCGGCTCGTTGTGCATCATCCATTTGCAATATTTGTTTAATTTTATCTGGCTCTAACACATGAAATCCTGAACAAGTTTATTTAGTAGCGCTATTCTACAAAAATTTGCATCTCTTCGCCGATCTGTTTGCGCATTTCCATTAATTTTTTTGCACTTTCATGCTGCTTTATATCTGCATCTGTTTTTGGTATCCATTCGGGAATTCGTTCAGACTGCCCGTTTTGATCAACAGCCACCATGATCACGATACAGTGTGTAGTTAACCGACGATTTAACGACTTAGGATCACAAGCATTAACTTCCAATGCTATATGCATGGAAGAGTTTCCGGTATAAATAACTTTCGCTTCAACTTCAACTAAACTGCCCACATGTATCGGTGCAATAAAACGAATGCCACCGGCATAGGCGGTCACACAATAACGGCCGCTCCAACCTGCTGCACAGGCGTAAGCTGCTAAATCTATCCATTTCATTACCGCACCACCATGGACTTTACCGCCAAAGTTTACGTCTTGTGGCTCAGCTAAAAATCTCAAGGTTATATCGCGTTGTGGTTGGTTCATTGTTCGTCCTAGTTAGAGTATGTGTACATATGGTTAATTA
>TARA_R110000744_G_scaffold99591_4_pt1 | contig 10789 bp, 15 predicted proteins | sample TARA_R110000744 | Tara Oceans TARA_R110000744 (sample SAMEA4398083) | marine metagenome | biome: Polar Biome; feature: [DCM] deep chlorophyll maximum layer (ENVO:01000326); material: water (ENVO:00002006), including particulate matter (ENVO:01000060) such as... | depth 36 m | reverse complement strand
TTCAACACAACATTTTGATAGTGACAGTCATAGGATTGCCAAGGGGGACTAATGAAAACACCCCAGCAAAGAATTTTTAGCAGAAATATGAGGAGAAAGATTGATGCAAAAAGATAATACAACAAAGAATGCCGGTGAATTAATAGGATATTTTGCCGGAACAATAGAATCTGAAATGTTTTGGAGACAGCCTCATGAATTTGGGGTTCACTGGATTGGCAGAAGACATTATAGGCAAAGATTGGAAAAAGCAGCCGAATGGTCGGCACAAAATTATGATGGCGATTTTGTAGAAATTGGAGCATTTCATGGGAAAACAACAGTTGTGTTGGCAAAAATAGCAAAGAAATATAATAGAAGGGTAATTGTGATTGATCCTTGGTCAAGCGCAAATGAAGACTTTGATGGCTCTTTGGATTACATTCAAGGAGATGAATATGATATTTGGTGTAATACAACAAAAGAATATTCAGACATAATTGATGTTTATCGGGTTTCTTCTCACGATGCAAGCTTGCCAGATATTTTGGATGATCGTGTGCTTAGTTTTGCTTGGGTTGATGGCTCTCATACAGCAAAGGCGTTGGAAAATGATCTAAATTTAGTTAAACATTGTCAAGGTGTTATTGGCGTAGATGATATTAGCTATTGGCTGTGGTGTGATGTGTGTAGACAAAACTATAATTTACTTAGCGCCTTTAATAGTTTTGTTATTGAAAATTCTCTTATGAGGATAAAGTTCGATTGGTTATCTGAGGGTTATATTTTTTGTGGATATAAAAGTGGAGAATCAGCTTCAAATTTTTTGGGTGATAATTGGCAAAAGATTTCCCAGATCATTCAACAATTTTCTTCAATTGCTGTGGCAACATTTGATGATGAACAAAAAAAGTTTGCATGGTTTCCTTGTATTATTTTTCAAACTGATGTGGGCCCCGTGTTGGCGTTATCGGACGATATTCCAGAGGAACACTCCCAAAGATGGGGACCCCCAACGGCTGCGTGTTCTGGACTTTTGGAGGATTAATGCGTTATATTATTGATATTGATGGAACGATTTGCACAAATACATATGGAAAATATGAAGAAGCCACTCCTCTGCCAGAAAACATTAAAAAGATAAACTGCTTATACGAGGACGGCTATCAGATTATATATTGGACCGCCAGGGGCTCGACTACTGGCATAGATTGGACAGAGCTAACCACCCAACAACTTAAAGAGTGGGGAGTAAGATATACAGAATTGCGGATGAGAAAGCCAGATTATGATTTGTTTATTTGTGATAAAGCCGTAAATTCGGAGACGTATTTCGGAGATTAATATGAAGAAGTTAAAAGTAAATTATTATGACAGCCTGATGACGAGAGAAAACAATTTTGAACCCCATCAGGCGTGGACAATGAGCAGGGCTTGGAACCCTAAGCGAATGCATTGGATTTATGGTGGTGGTCTACAGGATTGCGCCGCCGAACCTATGAGAGATTTACCGGTTGATGGTGTGGAAGTCACCCTTTTCACAGATAAAGATTTGTTATCTCCAATGGTTGATAGAACAAAGACAAAATATAAAGTCGCTTACATCTCAGAATGTAGGTCAATTCATCCGTTTGCATATCATCATGCGCTAATGGTATATAACAAATTTGATTTTATTTTTACACACGATAAGGATCTATTGGTGCAAGATCCCAAATTTATAAAAAATGTTCTAGGGACTTCATGGGTTGATGATGAGCACGCAAAAATATATGAGAAGAGCAAGATGCTGTCTCATATTGCATCAAGCAACAAGTGGTCCCGCGGCCATAAATTAAGACACATAATTGGTGATGCGATTAAAAGCCGATACGAAGCTGATTATTGGGGCTCTGCATATAAGAGATTCGATCTTAAAACAGAACCGTTGGCTGACTACAGGTTTGGTATTACGGTAATGAACGCGAAGCATGACAACTATTTTACCGAGACTTTGGTTGACACTTTCAGATGCGGAACTGTTCCTATTTTCTGGGGATGTGATAACATTGGAGACTTTTTTAATACAAAAGGGATGTTGAAGTTTGATACGGGCCCCGAATTATTTGAGATTCTTGATAATCTATCTGAAGAACAATATCTTGATATGTTGCCATATATTGAAGAAAATTACGAAATTGCTAAAAAGTATGTGTGTGTTGATGATATAATAGCGGAAAACATTATAAAAACTTTAGGCTTGGAAGGCTATGAATAGAAAATATTTGCCCACACTATCGGAACTTGTTGATAGATTGTCGATTGCGCAACTTAAAGAAGTGTTCATTCCGGAACACAAAGAGGAATATGCTCTAGAGATTTCTGATATTTGTCATGACATTCAATTGATTCTTGATAAAAGCGAAGACGTTACGGCCGATATCGTTCGTGCCATTGTGGTACTCTCACAGATGAATTTGCACATTTGGCACAATGAATCAAACTATCGCAAGGGCATTGATGATGGCAATAATTTAGAATTAACACACGGACTGAACGGCATCCGCAACACAGCAAAGAACAAGATTCAAGAAGTTGTGGGCGGAAGGAAAGATTATAAGATTGATTGTCTTGCAGCAGAGTTTAAAGATTGGGAGATTAGTTGGGAATGAATATTTTAATTACTGGAGGAGCGGGTTATATTGGGTCTGTGCTTTCGGAAAAGCTTCTGTCTTTAGAGCATTCCGTAACAGTAATAGATACCCAGATGTATAACAAAACCAGCCTTCTTCCTTGTGTAAAGTATGGGGAAAAATTTAATTTTGTTAGAGGGGATGTTAGGAACGAACCAATTTTAAAGAAGTTGGTCTCAAAGCACGATATTTTAATTCCCTTGGCTGCTATGGTTGGGGCCCCATTGTGCGATAGAAATCCGACCGATGCCGAATTGATTAACTTTAAGCATATTAAAAATATGTGTGATTGGAAGAGTGCCGAACAGTGGATACTTTATCCAAATTCTAATTCTGGTTATGGGGTAACAGATGGCACTTTTGAGTGTACCGAAGAGAGTCCTATGAACCCAATTTCTATTTACGGTAAAACAAAGCTTAGAGCGGAACTTTCTTGTCAAGAAGTTGAGAATCACTTAACATTAAGATTAGCGACAGTGTTTGGAGTTTCTCCGAGACCGCGATTTGATTTACTTGTAAACAACTTGGTTATGAGAGCAGTAAAGGAAAAGATTATTGTTCTTTATGAAAATCAGTCAATGAGAAATTATATTCACGTCCAAGATATCGTAGGTGCCTTTGTACATTCTATCCATAATTGGCCATCGTGCAAAAACAACACCTACAATGTCGGCAATGACTCGGCTAATTGTAACAAATTACAGCTAGTACAAAAAATTAAGAACCACGTTCCGGTAGAAATTATCAAAGCCGAATACACCAAAGATCCTGATGGCAGAAATTATATTGTATCAAGTAAGAAGCTTTATAATACTGGATATAGATGTGTGTATGATTTGGATTATGGCATAAAAGAGCTTGTCAAGGTTGTGGATTTGATTGACGAGCCGGTTAATGCAAATTATTAAGGGAGAGAAAATATGAGTTTAGATGTTTTGTTTGTAAATCCGGGTAATCACAAGAAGATATATCAAGATCTTTCAAAAGATTATTCAGCGATAGAAACACCAACTTGGTCTCTTTTGCTAGCAGAATCTTGTCGTTCTGTTGGTTATAGTGTCGCCATTTTGGATGCTTGTGCCGAAAGGTTAACTGACGAGCAGTGTGTAGAGAGAATCAAAGAGGCAAATCCTCGCTTGATTTGTTTTGTAGTATACGGACAAAATCCTAATTCTGGCACTGTCAATATGAGTGGCACAGTTGTAATGGCTTCTGCTATTAAAAAAGCCAATATTGATATTCCGATTGCGATTGTTGGCTCACATGTTCAGGCGCTTCCGTTTGAGACGCTAGAAAATGAAAAAGATATTGATATTGTGTTTACAAATGAGGGTGTTTACGCGCTTAGAAACTTGCTTAAGCATAAGAACCTAACTGACGTTTCGGTTTTGCAAAGTGTAAAAGGAATTGGCTTTCGACAAAGTGGGAAAGTTATTCTTACGACCCCCGAATCAATTGTTCCCCAAAATAGGATGGATATAGATCTTCCTGGTTATGCTTGGGACTTACTGCCATATAGTGAGAAGCCGCTGGATCTATATCGTGCCCCGATGTGGCACGCTGAATACATTGAGAAAAATAGAACTCCATATGCTGCACTTTATACGTCTTTAGGATGTATGTTTAAATGCTCTTTCTGTATGATTAACATTTTAAATAGAAATGACAATGAACCAATCGGGGTTGCTTCAAATTATGCTGGTATGAGGTTTTGGTCTCCGGAATTTATTATTAGGGAATTCGACAAACTTGTTGATATGGGAGTTAGAACCCTAAGAATAAGTGATGAGATGTTTTTACTCAATAGGAAGTATTATGCCCCACTGTGTGAACTATTAAAAGAGCGTTCCTACGGTGATAAATTAAATATGTGGGCGTACTCTCGCATCGATACGGTTAAGCGCCCAGAAAATCTTAAACTTATTAGAGAAGCTGGTATTAAGTGGTTGTGTTTGGGTATTGAAAGTGGTGATAAAAATGTGCGCTTAGAAGTCACAAAGGGTAAATTTGAAGATGTTGATATTCGCGAAGTTGTGAAGATGGTTCACGATGCCGATATTGAAATCATTGGAAACTATTTGTTTGGACTTCCTGGCGATACATATGAAACAATGCACACCACAATGGAATTAAGTAAGGAATTATGCACGTTGGCCTGGAATGCATATGCTGCGATGGCCCTTCCCGGGAGCCTGTTATATAAAATGGCCTTGCAACAGGGCCACAAAATGCCAGATACTTATGAAGGGTATTCTTTTCATTCATATAATACGCAGCCATTGCCAACAGAAACGCTAAGTCCAGCGCAAATCTTAGAGTTTAGGGATAATGCGTGGTTAGAATATCACACTCATCCTCCATTTTTAGATAAAGTGGAAGTAAAATACGGATTAGATGCTAGAAAAAACATTGAAGATATGACAAAAATTAAATTACGTCGCAAGATATTGGGAGATTGAATGGATAACAACAAACTGGAAGAACTCGCCAAATCGGTGAGAAAGAGAATATTTGAATTTAAAACAAATTCTGGTTATGGACATTTGGCCAGTTGTTTATCTTGTGTTGACATTCTGGCCTCTTTGTATTATGATGAAGAGACAACTTATGATCATACCAAAGATTCTATAATTTTTAGTAAGGGCCACGGTTCCCCCTCTATCTATCCAATTCTTGTTGACTTGGGATATGTTGAGCCCGGAGAGCTAGAAAAATATTGCACCCCAGACGGTATTCTTAGATTGCATGCCGACAAGTCAATTCCAGGTTGCAGCTTTGTCGGCGGCTCTCTTGGGAATGGTATCGGATATGCTGCGGGCGTTGCTTATGCTTCCGAAAATAATGTTGTTGTTATGTTGGGTGATGCCGAATTATATGAGGGTTCTGTTTGGGAGAGTATTATTTTCATCGCTCACCATAATATTAAAAATTTAACATTGGTTGTCGATAGAAATGCAATGGGCATTCTTGGAAAAACCGAAGAGCTTTTGAAACTGGAACCGTTAAGAGACAAATTTGATAGTTTTGGCTTAGATGTTATTACAGTTGATGGTCATAATTTTGACGAACTAAGAGCCGCACTTTCCACAGAGAGCGAAAGACCAAAAATTGTTATTGCGAATACAATCAAAGGTAAGGGTGTGAGTTATATGGAAGATGTTTGGCAGTATCATACGATTATACCAAAAGAAGAAGAGGATATTAGAATTGGACTGGAGGAGTTAACATGAGTTCACAAAGAGATATATTTCTAACTCACCTGCTGGAAAGGGCTAAGGTTGACAAGGATATATATTTGATATCTGTGGATATGGGCGCCCCATCTCTTGATAGGTGGCGAGAAGAACTACCAGATCAGTTCTTTGCTGCCGGCATCTCCGAACAAAACGCGATCAATTTTGCCGCTGGATTGTCAGCAACTGGCAAGAAAGTTTATGTTTATTTTATGGCTTGCTGGGCGGCCCGTTGTTTTGAACAAATTAGATATTCCTGCGCAATGGCGAACAACCCAATTACGATTCTTGGGAATGGCGTTGGGCTTGGTTATGCGCCGGCCGGGCCTGCTCACGAACCGACTGAAGATTTGGCATATATGCGTTCTTTATGTGGTATTAAAATCTATTCTCCAACAAATGCTTGTATGGCAGAAAAACTAGTTGATTTAACTTGTGATGTACCAAAGCTGAGGTATATTCGTTTGGAGAGAAAATATCCTGGTGTCTTGGACGACTTTTATAAAAATATCATTTCCAGTCAGCGCTTCTTGCAAAATGGTATTTCATTGATCAAGGGTGGGTTATCTGATCCTCCTCGACAACACAAAGAAAAGAGGGTATGTATTTTATCAAGTGGATATATGCTTGGGCGCGCTCTTGATGTTAGCGAACGACTGATTTCTTCTGGCTATGAGGCGAGTGTTGTTGATTTGTGGAAGATCAAGCCAATAAACACCTCTCTTTTTGAAAAGATTGCAGCGCCATATGACCTTTTGGTTACTCTGGAAGAGCAAACGCTTTCTGGAGGCTTTGGATCGGCGGTGGCAGAAGTTGTTATTGACTTAAATTTGGGCAAAGAAGTATTGAGAATTGGCCTACCGGAGCGCTATATTTTTGAAAACGGGAACAGAGAGCACCTTTTGGACGAAAACGGATTATCGGTACATTCGATCTATGAGAAAATTATAACAAGGATACTTCAGGAATGAATGTAATAAAAGAAAAAGCAGAATCCAGCAACATAAAGGATTTGTTCCATCTTAAGCTGGATACTTTTGAAGACTTCAGGGGTGAAATTTGGACGATCCACTCAAAGGAACATACAGACTTAAACTTTGTTGCGGACAAAGTTACAATATCTAATTTTAGTGTATTGCGAGGGTTTCACGGGGATCCACATACGGCCAAATTGATTACTTGCTTGGCTGGCAGATTTCAGTTGTCAATCGTTGATCTTCGAAGAGACTCTGAAACTTATGGCAATGCCGAAACATATGTGATTTCTGATAAAAATCCTAGTGTTATAATTGTACCTGCCGGTTGTGTTAACGCCCACTTGTGCCTATCTGACAGATGTGTGTTTTATTACAAATGGTCAGAAGAATATAAAGGACCAGAACATCAGGTTACTGTCGCCTGGGACGATCCAAAGATAGGTGTATATTGGCCGATTAAGAATCCAATATTGTCTGACAGAGACAAAAATGGAACACCCTATAAGGGAATTTATTTATAAAGGAGAAGGTTATGGAGATTACATATCCATTAGCAAAAGAAACAATTAATAATACAGACATTGATGCACTGTGCGATTGGCTTCAATCTTATCCGAGATTGACGAAGGGAAATTTAACTTGGGATGTTGAAGATGCTTGGGCTGATTATATTGGCACCAAGCATGCCGTATTTAATAATTCTGGTTCGTCCGCAAATTTACTTATGATTTATACTGCAATGCAAGCTGGTAGAATTAAGAACAAGAAGATTGTTGTTCCTTCCGTTGGTTGGGTCACTACCATCGCTCCCGCCATTCAATTTGGTTTACAGCCAATTATGGTTGGAGCAGATGTTAATACGTTTGGTATGGACCTCGATCAGCTTGAAGAAGTGTGCAAAAGAGAGAGGCCCGATGCTGTCATATTTGTGCAAGTTTTGGGTGTTCCACACTACAAAGAAAGGTTATTGGAACTGAAGTCCAAATACAATTTTACACTGCTAGAGGACGCCTGTGCGGCCCTCGGAGCGGCATATGAGGACGGCAGCAAGGTTGGGACTATTGGGGATATGTCATCCTTCTCGTTTTACTTTGGACACCAGCTTTCTACAATTGAAGGAGGAATGGTTAATACCGATGATCCTGAATTATATGATATGCTTTTGATGTTGAGAAGTCACGGATGGGGCAAAGATCTCAATCCAGAATCTTATGAGCGTCTGGTCAAGAAATATGGAATTGACGACTTTCACAAACCATTTGCATTTTTTGTGCCGGGATTTAATCTAAGATCGACAGATTTACAGGCTTTTTTGGGATTGCGGCAAATTGATAAAGCAGAATGGGCGGCAAATCAACGTAACGAAAATCATATTCGATATGCCAATAATCTGAATGGCGTCGTAAAATATCAAGATTGGGGAAAGAACTTTCCTGTATCAATTTCCTTTGGCGCCCTGGCACGAAGCAAACCGCATCGCAAGAGTATTATTAATGCCTTGGTTGAAAACGGAATTGAAACAAGACTTTTTAGTGCTGGCAACCTAGGAAACCACCCGTTTTGGGTTGATAGATATGGATTTTTTGATTGCGCCGTAAGTAACTGGATCCACTCATGTGGGTTTTTCTTGCCCAATTATCCAGAATTGACGAATAAAGAGATTGACCACATTTGTAATATCGTAAAGGCTGCTTAGAATATGAAAGTTCTTGTTGTTGGTGATAGCTGTAAAGATGTTTTTATTTATGGAAAATGTGACAGACTGGCGCCAGCAGCACCGGTTCCCGTCTTCGTTCCTCTTTATTCTAGAGAGAACAGAGGAATGGCTGGAAACGTGTATGAAAACCTATTATCATTGAAAATACTTGAAACCGATTTAGTAACAAACAAAACAGAGATTGTAAAAACTCGATATGTAGAAGAACGCACAAATCATATGTTTGTACGAGTAGATTCAGAGGAAGACACAGTTGAGAGAATAGAAAACATAGAGAAACTAAATTTCAATGATTATTCTGCTGTGATTATTTCTGATTATGATAAGGGATTCTTAAGCGAAGAGGACATTTTTTATATAGGTAAAAGCCATCCTTTAACATTTTTAGATACAAAGAAAATTTTGGGCCCTTGGGCAGAAAGCGTAAAATATATAAAAATTAATCAATCCGAATATGCCATAACGAAGCACACAATAGAAAATAATAATGTTTTACATGACAAACTAATAATCACGCTCGGCTCAAAAGGGTGTTCATATGGGAAAAAGAAATTCCCAGTAAGTAGCGTTGAAATAAAAGATTTAACGGGCGCCGGCGACACGTTTTTGGCAGCGTTGGTATTTAAATATTTGGTAAGCCATAGTCAAAATATATATGAATCAATAAAGTTCGCGAACGAGTGTGCAACATTAGTTGTTCAACAAAAGGGAGTTAATACAATACGATGACAATCTGGACGAATGGCTGTTTCGATGTATTACATCGTGGACATATAGAACTTTTTAAATACGCCAAATCTCTTGGTGATTATTTGGTTGTTGGTGTAGACACCGACGACAGAGTAAGAGCATCTAAAGGTAAATCACGACCAGTCAACAACTTAGAAGATAGAATAGAGATGTTGAAATCTATAAAGTATATTGATGAAGTTGTTAGTTTCGATATAGATTCCGAGCTTGAAACACAGATTTTACTAAGCGGCGCCTCTATTATCGTAGTAGGCTCTGATTATAAAAATAAGAAAGTGATTGGAAAACAAAACTACACAGAATTAAAATTTTTTGATAGAATAGGTGAATATTCTACAACTAACATATTGTCAAAAAAGGAGCAAATATGAGCGATACAGAAACAATGAAGTTGTCTAACCAGGCCCTAGGCGCAGTTATGATGGCACTACAAGAATCACTATTAAATCAATTGGATATTGTACCGATTCTTAAGGGTTTTGAACTATGTCCTACAGAAGATGGACTTGTGGTTAAAAACCCCCCGACCGTAAGAATATCCAATAATCAAGAAATTACAGAAGAAGATTTAACCAACATGGTAGAGTAAGTGCCTAGATACAGATATTCTTGCACCTTGTGTAGTAAAGAATTTGTTGTAATGCACTCTTGGTCGGAAACACAAGAGAATTGTATTAAATGTGGTCACAATGAGATAAATAAACTTATTTCTATTCCACACTTAGCAAAAAATAACGAGCCGGAGAATAAGAAGGTGGGGCAAGCAACAAAAGAATATATCGAAGCAAATCGAGAGATATTACAACAACAAAAACAGGATGAGAATAGGGAAGATTATGAGCCGTCTTGAAATTATATTATCAGCAACGTTATTTATATCAGCTATATTTAACATTGCAGTATTTGTGTATGCAAGGGCTGCAATCGTTAGACTATTGTCGGTCTCAGAAGAATTGGGAGATCTACAACAAATGGTTGACAGCTTTGCTAAACATTTAAAAACTTTATATGAATTAGAAATGTATTATGGCGATCAAACATTAGAAAATCTTTTGGAACATGCTGTGTCTTTTAGTGAACAACTAGAAACATTTGAATACATATACGAATTAACCGAAGAGGAGGCTGATATTGTTGATCATGATGAAGAAGAAGAGATCGCGGAAGGGACGCAATAAGAATCACTATTTTACTATAAAGCACGAAGAAGCTATTATACAATATACTAAAACTGATTGTATACGTGAACGAACTCAATTATATGTTGATTATATTGAGCCGGCTTTTAATGAAATGGTAGATAAGATAGTTTTTACTTATAAGTTTACAAATCTTCCAAACATAGATAGCTTGCGCGATGAATGTAAAATATGGTTGATGACCATATTAGAAAAATATGATCCAAGTAGAGGCTCAAAAGCTTTTTCTTATTTTAGTGTTATAACAAAAAACTGGTTCATT
>TARA_R110000744_G_scaffold206784_2_pt1 | contig 10811 bp, 2 predicted proteins | sample TARA_R110000744 | Tara Oceans TARA_R110000744 (sample SAMEA4398083) | marine metagenome | biome: Polar Biome; feature: [DCM] deep chlorophyll maximum layer (ENVO:01000326); material: water (ENVO:00002006), including particulate matter (ENVO:01000060) such as... | depth 36 m | reverse complement strand
AACTCTCCTGCTGGCATGTCGCCATTACGTACACCTAATGTAAAGTTATACGTAGTAGTAGTATTATCGCTACCTTTGCCAGGCCATGTCATTAAGCCGCTGCCTGATATCGTTACGTTAGCTGGTAAGTTCCCTCGCGTAACAATCGACCATTCTGTAGGAGTACCAGTATAAGTAAACTGGTAAGTTTCACTACCTTGAAGTGTAACACTGCCGTTATTTGTTGTAATAGCCGGAAAACTGCTGCTGCTTGATACAACAAATTCTAAATCAACATCGTACGATTTACTGTATTTTGTATCTGTAACTGTAATACTTAAAGTTGTTGCTGCTGGCATAGATGCTGCGCTACCGCTTAGTGTACCGCTAGATGATAAACTTAATCCGTACTGTGCGCCTTCGCGCCAAGCAAATGTATATGTCGAGTCTGCAAACGCACCAGTTACTGATAGCGATTCGCTTAGTGATTCGTTAGCGTTTACAAAGTCAGGAAGAGGATCTCTGTCCAGAGACGCTCCTCCAGCTAAAACAAATCCAGTACCGTTACTGGTTAGTATTAATCCAGAGTTTAAAAAGTCTGGATCCTCAATTGCTAGACCACTTCCTCTATTTTTTGATAATCCTATAAATCGTCCCATAGTGTGTTCCTTATTCCTCTTCTGTTATTAAGCTGCTGTTTCTATGCCAACTACTACAGCACTTACTGAAGCTTGTGACGATAAAATAACAATTTTTTGTGTAGCTGCTAAAACCATACCAGTACGTTCTAAAATGTTTTTTGACAACAATCCTGTTTCAAATTCTATATATTCTCCGTTTGTCGGGGTAGCATTGTCAGCAATAGCTAGGCTAATGTCAGATGAATCTGCTCCTCTATTACAAATGGATATTGATACAACAGCATACGTGTCTGCTGGACATTCGTATACTGTTGTTAATGTTGCGCCGCTTACGTCTGCTGCTGCTAATCTTCCTGTGGCCATGTTATCTATTCTCCGTTATGATGATAAAAAGTAATTTATTGCAACTGGTGATCCAGTTATTCCGCCAGTAAAATTAACCTTCTGTAGTATATTTATCTGACTTAGATTTGTTGTAGTGATTTCTTGACCTGACACTTTAACAACACCAGCTGTTAAGCTGTTGACGTTTAGTTCGCCTGCACCGCCACCAATTTGTGAAGCAATATAAGTTTTAATTGCTTTTTGTGTTGGGACAATGTTATCACTATTTGCAGTGAATGTACCGTCTGTACTAAATTCAGTAATTACTGCTCCTGTTCCACCTAAGCTAACTGCGCCTAGTTGCAACTCATTTAGACCTGTAATGTTAAACGCATCAGCATTAAGTGTTGCTACACCTGTTGACTGTTCAACGTTAAACAATCCGCCAACTCTAAAGTTACCATCTTGGTCTGTGGTTGTGTAGAACACTCTACCACCGCCTCCTACTACAGTTTCTTTTGTTGGATCAATTGGATTAACTGGAGTATTTGGATAATTGGTATCAGCAAAATTACCTGTACCAATGTCTAAGAAATCGTGTCCTGTTAGACGTACTTGCGAATATCTAATGCGTGTTTCAAACGCAACATCATCTGCAACTGCATCTGATATTGAAATGTCCGGACTTACTTGGAACTGTGCTGTATATGGACCTGATCCAAATACGTTTCTAATTGTTACAAGTTTAAAGTACTTTCCTGGTATACTAGCAAATGTTATGTTTGAACCTGCTTGTGGCATTGTTGCAATATCACTTACGTTAACTAGGCTTCCTGGTTGGAACATATCAGCATAACCGTCGCCTACGACTGTAGCACTAGCTGTTGCCATTCCTGTTCCTCTATCAGTCCAAGTAGGCTGTGTTAATACACCATTGCCAAATCTAATAGTAAACGGAACTTCAACAGTATTGTTTGGATCTGTAATTGTCATTGTCGGAGCAGATGAATATCCAGAACCTGGATTCCAAATTGTGATTCTAGCTATTTTGCCGTCTGCTACAACTGCGCGACATGCAGTTGTATCTGCATATAAGCTACTTGACGGAGCAGTAAATGATAATCTAGGCTCAATTGAGTATGTTGTTGTTTCGTTAAGTAATGAAACTATTGCTGTACCAATAACATGATCCCAACCTGCACTATCATCACTACATTTTTTAATTGTAGCAATTTTTGTACCCGAATTGTATGTATCAATATAACCATATTGTCCTGCGCCTACGCCTGCTGTAATGAATATCGCCATTCCGATATATGCAGCATTAACTCTAGTGTCAGTGTTTGAAATTGTGATCTGCGTAGCAGTACCACCCTGCGCAACATTCTGCGCATCAAGATAGCCTGTGCCGCCAAAATTGGATGGCTCTTCTACAGTTTCAGTTAGTCTAACTTCAAATACAGCACCGTCAGTTGTTTGTACTGCATTAATTGCTGCTCCATAACCTTCACCAATTGCTGATATAGTTGTGCCGCCTGCTGTGTAGTTAACACCAGCGTTTAAATATTCTAGTGTAAGAATATCGTCGCCGTTTGTAAGTATGCTTGAAACAATTGCTTGAAGTGCAAAGTTATCAACATTACCACCTAATGGTGTTTCTGTACTATCAATACCTTCAGCAACAGTACCAAATGCACCGTATGATGAGTTACCGTTAGTAGCACGAATCTTACCACCGTTCTCTGCTAAGTAACCAATGTGTCCATAGTATGAGAACACACTAACAAGTTCTGTTCTTCCTAAGTTAGTACACCATACACCAATACCGTCTGATATAATTTGTGTAAAGTCGTTAGCAACAATTGAATCATTGCCGCCGGCATGTAAGTCGCCGTCAATTTTACAACCAACACAACCAGTACCAAATGTTGTTACGTTTTGTATATATGGCGATTTATTAAGGATCCATGCATCTGTGTGTGTTGGTCCCCAACCTGGATCTAAGCTTACAAATGCTCCTGCTGTAGGACGTTTAGTTCCATAAGCATTAGCACTACCAAGTGTACCTGCTAAACCTGTTATAGTGCAGTTACGTAAGCCTGTGCCGTTACGCATATAGAACATGTCTTCTGTTAAACTTCCTTGTACTGCGTTAGCATAGTAACGTGCAGCTAGTAAAGATTTGTAGTTACCTGTATAAACTAAATCGTGCTGTATTGCGTTAAGGTATGCGTTAACATCTCTAGAACATGCTGCTTCGTCATATGTATAGCTTGGATATGTATCTGCAATATATGCAACAACTTCAGCTACTAAGAATAATCTGTTAGCTTCAATTGCTTCAACTGCATATGTGTAATCAGTTGTTGCGTTAGGAATGTTCACTCCGCTACTTGCAGGAACTGTTGAGTCGCCTGATACGCCACTAATACGATAATCAATATAGTCATATATTTGCTGAACTAGGTTAGCTGCGTCAGCACCTGCTGTTACACTACCTGCTGGAGCAGTTGTAACTTGGGTTAATGCATTGCCTGTTGTTTTAGTAACTGAGCCATTAGTAACAATGTTACTCATAATTGCTGTTAGTCTGCTTAATGCATCTAAACTATAAGCAACGTCGCTAGCAGCTACTAATGCACTTGCAGGTTTAACTCTTGTTGAACGTAGTTCGTCTCCAACAACTGCTGTATTCTCCGGAACAATAATCGGAAGTACTTCTTCAAATTCTCCAGTTTTAACAAATATACTGTGTTGTGGTTTGCTTTCTGCTGGAACACCTGTTGTGTCACCTGCTGTAATTGCTGCTGTTACAATGTTAATCGAAGCGTCAAGAGCTGCTTGAGCATCTGCTTCTTCATTTTTAGTTGCATCAACTACTTGATTTAAACTGCCGCGGACTGTTCCTGGAGCAACATTAGATAATACTGCATCTGCAACTACTTTAATATATGCTAACCCATCTGCTGTTTCTGTAGCATTATCTGCTAGATATGTAGTTCCATCTGTCGCAAAATATGATTTTGCTGCTTTTACTGAACGTTCGTTACCGCCGTGTGTTATATCCCAAATAGCTGCATCAAGTACTTGCCCTACATCTCTGCGGCAAGTTGCTTCTACATATGATAAAGCTGGATACGTTGCTTTAATGTATTCAATAACTTCATCTTGGATGAAACTTCTATTTCTTTGTAGTAGACTTTTTGCATTTCCACGTATTGCGCCAGCTTGCACTTGCTCAGTTGCATAACGTATTGTCTTAAATGGACGGTCTAATGTAATACCATAAGCTGGTGCAGGTGCATCTATTCCATTAATTGTTGAAACATAAAATACATTATTAATTGCGCCAAAGAATGCCCATTCCGGAGCATTACCTACATTATTAACTTTAAGGCCTTGGCCTATTTCGCCAACTGGTAGTCTTGTTCCGCCTGAGCCACTGTAATAAACAATGTCGCCGTTTGTAGTTAAGTTACCTGATTCAGCACCAGCATTCATTAAGTTCCAGTTAACTCCGCCAGTGTCTTGATCTGGTCTGTTAGTTAATGTTACTTCATCTGATGTGTGTGCTAATATACAAATATAACTATTTACACCGTGGTAAACAGTATCGCCTGCGTCATATAATGTAGCATCTGTCCATGTATTTTTCCATGCAAATCCCTGGTTTAATCTTTGCCAGTAATCTGTATTTGGTGGACGTTGTGCTGAATGATCAGCAGTACATAGATATGAATAACCGCCTAAGCGTATAGCATCGCCTACCTTATATGCAGTGTTAAAAGATAAAACAACATCGTTAGTTAAACTTTGTGCTGAACTTAATACTAAATTATTTTGATCTGTAACCGTTGTTACTGTGACTGTTCCTACAATACTTGTTCCAGTTACTACCATTCCCTGAACAATAGTTCCAGAGTTTGTGTCAAGAACTAATGCAGTTGTTGCAACAGTTGCGCCAGCGACTGCTGCTGTAGCAGTTGCGTAATCGCCTAGAAAGTTAAATCCAGTAGTAAATAATTCCCAGTCAGTTGTGTTGCCATTTGGAACAGCATTACCGGTATTATTTGTTTTTGCTACGTAGCTGTATCCACCGTATGTTACAAAGTCGCCTGGCTGATAAGTTGCTGATACACTCCAACTATCTTCAAATTCTAAGCCTTCAACAAACTGCGCCCACGAATTTTCGTCTGCTGCAAATGTTGATTGACTAGTATGATATGTTGTACAAATCCAGATGCCGCCGCCATATTTAACAACATCGTTAATTTTATAACGTGTTGAGCCTACCCAATCTGTTTTATATTCTAAACCGTTATTTAGGTAATCCCAATCTGATTGGTTAGCTTCTAGACCTAATGCTTCTGAAGCTGCACTAGTATGGCCTCTGTTTGCTACATATAACGTGCCACCAAATTTTACAATGTCATTTCTTCTATAGCGTGTGTCAATACCCCAATCACCTTGCCACTCCATACCTGTTGAGAATATATCCCAATTGTCTAGTGTTGTTGCAACATTAAATGTTAGGATTGCGCCGCCACCGCCACCAAGTTGGCTATCAATTATTGACAGCGTGTCGCCTACAAGATATTGGGTGCCTGCGTCAGATACTGTAACTGTTGCTCCACCGCCAACTGCAACAACTACATTTACTTTACCTGCTTTACCAAAGCCGCCGCCAGCACTAAGGTTATTGTATGTACCTGGTGTTCTAGATACATCTGCTGCGCCAACAGAGTCTACTGTTAGTATACTACCGTTGTTAGGTTCAATGCCTGCTGCATTATCTGCACCACTAGTATGCTCTAATGTACAAATGTATACAGTGCCATTGTATTTTGCAATGTCGTTTATTTTATAACGTGTTACTGGAGCCCATGCTGCTTTGTAATCAAATCCTTCAGCAAATAGATCCCATTTACTTTGTTGATTTTCTAATCCAAGCGTAATATTAGCATCACTAGTGTGTGCTTCATTTGCTACATACAAATAACCACCATATTTTACAATGTCGTTTACTTTGTAGTAAGTGTTAATTCCCCAATCACCTTTCCAGTCTTGACCATCTGTGATCTTGTTCCAGTAAGTTGATTCGCTTGTGGTGAATAACGCCGGAGCAGTATGGCCTGCAATACAAACATATGTGTTTCCGCCGTTGCGTACTATATCGTCTTTGTAGTAGACTGTAGATAAGGCCCAGTCGCCTTTCCATATAAATCTAATTCTACCTAATTTAAACTCTGCCATTTAAAACTCCGCTCTATTTAATATATTTATCATAACTGTTTCGATTACTTCTTTGATAGGAAGAACTGCTGCGCTAGATAATCGCCGCCAATTCCGCCTTTTATGTCTACTTTTACAGGAATGTTTATTTGCAATCCTGACGAAGTACTAATGTTATTTTGTGTTATACTAACTTGTCCTGCAAATAACGTGTTAGTTACTGCGTCTGCACCACCACCCGATATTCTACTTTCTAAGTAAGATAATATTGCCTTTTGAGTTGGAACAATATTATTTGAGTTTGCAAGAAAACTATCTTCTTTACTAAACTCTCTAATAACAACTGCACTACCTCCAACTTGTATTGCACCTAGACTAAGTTCTTCAAGTCCTGACAATTCAAAAAAGTCTGCGTTAATTGACACAATACCTGTGTTCTGTTCAACTGCAAAAAGTTCGCCAACTCTAAAGTTACCATCTTGGTCTGTACTTGTATAAAATACTCGCCCGCCGCCGTATTGTGTAACTTCTTGCTCTGGCGCTGGAACTTGTGCTGGATTATATCCTTCTGTATATAGCTCAGGATATCTTGTCGAGTTAATATTTCCTACACCAACGTCTAGGAAGTCATGTCCTGTTAAACGTACTTGTGAATATAATTCACGCACAATAACAGATTCATCATGTTCTGGTGAATTTTGATTTGTTAATGGCGGACTAATTTCACATGTTACAGTTAAGTTCGGTACTGAACCTGTTGATGATACAATTTTTGTTAACCTGTAAATTACATCATCAATACTATCAAACACTACGTTAGCACCAGGTCCTGGTACTAAGTCAACATTTTTGAGAATTATTGTTTTACCAGTTTGGAATATATCAGCTTTACCGTTACCTGTAATTACTGTAGTTGCTGTAACGTATCCTGAACCGCTATTAGCAAATGCTGGCTGTGTTAACACACCGTCTGCTAGTCTTGGCATCTCTAATACATCAACAGTATTTTCGGGATCTACAAGTAATACTCCAGGAATGGTTGTATAGTTGCACCCTGGATCATATATTGTAAAGTTTTGTATTCTACTTGAACTTACATTTACTCTTGCAACAGCCGGTACACCACTAGAAATTATATTGTGTACTGCTGTCGCTTGTGCGTTTGACCAAAACAAATCTTTAACAGATCGTTGTGTGCCTGATCCATTTGCTAATGTATATGCCGAACTGTCTTCTGCAAACCATCTCCAGGACCAGCCATCTCTAGATCTTGCTACGTTTGATGTAGTATTATCTGACGAAAATGCAATAAACTCTCCATTGTGATACCTAAGCATGTCACAATTTCCAGTTGGCATAAGTGCAAAGTTAGTATCATCATTATACCATGTTATACCATCAAAGCTATATGCTGCGCGAGGTTCTGAGCCGTTTTTACCAAGTGCTACAAATCTACCATTACCATAAGCTAATGCGTTCCATGTTGTACCACTTGCTAGTGCTGCTGCTGCTTCTGTCCATGCAACACCGTCGTTTGTTGAATATGCTACGCGACCGTCTGCTTTAACTATTGACCAAATCCCGTTACCATACGCAATGCCAGTTGTGTTTCCACCTCCGGTAAGTGTTCCTGTTGTTATTGAATCTGCTGAAGTAACCCTTACCCAGCCTGCAAATGTACCGTATGCTTGTATAATAGTTCCAGTTACTGGATTTGCTGCTATATGAGTATAAGTATTTCCAGTCGGTATAGCTATAGTCGACCATGTGTTAGATGCTACTACATATTTTCTTAATGATACATTTGCTCTTTCAAGGAAATATGCTGTTGTAGGAGTAACACACGATTCGTGTGCGCCGCCTAAGTTAGCCAATCCTGTACCTATTAAATTGTCTGTTTGTGTAGTAAATGTTGTACCGTTTGTACTAATTGCAATATCACCACCTTGGTTTACTGCAATAAATTTGCCGCCTGTGTATTGTATATCTACTAAGCCAGCTAAACCATTTGACTGTGTATTCATAAAGGTTCCAGGCCAAGTAATACTCGGTGTATTTGCTATAAATCCTGGATCCTCAATATCAACTCTAGGTTCGATACTGTATCTAGTTGTTGAATCTAATGTTGAAACAATTGGACGTCCTGAATATAAGTTTTCCCATCCATTTGTGTCATTAGACTCTTTAGATACTATAGCTATTTTATTTAAATCATCGTATGCTGTAATTCTAGCGTATTGTCCAATACCTGCGCCTGCGACAATTACTATTCGCATGTCAACATATTTTCCTGCTGTACCTTCGGTATCAGCTGCTGCTAACTGGATTTGTGTAGTATTTCCACCTTGTGCAGTGTTTAGTAAGTATTGGTAGTTTAATCCACCTGGTATACTTGAGTCACCTGGATCAATTACTCTAATCTGTGATATACCTTTATCTCTAAATTCGTCATAATTTAATGAAGCATTAATGCCCGTGCCAGTAACTGTACCTGTTGCAGTTGAATATTCTTGTCCTGCATGTTCATATCCTATAGCAACTAGCTCATCACCGTCGGTGTGTGTAATTCTTATTTGTGCTTGTGTTGTTTGGTTATCTACATTAGCAGTAATAGGTGATTCGCTTAAACTATAGCCTTCTGATCTACTACCAAATGTACCATATGAGTTGTTACCGTTTGTTGCTCTTAAAATACCACCGTTTGTTGCCCAGTAGCCAATATAACAATAATACGTAAACACACTAACAAGTTCTGATCTACCAGCTTCGTTAGCCCAATAACCTATGCCATCAGATATAACTTGTGTGAAATCGTTTGCAACAACTGACTTATTGCCGCCATTATGATATGTTCCGTCAATTTTCATACCAATACACGCTGTACCAAATGTTGTTACGTTTTGTACGTATGGTGATTTATTAGTAATCCAAACTGATGTATCGTCTGGGCCTGTCCCTGGGTCAAGTGTTACAAATGCACCACCTGTTGGGATTCGTGTACCGTTATCATTAGCGCCAAGTGGCAAATCTCCAGTTATCCCTTGTAGTGTCATATTTCTAATACCACTGCCGTTGTTTACTCTAAACATATCTAAGCCAATGCTTTCGTATCCAGCTGCCGGTTGTACATTAGTACTTCTTAGCTCATCGCCCATTAGCGCACAATTTCTTGGTATTTTAATTGGAATTATTTCTTGATAAATGCCAGTCTTAATATTAATACTTGTATTTTTAAGAACTTGTAGGTTAAAACTATATTGATTGTCACTTGTAGCCGGTGATGTTATAGTATCAGAATCATAACTAATTGTACTTACAAATGTTTCATTTTGTAATGTTATAAACACTCTATTTAATTCGTTCCACAAATCATCACAAGCTGCTTTAACAGTAGGACTATCTACATCAACTAAACTAGTACCTGCAATATATTTGTTGTAGTATTTTACCCATTGGCGAACGTCGGCTGTACTGCCAGGATTTGCTCCATCGGCATTAAGATCCCAATACTTTCTACTTGTTCTAGCGTTAGTTGAATCAATAAGAGCTATAAAATTCGGAGCTGTAGTTGTAATAGCGCCATAGGCAATTCTCTCCATTAATCCACGGGCAACATGTCTTCCATCAAACACACTTCGATACTGCGGATTATTTTGCACATGTTCAGCTGCATATTTTATTGTTCTAAATGGCGAGTTAAGTGAACCACCATTAGTTGTGCTATCAACTCCTTCAGTTGAAACATAATAAACTTGATCAATAACTTCGTAGTTCTGCCAGCTTATGCCAGCGCCTGAAGTTTTCAATATACTACCTGGAGCGCCAATTGCTAAACGTTCAGTTTCTGAAATTCCAAATGTTCTTATATCGCCGATAGTTGTTAGCACATTACTAGCAGTGCCTTGAATTAATGTGACCCAGTATTCATCTTCAGTACTTTCAATATCTAAATCAGGACGTGATGAACTTTCTTCGCCTGTGTGGCGATCAACACAAGAATATGTTACGCCTGCATATGTTACAACATCGCCTAGTTCATAATCTGTATTGTCTACCCATTCTGCTTTCCAATGATGACCAGTTACTACTCGAGTCCAATGTGTCAATAAATCAGGATGGATACCAGTATTGTCATTGAATGAAACATATAAGAAACCGTTAACACGTACTACATCGCCTGGTAAGTATGCTGTTGCAGCATTATATTCGCCTAGGTGTTTATATCCTGTTTTTAAAAGTTCCCAGTTTCCTGTATCTTGTACAATGCCGTTTACACTTGGTGTTTGTCCTGTATTATTTGTTAAAGCAGTATAGGTATATCCGCCATATAATACAATATCGCCCCTCTTGTAAATTGTAGCTATATTCCATACACCTTCGTAACCACTGCCTGGTAACCAAACTTGCCAGTTGCCATTGTCAGTTTCAAAAGAAGCTGTACTAGTATGATAAGTAGTACACATATAAAGTGTAGGTCCATACTTTACAACATCATTTAATTTATAACGTGTTACTCCTGCCCAGTCTACTTTATATTCAACGCCCGAAACAACAATTTCCCACTTAGCTTGATCTGCTTCTAAACCATTTGTAGGACTGTTACTAGTATGAGCAGTAATACAACGATATACAATA
>TARA_R110000744_G_scaffold12317_7_pt1 | contig 10855 bp, 8 predicted proteins | sample TARA_R110000744 | Tara Oceans TARA_R110000744 (sample SAMEA4398083) | marine metagenome | biome: Polar Biome; feature: [DCM] deep chlorophyll maximum layer (ENVO:01000326); material: water (ENVO:00002006), including particulate matter (ENVO:01000060) such as... | depth 36 m | reverse complement strand
GCCGTTACCAATTAATGCATTGCCTTGGTTATCAGCACCATCTTGAAAACCTTTAAATTGGAAAGGAGCTGCACCAATGTTACCTAAACGCAGGGTTAGGTTTGCGTTTTCACGTGCTTGACCACTAAGGCCAAGTAATTCAAATTCTATACCTGCAAAATCTTGGTGAAAGGCGAAATCTCTGTCGCCGTTGTTACCAAAGTCATTTGGCTCTTCTGCAATGTCGACATCGGCTACGATATGCTCGTTAATGTGAAACTTAAGTTGTAAATTTACTCTTAAACGACCAAAGCCAGAAGACTGTTCTTCATCAGCAGGACGAAAAGCACCTTCTTTCGCTTGAATTGATTGGTAATTTTGCAATGCTAAAAAGTTAACTTCTGCAAGACCGTCTAAAAATTCAGCAGATTGCACGTATGCAGGTGATGATGCTGCCATAATTGCTGCTGCAAGCATGCCTAGCTTGCCAAACTTCGATGTTGATTGGTTATTATTTTGAGTGTTGCAGATTTTTGAATTAGACATATTAATTCCCTTTTTGCCTGTTAACGTTAGTGTTTGTTGTATGTTTTTAAACATAGTAACCCTTAATATATTATGTGATTTTTTGTAAATTCATTTTTGTTTACATTTTTATTCATAGTTGGCAAATAATTCTATCCGGGCAATTGCTCAACTAGTGGTCATAATCCCACGGTAAGATTTTCTCGTCAACCAGTTTGTTCGAAAAATGTGCGTATTTTATGATAAAAATTATATTAATCTTTTAATTCAGTGGTTTATTATGTTTTTTTTATTGTGGTTAAGTAGTGCAGATAGATTTTTTTGGTGCAAAAGCCTTTATTTGTACTTTTAAAGGACTAAATCGGCAGGTCGTTTTTTACTCTAATGATAAGTGTAAATGAAGTTTAATTAGTGAAAAAATCATTTTTAGAGATATTTTCAGTAGGCTTTGGTTATGATTAATACTCGCTTAAGTCAGTTTTATTCGAGTAATAGTTATCTTAAGTTTACTTTTAGGTTTTTAAGTCAAGTCTGTTGTTATATTGAGTGAATAACAATCTTCGCTGTAGGAATGTTTATATTAAAGGAATAGAAATTATAAAATACTGATAAAGTCATGAAAGCCTATTGCGATGGCTTTTACATCTACAGGAGAGAATTTTACATGAGACATTTCAGACATATTAATATATTCAAGGTCTTCGTTTGAGTTTAGCTTTATCGACGACTTGGCCACTTTACTGGACTTTTGAAATAAACGACGCAGATCTATTTTGAAATCAATGACGCCATTTTTTGCATTTATTGCAGGCGCAATGTCAAAATTGAGTTTAGTAAAGCTTTCGTCAAAGCCAATATGATAAACCAGAGGCAGTTGGCTTTCCTTTAATGTAAGTGTACCTTCTAAGAGCAAGAATTTATAACCCACTTGCCAATTCCAAGCCATTCTACTATTAGGATCTAAATCGCCCGAAAATAAAATAGCGCCATTTGCTTTTGGATCAATGCCAATGCCAAATGATAGTTTCCTAAGGTTTTGTATTTTGATATCCGGAATAACAATTTGATCGAACGTGCTATCGCCGTCAAACCTAACAAGATGATAGCTTTCTGCTTCGTTAATAGTTTTCTTGGGGAACACTAAGGCAATATTGCTGATAAATAATTGAAAATCTCTTATTGAAAATTCACCATCACCGCCAGGGTTTTTATAGCTTTGGCTATTTAAAACTAAAGGTTTATCACCAACGTAGGGATGAAAGCGAATCGTTAAGTCTTGCGGTAAAGCTTGAAGCCAAAGTGAAGATATAGCTAAGCCAGCGGTTAAAAGTAGCGTACCAAAAACCAAAGTAATCTTAGTTGATTTAGTCATCATCATTATTTTCTGCCATAAAAGGGCTTGAAAAAGCACGGTTAGCCAAGAATTTTTCATCAGTTAGCGTATGTAAAAATTCGATGATAGCGGTTATTTCATTATCATTGAGGTTTAAGCTAATATGGTCGCTTTGTATTTTGGCAATATTATCTGCTTCTATAATTAATGGGCTGAGCGTTTTACTGCGCTTAATACCGCCATTGTAGTGTGCTAAAACCTCCTGCAAAGTAGCAAAACGCCCATCATGCATATATGGAGATGTAACCGCTATATTGCGTAATGTAGGTGCTTTGAATAAGCCTCGATGCGCTTCATTTTGCGTTAACGTAAATAAGCCAGGTTGTAATGTATGATCATCATCTAAGCCGTTATTGCTAAAGCCATCAAACGCAGTGCCAAAGCCACTGGTCAGAAACTGGCTATGACAATCGATGCAATTCCCCCCACGTAATACCACTTTAGTATCAGGATGGGCCATGAAAAGCTTACGACCCTGTTCTTCTAAAGCGGTAAGGGATATTTCACCACGTAAATATTGGTCGTATCGTGAATTAGCTGAAATCAATGTACGCTGAAAATTAGCTAACGCTTTCGCTATGTTTTGTCCGTTTATATTGCCAAAAGCCTGTTTAAATAGCTTTTTGTAAGTCTCATCATTATTTAAATCAACGATTAGTGCTTCGATATTACGCGCCATTTCATCAACATGGGTGATCGGATGAATGGCTTGCTCTTCAAGAGATGAAACACGACCATCCCAAAAAAAATGTCTGGGTCCCCACATTAAATTCACTAAGCTCATGGAGTTAAAAGCAAGGGGATTTCCTGATGCGCCTACTGATGTTTTTAAACCATCAGTAAAGGCCAATGCTTGCTTATGACAGGTCGCACAAGACACTTGATTGTTGCTAGATAATATTGGATCGTAAAAAAGCCTTCTGCCGAGTAATACTGATTCTTGGGTTAAGGGATTATCTTCGGGCAAGTTAAAACGGCCAAAAACAAATGGTGCGGTGAATTCGACGAGGTGTGTGTCTAGTTTTTTATTCTGTTGTGTGTAAATAGTTGACGCTATAAATAAAACAGCGATAGCGACAACTATAGTAGCAATTTTCATGATGATTAATGATGGTGCGTAAAGCCAGAGCCAAATAAAGCTTCAATGTTATCGATGCCTTTTTTGTATTTTTCTTTGAAGTTAATTTCGCCAAGTCGCTCTCCTGTGAGAAGGTCATGTACGGTGACTGAGTGGTGATTTAATTTCACTAGAAAATCAACGTCAGTTGGATCATTGTCTTTAGCATCGCCTAAATTTAATAAATTATTTTGTACGGCAATAAGCTTGCGACCGGCCGCTGTTTTATAAAATATCATATGGTGAGCACCGCTTTCTGCTTTTATATCTTCGCCTGACGATACTAAGTTAGGTAATTGTTTTAAATCGTAGCGTTTGACTATACCGGGCACGCCATGGCTGATAAATAATTCGTCTTCATTACCATAAAACTCTAACGGTACGGCTGTACCTGCTGTGGCTCCGTCATATAATTTTTCAGGCGTATTAAAAGTTTTGGTTTTCTCATTGTAGGGAACTTTCCAAGTTTCAAAACCGAATAAGGTGTTTACTAAAATAGCAGGCTCGACTCCTTCGACAATACTGGGGCGCACAAAAAGCACTTCGACAGGAGACGATGGGAACCCAACAGGCTTGGCATCTTCAATGACAATGGTTTCTATTGGTTCTAAAGTGTTTAAGTCGATAATGGTTATGGTATTGCCAATTTCTGTAGCAATGGCTGGGTGAGTGGAAGATGTGACTACCATTCTATCGCCATAAGCTGAAATACCATGCGGGAACATGATGTAAGGCTGACCTGCTTCTACTTGAGATTTTCTTGCTTCGATAATTTTAATAACTTCGTTGGTTTGGGCGTTGAATACGCCGACCGTACCAGCGTCAATTTGAGTTAAATCAGACCCGCCCATAAAAGTAACGAACATCGTTAGTTCACCATTGACGTTATGCCACATAATATCTTCGCCGACATTTTGTCCATTGGTGTTCAGGCATTCGAAATTACTAATTACCGGCTCAGCTTTGGCGTTTCTCACCAAGTCAATTTCAGCTAAGCTGCATTGAGAGCCTAGCCCCGTGGCATACAAACGTCCGTTAGGGCTGTAATAAAGGTGGTGCATAGGTGCATCAAGTTTGGGGAGTGGGTAGTCATAAAGTATATTGCCAAAATTGGCCGAGTCGGGATCCATTTCAATAATAGCGATGCTATCGGTAGTCCCTAAGGTTGGCAGACCGCTAAGCAATACCATTGCTTGAGTTTCTTCAATGTTAATCACACTATTTTTTGTCGTCGTTTGTTCTATCTTAGCTTTACTACTCGTTTCAGTTTTATCCATAGTTGCAGTACTCGACGTTTTGCTGGCGTCGCCACAACCACTAAATAAAAGTATAGCTAAGGAAATTAATATTAGTTTGCTCATGATAATGTCCCTTTAATTATCTGTTTGTATTATATTTTTGAACAAACTTATAAAAACAGATAAACATTACGCTATACCCTTCACTGCAATTAACTACTGCCATTAAACGTATGTCTGTTTCTCTAATACTAACTATGTTCTTGCTGAGTAGATGTCGTTATTTCATCTATATAGGTGAAACGGTTGTGTACAACCTACAAGTTTAGTTGAAATCATGGGTATCACAAATGGTTGTTATTTTAGTTTTGACCCTGTTTTACCCGGAGCGTCTGATCATTTGCGTATCTTCATGATAAACTTCTCCCTAAATTAGGACTAAAAGGAAGAGTGATGCATTTTGTTATCGTTGGGTGCGGTGCTGTTGGTGGTTATTTTGGTGGCCGTTTAGCGCAGCACGGTGAAAATGTGACGTTTGTTGCCCGTGGCGAGCAATTTAAAACCATGCAAACATCGGGGTTAACTATCAAGAGTATTGAAGGAGATGTGCAACTAAATAATGTTAATGTGGTTAATGGCGAAAGCTTAACGGCAAATAGCTTAGCAACACCTGCCGATGTTATATTTCTCTGTGTAAAATCGTATCAATTACCCGCCGCTCTTGCACAAATAAAACCATTAATAGTAAATAATACCCGTGTAATACCTTTATTAAATGGCGTTAATGCTGCAGATATTATGCAAGCGCAGGGCATCCCACGAGAAAATATTATTGGCGGTTTAGCAAAAATCATTGCCGAGAAATCGGCTACGGGGGTGATCAATCATACCGGCGCTAAACCTCATATCACTTTAGGTGCTTTTATTTATAAACCGACAGTGAATAGTACGACTGTAAAAATGAGTGAGCAGGGTGCCGCCTTGCAAGATGAAGAAACTGCACGACTTAGTGCAATAGCCAAGCGCTTGAAATTAGCAGGTATTAGCGTAGGGGTTACCAGTGATATAGAACTGGCATTATGGCGAAAGTATATACTTGTTGCTGCCTGGGGAGCTTTAGCCTCAGCGAGAAAGCTAAATCTAGGCGAAATTCGTTCACAAAGTCATATCGCATTTTTATTAGAGCGCATTGTTAATGAATATGCAGATATTGCGCGCAAATCTGGCGTAAACCTAGGCGATAAACATATCAAAGAAACATTGAGCTTTTTATCACGCTTACCCGACAGTAGCGAAACCTCAATGCAACGAGACTTGGCCGCGGGGAATAACTCTGAATTTGATGTGCTAGTTGCTTATCCTATGCTGCTAGTTAAAGAGTTTAATTTATCAGCGCCGGTGTTAACGCAGTGTTATCAGAAAATAACTGAAGGTTAGATAGTGTAAAATTTGATTGCAGGCAAAACGTGTCAAGTACAAATAAAGATAAAAAATTTATAATAAATAACAAATTCACTACTGCTAGCACTTCAGAGGGCGTTAAATTTATGCTATTGTATCGCGAATTTTTATCGTATCAATTAAGTGAAGATTAAATAATGTCTGAAAATAAACTTGAAACAATCGAACAACGCGTAAGTTATGGTGTAGGTCGTCAACTAGGTGACCAACTTCGTAACAATCCTTTTAAAGATTTTGACGTATCTGCTGTGCAAGCTGGTTTAGCTGATGCAATTGCAAATACTGAAAGCCAAGTATCTGATGAAGACTTAAATGAAGCCTTTGGTATTGTATCTAAAAAGATGCAAGAACTAGAGCAAGCTGAAGCTAAAGAAAAGTCAGCTGAAGGCGAAGCCTTCTTAGTAGAAAATGCAAAACGTGATGAAGTAACAACCACTGAATCAGGTTTACAGTATGAAGTAATTGCAACAGGTGAAGGCGCAACGCCAACAGCTGCTAGCACAGTACGTGTGCATTACCATGGTACATTCATCAACGGCGATATCTTTGATAGCTCTGTTGAACGTGGCCAACCTGCTGAGTTTCCAGTAGGCGGCGTTATTGCTGGTTGGACAGAAGCATTACAATTAATGACTGAAGGTTCAAAATGGCGCTTATATGTGCCTTACGGCTTAGCTTACGGTGAGCGTGGCTCGCAAGGTGCAATTCCTCCGTACGCAACGTTGGTATTCGACGTTGAGTTATTAGCGGTTGTTAGCTAATTATTCTATTTTTTAAAAGCCCTCAGTTGAGGGCTTTTTTATAAGCTTTATTTAAAAATATATATAATACCAAGTTTGAGTTATCTCATAGGCATTAAAGAAGTCATGTACAAAACAGCTATCGAACACTTATTCCAGCGTTATATAAAGGCGTTTCATCAGAAAAATATGGCAGATACGCAAGCGTGCTATCAGTTGCCTTGTACTTTACATACGCCCGATAGAGTTGTTTTAATTGAAAGTGATACAGTTTTTAAACGAGAGTTTATAGATATATTTACCGTACTTAGTCATGCAGAGACAAAGCGTTTCGTCGCATTAAAAGCGAGTTTTAGTGTGTTGAGCGAAAATTTGGTACTTGCTTGTATTGATTGGCAGTTTATTGGTCCTAAAGATGAAGTTTTTACCGATTTTTCAGCTTTTTATCACTTAGCGTTGAATGACGGACAATGGCTGATTTTTAATGTGGTGTCACAAGAGCTTAGCCAATCAGTTGCTTTAGATACCGCTTTTGATATTGCTTATAATACAGCAGATGCTGATATTACCCCTTATAACATTACACAGTAGGAAAGAGTTGCTATGAAAGTGAAAGTAGCCATTTTAGGATGTAGCGGGCGCATGGGCCGCAATTTAATACAAGCGGCAATAGAGCATAAATCTGTTGAGCTTGTTGGTGGTAGTGTTCGTGTTGGTTCATCATTTGAAAATTTCGATTTAGGTGAAATCGCTGGTATTGGCGCTATCGGTCAAAAAACAACAACTGACTATCAAGAATTATTAGCCGCTGATGTGTTAATTGACTTTACGTCAATTGAAGCCACGCTTGAGCACATCGAGTGGTGTCAGCAACATAACAAAGCTCTAGTCATTGGCACCACGGGTTTTTCAGACCAACAAGTAGAAACCCTTAAAGTTGCTGGCAAGAATATACCCGTTATTTTGGCACCTAATACTAGTGTTGGTGTAAATTTATTGTTTAAGTTGCTTGAAATTACGGCCAAAGCGATTGGCGACTATACTGATATAGAAATTTTTGAAGCGCACCACAGATTTAAGAAAGATGCACCATCAGGTACCGCAGTGAAAATGGGCCAAGTTATCGCGGATACATTAGGCCGTGACCTTAATGAAGTCGCAGTATACGGCAGAGAAGGTATTACGGAAGAGCGAAGCCGAGAAACTATAGGTTTTGCCACAGTGCGTGCTGGCGATATCGTTGGTGAACATACTGCTTATTTTGCAGATATTGGCGAACGGTTAGAATTAACTCATAAAGCAAGTTCCAGAATGACTTTTGCCTTAGGCGCAATGCGAGCGGCTTTCTGGTTAAGTGAAGCCGAACCGGGCTTCTATGATATGCAAGATGTATTGGGTTTAAAAGATTAACTCAGTCACTTTAGTAAATACAAACCTGACTAAATGGTTAGTATTTACGGGGGCTGTTTATAGAAAAGTGTTGTTTTTGACGTCTTTACAGCAATAACGTCAAAAACAGAGAGTTTTTACAATTATTACTAGACGAAAGAAGCTTACAAGCGTAAAATAAGTGGATTTTGTCAAAAATTTACTGTTCATGACGAACTGGTTTAGGTTTTTGGCATTTTTTGTGCGTATCGCTTTTATCGTTAATGGTTAAATTCTTAGTTGTTTACCATTAATTTTTCTTTCTTCTTAACGGAGGTTACATTGACTAAATCTGCCATTTTAGTGCTTGAAGACGGCACTGTATTTAAGGGCACCGCTATCGGTGCAGAAGGGGCGGCTGTTGGTGAAGTTGTATTCAATACTTCAATGACTGGCTACCAAGAAATTCTGACAGATCCCTCTTATGCAGAGCAAATTGTTACCCTTACATACCCACATATAGGTAACACAGGTACCAATAGCGAAGATGAAGAATCTAGCACTATTTGGGCAAAAGGTTTAGTAATTCGTGACTTACCGCTATTAGCAAGTAATTTTCGCAATGAGCAAAGTTTAGACGACTACTTAAAAGCAAAAAATATTTTAGGTATTGCCGATATAGACACCCGCAAACTTACGCGTATTTTACGTGAAAAAGGTGCACAAAATGGCTGCATAATAGCGGGTGATTTTGTTGATGAAAGTGTAGAAGCAGCAAAGGCGTTAGCTCAAGCACAAGCTTTCCCTGGCCTTAAAGGTATGGACTTAGCAAAAGTTGTTTCCACAAAAGAAGCATATCAATGGACAGAAGGCAGTTGGCAACTAGGAAAAGGCCATGTTACTCCAGAAAAATCAGAGTTTCATGTCGTTGCATACGATTTTGGTGCTAAACGTAATATTTTACGTATGTTAGTAGACCGAGGTTGTAAATTAACCGTGGTGCCAGCAGAAACTTCTGCGGAAGAAGTATTAGCGATGAATCCTGATGGTATTTTCCTATCAAATGGCCCAGGTGACCCAGAGCCATGTGATTACGCTATTACCGCAATCAAAAAATTCTTAACAACAGATATCCCTGTTTTTGGTATCTGTTTAGGCCATCAATTATTAGGCTTAGCCAGTGGTGCTAAAACCATTAAAATGAAGTTTGGTCATCATGGTGGTAACCATCCGGTAAAAGATTTTGAGCGCAATGTTGTGATGATCACCGCACAAAACCACGGTTTTGCTGTTGATGAAGATAGCTTGCCTGAAAATTTAAAAGTGACGCATACATCACTATTCGATGGTTCAATCCAAGGTATCCACCGTACAGACAAGCCTGCTTTTAGTTTTCAAGGTCATCCTGAAGCGAGCCCCGGTCCAACAGATGCTGCACCATTGTTCGATCATTTTATCGACTTAATCGTTGCTTCGAAAAAAGCTTAGCCCTTAGACAAGAGAAGAGAGAATAGAAAATGCCAAAACGTACTGACTTAAAAAGTATCTTGATCTTAGGCGCGGGACCCATTGTTATTGGTCAAGCATGTGAATTTGATTATTCTGGTGCACAAGCATGTAAAGCACTACGCGAAGAAGGTTACCGAGTTATATTAGTTAACTCGAATCCTGCAACAATAATGACCGACCCTGAAATGGCTGATGCAACATATATTGAGCCTATTCACTGGGAAGTTGTGCGCAAGATTATAGAAAAAGAACGCCCTTGTGCGGTATTGCCGACTATGGGCGGTCAAACCGCATTAAACTGTGCGCTTGAGCTTGAAGCTAAAGGTGTATTAAAAGAATTTAATGTTGAAATGATTGGTGCTACGGCTGATGCGATTGATAAAGCAGAAGATCGTAGTCGTTTTGACAAAGCAATGAAAGCCATTGGTCTAGAAACGCCGCGCGCTGAAATTGTCCACACTATTGCAGAAGCACACGCAGCGAGCAAAAATTTAGGTTTCCCTTGTATTATACGTCCATCATTCACTATGGGTGGCTCGGGTGGCGGTATTGCTTATAACCGCGAAGAATTTGATGAAATTTGTACACGTGGTTTAGATCTTTCTCCTACTTCTGAATTATTGATTGATGAATCTTTAATCGGTTGGAAAGAGTATGAAATGGAAGTAGTTCGCGACAAAAATGATAACTGTATCATTATCTGTTCGATTGAAAACTTCGACCCTATGGGAATTCATACGGGTGACTCGATCACGGTTGCACCGGCACAAACATTAACCGATAAAGAATACCAAATCATGCGTAATGCATCGATTGCCGTATTACGTGAAATTGGTGTTGAAACGGGTGGTTCAAACGTCCAGTTTGGTATTTGTCCTGATACCGGTCGTATGGTGATTATTGAGATGAACCCTCGTGTATCTCGCTCATCTGCGCTCGCTTCTAAAGCAACGGGTTTCCCAATTGCTAAAATTGCTGCAAAACTGGCTGTAGGTTACACCTTAGATGAATTAACTAATGATATTACGGGCGGCGCAACACCGGCATCTTTTGAACCGACTATCGATTACGTTGTAACAAAAATTCCACGTTTCAACTTTGAAAAATTTGCTGGCTGTGAAGACAGACTAACCACCCAAATGAAATCAGTGGGTGAAGTTATGGCTATTGGTCGTAACCAGCAAGAATCATTACAAAAAGCATTGCGCGGCTTAGAAGTTGGCGTTAGTGGTTTTGACCCTATGGTGGATGTGACTCAACCTGGCGCTAAAACTAAGATCATGCACGAATTGCAAGAAGCGGGTTCTGACCGAATTTGGTATATCGCTGATGCTTTCCGCTTAGGCTTATCGGTTGACGATATTTACCGTTTGACGAAAATTGACCGTTGGTTCTTAGTCCAAATTGAAGACATTGTATTAGAAGAAGCAAAAGTTGCTGATGGTGGTTTGAAAGTATTGAACCCTGTTTATTTGCGTAAATTAAAACGTAAAGGTTTTGCTGATTCTCGTTTAGCCGATTTAAT
>TARA_R110000744_G_scaffold6623_2_pt1 | contig 10861 bp, 8 predicted proteins | sample TARA_R110000744 | Tara Oceans TARA_R110000744 (sample SAMEA4398083) | marine metagenome | biome: Polar Biome; feature: [DCM] deep chlorophyll maximum layer (ENVO:01000326); material: water (ENVO:00002006), including particulate matter (ENVO:01000060) such as... | depth 36 m | reverse complement strand
TAGCACAACTAGCACCGTCAATTATTAACTCATGTTCGATCATTTTGTTACCTGTCGAAGTTGCTTCCACGGTCTCAGAGCGACTTGCCGTTTTAACGTTGGGCGGTTCTGATTGAGTTTGGCAACACTTATGGGGGTTGCCCGCACCTTTTCTTTGGCTATCAGTATTCATAAATCCTCATATTTAAAAACATTCACTCTGGCGTCTTGGTGAATTCATCTATCAAGTGGCAAATAACATTTCCACTTGGTTTTTTATCTGGTTTATCACCCCAATTTTCGGCTACGGCGTGCATTCTTGCTCTGAGTCTCAATGTATCTTGAAAACGTTGTTCTGTTTCATGTAAGCGGTTGTCTCTCAATCGCCTAACCGTTGGGCAAGGAGACTCCCCCCTGGTCCGCTTTATGAAAAACCTGTTTAATACATCTACTGAAAAACCCAAATCCCATGCGCTCAATATAAAACGCAGATCGTTTTGCTAATTGTCTGACGTGCATTAACGGGTCCTCATTGATCATGTAACTGCACAAATCCTACAATTAAATACTTCGTATTGGACCAGCGCAAACATATGAGTAGGACACAGGTAGGTGCCTTTTATTTACTAAAATTGCAGCTAAGGAGGGTGGAATAATGATGAGGAAATATACTTTTTGACGCTAAAGACTAAAAAAGAGTTTTCAAATCCTTTTCTTTGCTCAATTGGAAATTGAATTAAGTTAGATAATCCAATGAACAAGTGACTTGGGACTAGATCGGCGTAACAACAATCACCGCAACTACATACTGTTGTTTGCTCATGTTCCGAATGAGTGATCACCGGCTCTTCCGAATCCTCAAAGAAGGGAGTGATAACAGAGGATGATGTCGCATAGTCTTCTTGAAAACTATATTTTATTGCATGTTCATCTGCCTTCACTGAATTGACCAGCAAAGCAATCATGCAAAGTAGTGCGACAAATAACTTTCCCACTTGAAACTAACCCTCTTCGTTTTGTGTAATGACATATTAGCTTTTACACAAAAAAAGTAATTGACCTAGATCAAGATTTCACGGTAATTAGATTACAGGTTGATTACATTTTTGTAATGTAAACAGTTATTTAGATCTCGAAAGGACGTAATTGACTGTTTTGCTCGTAGGCTTATGTGGAATTTACGTTTTTCCCAATCAATTAAACACCAAAATTCATGCAGCTTCTCTACCAGTTACCACTTTGAGCGAGAGTTAAATCGACGGTGAGCCGAAATCGTCAAATTTACCCGCCATGCGGACAGTGCTCTGGAATTTAACCCAAAAGGTGGATTGTCAATCGATAGTTCAGTCTCGCTAACCTAGCCATCTCCTTTATAGCAATGCCTTGCAGCAGCTTTTGAGCTTGTTTATTGAGTGGTGATAGTAGACATCCACTTGTAGCATCAATCAGCAATTTTTTCTTGCCACGGAAAGCCGATAGACGTTTAGATCCATAAAAGTCCCAGCGCTAATTTTCTCAGCTTGTGGATAATCATTTAGTAGACTTTTCAATGGTGTCGTTAGGGACTATTTTAGTTTGGTGATCAATCACCATGAATATAGTCAATATCAAAAAAGACCAAGACAGCGAAATAATCGCTCCGGTGACCACAGCTAGCCCAAGTCATTACGGCGGACACAATTTACAAACGGCTGTGGGTATCAATACTGTGATAATGAACAAAAACAGGGTGGGCTTAGAATATCAAGTGCCGTTAAATTACCATGCCAACGGGATACAAATGGACATGGACAACATGATAACCCTTGGCTATCAATTGGCATTTTAAGCTCCGTACACACAACACACATTATCTCCAAGAGAGGCTTGTCGAGCAGATCGTCAAGCCTCTCTTTCTCCCTCCCGGCAAAACGTATCAATACCTCAAACCATCAACATACGGCGCATTTCAATCCTTCCCACGTACATCTCGCTCTCACTGCCTACAAAGACATTCATTTAGCGATAGATGATTATATTTACAGCATGTTAGCCATTAACAAAATACCTTCTCAAAAATCACATGCCGGACCAATGTTATTTATTTCTATTACCAATATATTTTTATTAGAACGGGTATTTGGGCTTTTATTCTGCTTCAGCAAAGGACTACACATTTATATTTTAAATTGAGAGCGCATTACTCGCTATCCTTAAACAGTCAATGCACTAAGCGTAAATAAAAATAAAAAACTCAATAAATACAAACGCTTAAATAGAGCACTGCATAATCCCGACATACTAAATCGACTATCAGGCAATAAAAATATTATAGCTAAAAATCAATGAATTACTTTAATAAAAACAAAATCATCAATATACGCAACAACTTAGCTACAAAATCAACAAAATATAGACTAATTGGTAATATGAATTTGTAAACCAAAAGTAAATGAGATATAAATGCACTCGCAAAATTTAGCACCGAACAACTCATTACCTTACAACACCGCAACAATATTGGTCATACCAATTTAGTGGAGACATACAATATGCAAGGCTCACCAATGAAACTGAACAAAATAAGTGCCCTTTTTAATAATACGAGAACTAAGGCTAACAACTTAGCTATTTTCGGCGCAGCTTTGACAGCAATGTTAGCTGCGCCTGTTGTGTCAGCTCAATCGGATGTCACTTCGGAAACTCAAGATGTAGAAGTCATTCAAGTTCAAGGTATTGCGGGTAGTTTAGCGGAGTCAGCGCGTCAAAAACGCTTCGATGCTCGTATCGTAGACGCTATTGTTGCCGAAGATATAGGTAAATTACCTGATAACAATATAGCCGAAGCCCTGCAACGTATTACCGGCGTGTCTATTAGTACTGATTTTGGTGTAGGTGAGTCCGTTACCATTCGTGGTATTTCGCAAAACCGTGTTGAATTAAACGGTCGCTCAACTTCAGGCAGCGGTCGTGGTGGTATCAGCTTAGATGACTTCCCTTCAAGTTTCTTAAAAACAGTTGAAGTCATTAAGTCTCCTACCCCTGAAATGATTGAAGGCGCATTAGGCGGCACGATCAACATGACAACAGTTCGACCACTGGAGCTAGAAGAGCCACTTATCGCCGTTACCTTAGATGGGGAATATGCTGACAAAACTGAAAATTGGGCACCTATGTTCAATGCAGCAGCAGGCACAAACTGGGACTTAGGTGATGCTGGTACCTTCGGCGCCTCTGTGGTGGTCTCTTATCAGGATCGCGAGTTACGTCGCGATGAATTCATTAACCTTGTTACGCCCACAGAACTTGACTTAGATGGTGACGGTACCAGCGACCAAGCAAACACCGCGAGCGGCAACTACCTTGTCAGAAGTCAGAACACGGTTGAACAGAAAACGGAACAGCGTGAGCGTACCGCATTAGGTTTGTCATTGCAGTGGGCACCTAAAGACAGCGATGGCTTTATTTATTTGGATATTAACACCACTGAACTTGATGGTGGCCAAGAAGCATACTCGGTATTGAATGACAGTAAAGATTACGGCGATTTAGTGCTCGATAATGCTTACGGCGATGGTCAAGGCCAGCTGCATAATTTTGGTTCAGGAAGTGTTTTTGTACAGCCTAAAACATGGTCTGATTTTACAACCAATGAATCGATCTCAAATGCATTGGGCGGTGAGTTTCAGTTAACAGACCAATTGAAAGTGTCTGGTGAAATCTCCTATGCAAAGTCCGAAGCTAAACGCAGAAACTCTGAATTTAATTTGCGCCCTATCTCTCGTGAACAATACGATGCCGACGGCACTATTACTGAGCATTTATTCACCATTACTATGACCCAAGATGGCGACAAAGTACCCGGTCTTGCGTTCTCTGATGAAGATGCCCTCCTTGACCCAAATAACTTGGCGATCCGTCAGTTTACACACCAAAGATACTCTGAGGATAACGAAGAAACCGCCATTCGTTTTGATGTGGAATATGTTGAACCTTTTGCTGGGTTAGAATTTCTTCGCTCCATTAAAGCAGGTGTGCGTACGACCGATAGTGAATATGAGCTAGACAGATTCGATCTTAGAAACAACGGGGATGAGCTTAAAAACCTACAAACCAGTGTGTCTTATGATGGAGTCGTTACCCCTACTTGGATAGGTGATTTCAATGATGCCTTTGGTGGATTCAAGCAAGTTAACCATTCAAACTCATTCGATCAAAGCGGTATTTCAGGCAATAACGCGTTAACCAACTACTTCGTTTATGACGGTGCGGCGTTAGCTTATGACATCAATGGAACCTACGACCGAGTAAAACAAATGCTTGCGGGTAGTAACCTGGAACTAACAGGTACCCTTGATGAAAATATGGCTCGCAATACGGGTTCTTACGCGAAAATCGAAGAAGAAACCCAAGCCATATATACCCAGTTTAATTTGGACTTTGATCGCTTAACGGCAATTGTTGGTGCACGGTATGTGACCACAGATTTAACCTCTAGTACATTTAATGAAGAAGCTAAGCACGATTACGCTGACTTCTTACCCAGCATTAATGCTACGTACAACCTGACGGATTCAACTATCTTACGTTTTGCCGCAGCTAAAGTAATGCGCCGCGCAGAATTCGGTGAACTAAGCCCAGCATTGAACGTTGATAACTCCTTAGTAACAGGCTCACAAGGCTCGTACCAGTTAGACCCCTATCGCGTAACACAATACGATTTGTCAGCTGAGCATTACTTTGGTCAAGGCGGCTTGATGTCCGCGGCTATTTTCTACAAAGACGTTGAATCATTCACCGTCAGTAGCAGTTCTTGCCAAGCGAATCCCGATACGGTTGAAGGGCAAAACGTGACGGAATACGTCAACGTTTGTTTGCTCGATACTGCCGGTGTGGACCAAGCCAATGTGAATTACGCCACAAGCGATCAAGACCTTGCCTACGTTGAAGGACAAAGAGACGCAGGCCTAACGGGTATTGTCATTAACACAGATGTAAATGGCGGCAGCGGTAAAATAGTCGGTATCGAATTAGCCTACCAACAACAATTCAGCTCGTTACCCGGTGCATGGTCTGGCCTAGGCGTTAGTACAAACTATACCTATGCCGACAGTGAGCAGCCCGATGGTAATCCGCTTTTGGATATCTCTAACAACACAGTCAACGCGCAAGTTTACTGGGAATATGAAGGTTGGCAGGTGCGCTTAGCATACAACTGGCGTGACAAGTATCTTGATACGCAAGATGAGAAACGTGTCCGTCCTGTCGGTGCTTTAGCAACCGGTATTTATAACCGTACCGACCCAAGTGCCGAATTCTATGACCCGACTTTAGGTAACAACTACCGTGATGCGCGAGGTCAATTTGACTTCTCTGCCAGCTACGACGTTAACGAAAACCTGACATTGGTTGCCAATGCCGTGAACTTAACGGGGGAGCCAATTCGTCAAGTCACCGAGCTTGGCAGTATTTGGCAATATAGCGAAGCGGATCGCCGTATGACCGTTGGTGTAAGAGCCAAGTTCTAATCTTTGAGCGCCTAGGCTTGATATTGAGTATCAAGCCTTCTATCAAGAGCCTATTGATCTAATAGGCTCTTCCTTTTACTAAACGCGTGTTCAATTAGCAAATTGCCAACCGTTATTAAGCAACTAAATACCTGAATAACGTTGGATAAATTACCACGGTAACAGACAAAACAATACGGGATGGAATATAACCAATATGCACACTAAATTTTCAGTTTCACTTGCTTGCGTTCTGCTCGCTGGCTGTGGCAACACCACAACCTCAACAGAAGCCCCTCAAAAACCGTTAAGTACCGTAAAACAACTACCAGCAAGTAAGTTTGATCTAAGTCATTGGTATCTCACCGTTCCCTTAGATGAAGACAATGACCAAGTCTCTGACATATATGATGTGCCAGCTATAAAGCACTTTTCCCATTCTGATTTTTTCTATCTAGATGAAAATAACCATTTGGTTTTTGCTACGCCTAACCGTGCAGCAACAGAGCGAACGTCGACTAATACCCGAAGTGAACTACGTTATATGATCCGTGGTAATAACGTATCGATTCCCGAAGGTGCGCCAAGTAATAATTTTGCGCTAGCAGCGAATAAATCAGCTGAGCAATATGCTTCCGTGGGCGGAAAACTAACTGCCACCTTACACGTTGACCACGTGGCTCAAAATGCAGGATATCCCCACAAGCCCCCTGCTTACTCAGTGGTGGTGGGCCAAGTACATTCATTCCAACTTGATGATGCTATGCAAGTTCCCGGACTTGGCTGGGGTAACGAGCCGTTAAAAATCTCTTATAAAAAATGGCCAAATCATGAAAAAGGCTCGGTTTTTTGGACCTATGAACGAAACCTTGCCAAGGACGACCCAGACAGAATTGACATTGCGTACCCTGTTTGGGGCAGCAATTGGGATGATGCAACTGATCCCGGTGACGACGGTATCGCACTGGGTGAAGAGTTTAGCTATACGATCAATATATATAACAACGTCATGCATCTTGTTTTTACCAGTGCCAAGCATGGCACTGTCCATCAACAAATAAATTTGGCTGACAATACGGATGCCAATGGTGAAATAGACAAAGCGGATTATCCCTTCGCATACAAGGATGAAACCCTGTATTTCAAAGCAGGAGCGTATAACCAATGCAGCACCAAGTTGAATGCTCCTAGCTTTCGTTATCCGGCTTGCCCCGGAACCGGCGATTGGGCAACAGATGTAGCCAATGGAGACTATACAAAAGTAACCTTTTCATCGTTAGTGGTTGGCCCAGCATCACCTATGTAGACAAGTTATAAACGACAACATTGCCCAGTGACACCGTGGACACCCCGGCGAAGAAAGGCAGTGTTGCCAGCAGATTAATCTTGAATAAGAACGTACCATTTACCATCAGGAGCATAAAAACATGGCGAAGGTTGCTAAAGTACCTTTTTTTCCTTTTATATTATTACTCACGTTAGTTTCTTTATCACACGTGAGTCACGCTGCTCTAGTTAAAAATATTGAGCAATTTAATAAAGCCGCAGCATCCGTCAAACCAGGAGAAAAGATTGTTCTGGCAAACGGGACGTGGAAAGATGTGGAACTGATTTTAAAAGCGAAAGGGCTTGCCGATAACCCCATCGAATTAAAGGCTCAAACTCCAGGTAAAGTGATCATTACGGGCAAATCTAACCTCGCATTTTCTGGTGAGTACATTGTTGTATCAGGCTTAGTTTTTAAAGATGGCGCTACGCCAACGGGCGAAGTCATTTCATTCAGAACATCCAACGAAGACGTAGCAAATCACTCTCGAGTAACCAATACGGTGATCGATAACTTTAGTACTGACTTGCGTCAAATGTCTGATCTATGGGTGGCTATGTACGGCAAGAACAACCGCTTTGACCACAACTCTTTGGTCAATAAACGTAATCGCGGTGTGACGTTAGCGGTTAGAATGAATACCGAAGCGAGTCGCAAAAATCATCATGTGATTGAGTACAACTACTTTGGCCCAAGACAAATACTCGGTGCCAATGGCGGCGAGACATTACGTATAGGCACTAGTCATTTTTCCCGTGAGTATTCAAATACCACAGCACAATACAATTATTTTGACCGCACGAATGGTGAGCATGAAATCATTTCTAATAAATCCAGCGGTAACTCCTTGCTCAAAAATGTCTTTTTTGAAACTCAAGGTACACTCACTATGCGTCATGGTCATTTCACCAAAGTGGAAGGTAACTATTTCCTAGGTAATCGCAAGCCTAATACCGGCGGTATTCGTATCATTAACGAAAGCCAATCAGTCAGTAATAACTATATGTACGGGCTAACTGGTCAGCGTTTGCGCGGCGCATTAGTCATTATGAACGGCGTGCCCAACTCACCGCCTAATCGCTACGACCCTGTTATCGACTCAGCCATGAACAACAACATCGTTATCGACAGCGATCACATTGAACTTGGTGCTGGTGCAGACGAAGAACGCTCTGCTCCCCCTACGACGTCAGAATTCAGCGGAAACATCATTCTAGGTAAGTCCAACCTCGAACCATTTACTTTGTATGACGATATGTCTGGCATCAACTTTACAGGTAACTACCTAAACGAAGAAGCCAGTACACCGATTACGTCTGGTTTTGCCAGCACGCCTTACTCCGTTACAACCAATCAATATGGCTTGCAGTCTCCCGATAAAGCCCTGCTAGATCAAATTGGCTTTGGCGAAGTAAAACTGCCAGTGACCAAAAAAGAAGTCGGTGCTGACTTTTACGTCAAAGATGAAGGCAAGGTGGCATTTCAAAGTGGTAAACACACTAAGGTAAAAGCAGGAACCGATACGCTCATTAATGCTCTAGCGGCTAGCCAGCCCGGTGATGTTTTAATGCTTGAAAATGGCGGCGAGTACCTGCTGACCAAATTCGCTGAGGTGCACCACCCCATCACCATCATGGCGCAAGAAGGTAAAAAGCCTATTATTCGTTCGCAAAAACCGAACTTTATCAACATTGAAAATGGCGGTGGCCTAGAAGTTGAGAACCTATGGTTTGATGGAGCTGAATCCCCTGATTACAAAGGCAATACGATCATCAGTACCAGTGGTTATTCGATGAATATTAACTACAACTTGTCGGTACGCAACGTGAAAGTAACCGACCTTGATGTGAATGGTTACTTTTACTTCTTCAAGGCCAACGCGGGCACGTTCGCTGATTCCATTGAAATTCTTAACTCAGAATTTAGCAATATTACCGGTGCCATTTTGCAATTAAATCGTGAAGTCGACGATTTAGGTGTGTACAGCGTTGAAAACCTTGTCATTTCGGGTAACACCTTCACCGATATTAAAGAAGAGGTGGCTACGGTTTATCGAGGCGGTACTGATGAAAGTACCTTTGGTCCTATGGTCACGGTAACCAACAACACCCTAAGTAATGTCGGTAAAGGATCGACCCATAGATCAGGCGCGTCAATGTATTTTCATGGGGTGCAAAAGCTCAACATTTCACATACCACTTGGGATAAGAGTGCGCCGTTGGAGCTGTTCTTAACCAACGGAGAGCCTATTACGGTTATCGAAGATGTTGAGATGAAAGACACTGGCAAAATCCGCGCAAACAATACTGAATTTGAAGCCAAAAATGTGACGTACGATTAGTTTACCGTGTGCCATGCGTACCGGCGATTCATGCTGATGAATCGCCCAAAGCAAAAGATTCAAGGCGCCATAGGCGCATTTTCAAACAACAGGGCATCGCGACGTTATCGCGATTAACCGCCCCAACATGATCAACGACTTTATCGAATTAGGAAACGCAGCAATGACAAAGTTAACTGGCAAAAACGTACTTATTACCGCAGGTGCACAAGGCATTGGCGAAGCCATCAGCAAACACTTAATTGATAGTGGCGCAAACGTTGCTATCCATTACTTCTCTAGTGCTGACACAGCGAACCAATTGGTCGAATACGCAATCAGCAAAGGCCAAAAAGCGGTGGCGATAAGTGCTGACTTAACTAACGAGACTGAAGCGAATGCGATGGTCGAACAAACCGTAGACGCGCTTGGAAGTTTGCACATACTTATCAACAACGCAGGATCCCTTGTCGCAAGGCGATTACTAAACGAAATGGATGCCGAGTTCTGGCACAAGGTTATGGACATTAACCTTACCTCTACGATGTTTGTGACACGCGCCGCAGCACCTTATCTAGGCAAACATGAAAGCAGCAGTATTGTTAATCTGGCATCTCTGGCTGGCCGTAAAGGTGGGCACCCAGGGTCATTAGTCTATTCCACTAGCAAAGGCGCCATTCTCACGCTAACACGCGCTCTATCTGCTGAACTAGGACCACAAGGTACTCGAGTCAACGCTGTCGCACCTGGGCTTATTCTAGGTACCTCGTTTCATAATACTCACACAACCAAAGCCTCAGCGGAGCAAACGATTGCAGGTATTCCTATTGCGCGCGCAGGCAACGCAGATGATGTAGCACGAGCAGTGGTTTATCTGGCATCTGAATACGACGGTTTTATCACAGGCGCCACACTCGATATCAACGGCGGCGTATACAATATGTAGTTGATTGTTGAAGCATAAACAATCTTGCGCTCATTGGCGCTACTTTCTATTCGGCCATTTAAAAAAGATAATTTGATGCTTAAAACAGCGGTAATACACCCGACCATTATGGAAGCTCTCGCTCGCTCTGGGCATTTTGCCCAAGTTGTCATTGCTGACGGCAACTTGCCGGTAGGGGCTATGACAGGACCGAACTCAACGACGGTACATCTTAACTTTCGTCCAGGTTTGTTAGATGCCTTAACCGTGCTCGAAGGCATACTTGAAGTTTGTCCGGTTCAAGGCGCAATTGTGATGGAGAAACCCGTTGAGGCGAACGCGGAAATCCACGACGCCTACAAAACCTTACTTGGGGATGTAACGTGGGATGCGATGGAGCGCTGGGCTTTTTACGACAAAATCCGAGAGCCCGCTACGACTTTGATTATACAAACGGGTGAACAGCGTCGTTTTGCCAATATTATCCTCACTGTGGGGGTGGTAAAAATGGCAGAAGAAAGTGGCTTTTAAGCGTTAAGCATAAATGACTATCAAGCACGATTGAAACCCGTATAGCAGGCTATAAAGCCTGCAACTAATAATATTTCAGTTCATTTTGGGGAATAATAATGTCAGCATTCATTAGAGCTATTCTGAGTTTTGGTCCAGCGTTTTTAGCCATTGGTTATACCATAGGCACTGGCAGTGTTACGGCAATGATTGTCGCAGGTAGCACCTTTGGCATGCAGTTGTTGTGGGTTTTGCTGTTAAGCTGCTTGTTTTCAGGGGTCCTTATTTACGCCTATGGTAATTTTGCGTTAGTA
>TARA_R110000744_G_scaffold27317_1_pt1 | contig 10892 bp, 14 predicted proteins | sample TARA_R110000744 | Tara Oceans TARA_R110000744 (sample SAMEA4398083) | marine metagenome | biome: Polar Biome; feature: [DCM] deep chlorophyll maximum layer (ENVO:01000326); material: water (ENVO:00002006), including particulate matter (ENVO:01000060) such as... | depth 36 m | reverse complement strand
TTATATCAGCTATTTTCATAATAACAATAAAAGCGTAATTACATTGACCTTCTGTATCAAGAGTAGTAATATATTTGTTTTTATTTAGGTTTTGTATGAAGGAATTAAAATTAGCCTTACGTTTTACATTATTATCATCTAGATTCTTTATTTGCGCTAACCCTATCACAGCATTTATTTCAGTACTTCTAAAATTATTACCGGGATTTAAGAAAATAAAATCCGGATTAAGATCTGAGTGAGCCTTTTTAATGTTATTCTTAAATTCTTCACTCTTACACTCTCTTAACATACCATGTGACCTACTAAACCGTAGTATATCATAAAATGTATCATTATTTGTACATACCATACCACCTTCTATAGTCGACATGTGGTGTGCGAAATAAAAACTAAAGTTACTTATATCACCATATGAGCCGGCTTTTTTATCTTTAAATGTTGCTCCATGCGATTCACATACATCTTCTATCAAAAGTATATTTCGCTCCTTACAAATTTTAATTAACCTATCAGTAAGTGCATTTAAACCTAAAACATGTGTTAAGAATATAGCCTTTGTTTTCGGCGTAATAGCTTGTTCAAGTTTATCTAGATGAAAACTTAAATTTGATAAGTTTATATCAACGAACACTGGCTTGTGACCGGCGTTTAGTACACTTGCTACATCTGATACCCAAGTTAATGGGGGGACGATTACTTCACAGCTACCATGCATGTAATGTAGCAGCTGCATGGTTATAAAATTAGCACTAGAACCAGAATTTACAAAAACACTATGCTTAACTCCTAACCATTCAGACCATTGCTTTTCAAATTCTTCTACTTTAGGGCCATTTGTTAATCTTGGTACAGGATCTTGCTGTAAAAATTCTATTAATTCGTTTATATCACTACGTGTGATATTATCTGTCATTAGTGGTATGTTATAACTCATTTTTCGCTGTAATAATCTCCCCACTCTACTAAGATTGTTGATTTACCGTCTTTACGTGTTAATGCTTTTGTATAAGCTGGGAAAATATCTGTTGGTTCATCTAGACGAATAACCTCTACATTATTACACATATTTGTAAACGCTTCTGTATAATCCCCAGTGTGTTGATGATGTGGATGTAAAGGTCTAATAGAGCCAATACCAGTTCTAATTATAGCTTTTGTCTTAAAGTTTGATATTACAGGGAATTTATCTAAATGATTTACAATTTGATTTGTACCTAATATTAAAAAATTCCATCTCGGGAAAATGCTTACTGGTATCTTACCTGCAAGCGCTAATCCATTAGTTATACCCATCTGTAAGTCTTCACAAACTGGTAGTTCAAGTTTTTTATCTCCAGCAACATCCTTAAGCGTATTTGACATCGCTGTTCCAGCATAGTTTACCGCTTGCCCTAAAAATAAAGTATCGGAGTGCTCAGCTAGCATCTCCATAGATCGTTTTAATTCATCAAAATATTTCATAATTAAAATTGTACTCTTTGACCTGCGCCGGCATGAGGCCATTTGGTTTCATACTTATAATAATAGATGTAGTCATCATTTATCCCCTCGTAGGGGTGTTTTTTTACATTCCAAGTATCCTTCGTATCAGTACAGACTGATTTACCATTATCTTCGATTATAAATTTAATAGGTAGGTCGTATGCTTTAGAATATCTTAAACACTCACTAAATGAACCGGTTAAAGACGTCATATCACCTACAAAACAATATACTTTATTACTACCACCGCTTCTCTTAATATCTAACGCTAGACCAACGCTAATAGGTAAAACACCGGTAACAATTGCAGAAGAAAATACTCTATATTCAGGAAAGTTTAAAGAAATAGATCTACCTGCCATAATCTCCTCCTTAACATCTGCTTCAGGCACCCCTTTTAAGAGACACTGATAATGACTACGCCATGTACATAAAACCCAATCATCCTTTTTAATATCTTTAAAAATAGATATTATTTCCTCTTCATTACCTGAGTAGAGGTGTACAGGAGCTTGTATTTTTGAATTATTAAATTCAACGGCTATATCTTCTTCGAAATCTATTAAATCTTGTTTATTCATATAGTTTTCTTTTTAGTTTTACCTCTGTCATTTGTAATATGTTATCTACTTGCTTCTGCCCATACTTACTTTTAACTAATTCTAAGAAAGGACCATAAGTATGATAGTCATTATATGCTTCATCTCTAAATTTTAAAATCTCCCCCGCTGTGCATTTATCAGTTGGTGAAGGTAATGTATTATATCCAAAGAAAGAATAATCTTCGTAAGTTTCTGGTAAACTGTATCCTTTATCTAATGCATCTCTATACAACTGACTACCTGGTAATGGCATTGCTGCATAAGCATTCCACCCCATAGTACATAAATCTTTACTAAGTTGTAGCGTTTTTTGCATACTTTCTTGTGTATCGCCAGGTAAACCAAAGATATAATTACCCATAACATTAATTCCTGCATCATGTATTTGATTAACAACCTTTTGTATATCAACTTCCTCGAATTTACCCTTTGCAACCTCTAATCTTACTGACTTTTCACCACTTTCTATACCAAGTGCTAACCATTTAATACCGGCTGCCCTGACTGTAGTTAAAAGATCCGGTCTTCTTATTGTATCAATCCTAGAATAAGCCCACATTGTCAATTTATCAACATATGACCGTTTACTAAGGGCTAAACACAAAGGTTCGTAGTACTTTTTATTGAATAAGAATAATTCATCTGTAATTTTTATAGTATAGACGCCTAATTCTGCTAATTTATCAAATTCTTTAATAATAAACTCCGGAGACCAGTGTCTCATAAGGCTATAATTACCAGCAACACCAATTTCTTCGTTATCATTGCGGTTTAGTATATTAATCATGCAAAAGTTACATCCAAACTGACATCCTAGTGAAGTTTGGATAGCTGCGTAGGGAGAACGCTTTGTTTCATCGTATTCTGCATGCCACATGGGGGCTCTATACAAATCTAACGGGGATTTGTCGTATGGTAATAGGTCCCACGCATATCCAGGTAGATCTATGTCCATTCTATCACGGGGTACCACTTTTTCAGGGGGATTAAACGTTGGTACACCGTCTTTTCGCCATACAATACCGTTAATATCACCTAAATCGGTAATATCTATGTTTTTTAAGCTTAGAATGTTTCTTAAAGAGTAAACACCTTCGTTTGCAAATGCAAAATCAATAGAAGGTTCATCTCTTAATGATTTTATAGGTAATGCTTGTACATGCGAGCCAACATAAGCTATAGGTGTTTTAATATTATGTGCTTTAAGGTGGTTAGAAACATATACCGCACCAGACATATTAACTGTACCAGCATTAACATTTTGTCCATATACTACAAAGCATATAAGACGTGGATTTAGCTTGTTAACACGCTCTAATACATCGGTAGCAGTTAGTTGTTCGGCATTGGCATCACATATAGCTACTTTATAACCGACAGATCTACACGACTCTGCTAGTAGCAGGGCCCATGTAGGAGGTTCAATAGCTGCGTAAGTTGTTGCTAGGTCTTGATATATACCCTTGGTGTTACCCGGTGTTATAAATAGTACGTCCATTATAAATTAGTAAAGTCTTTATTGTTAAATGTGGTTATAATCTGATAACCTTTAATTAACTCTTTAATACCGTCATCTAACGTAAAAGTAGGATGCCATCCCAGGGCTTCAAGCTTGTCATTTGACACAATATAGTTGCGTTTATCAAAATCTTCTGTAAATTCTTCTTCTATAATTACTAATTCTGGTATATATTGCTTAATACGTTGAGCTAATTCTAGTTTACTTAAATTAGCTGATGATAAACCAACATTAAATGGTTCACCCACGCATTTATCATAGTTTTCTATAACAAATAAGAAGGTATTAGCGATATCTCTTACGTGAATGTAGTTTCTTTTAAAAGAAGATTGAAATAACACTAATAATTTGTCTGTAACAGCTCGATACACGAAGTCATTTACCAATAAATCCAATCTCATACGTGGTGATAGACCAAATACAGTAGCCAATCTTAACGCTACACCTGATCGATCGCTGCTTAGCAAGCATGATTCAGCTTCACACTTTGTTCTTGCATAATGCGACAGCGGATTAAATGGACTTTCTTCAGTAATAACCTCTGCTGAGGAACCATACTGTGAATTTGTGTTTGGTAGTATTAATTGCTGATCTTTTGATGTATTTTTGACTAAATTCTCGATCTGATCGTAATTAATCTGTGTTGCTGCAATCTTATTACGATCACACGCTGGCATACCGACGATAGCTGCTAATGGAATAATAACATCATAATCTTTAAGGTTAACCAGCTGGTTTAAATTACGGATATCGCCTTTTATGAAGGTAAAATCCTCATTATAGCAATAATCTGTTAAACTTAGCTGTTTATAAATTAAATTATCTACAACTGTAACTTTATACTTATTATCTAGTAGTAACCCTGTTAAAATACTACCTATATAACCTGCTCCTCCTGTAATTAACACTTTCATATTATTTGTCTCTATCTGAAATTATAGCTTGGTTTAAATCAATTGGCCAATTAAAATTATAATCTTTATCATGCCACTTTACGGTGTGTTGGCTAGCAACACCGCCATAGTGTTCTGTCATTTTATAACTAAATAAGCACTCTTTACTAATACAATAGTGACCATTTACACAATCTGCAGGAACGAGCACTTGATTACGTGTTTTGCTGTCTAAATAAAATTCTACCCATTTTTTCGTCGATGGTTGAGCCACTACAAGGTATATTTCACCGTATAAGCAGTTAATAAGCTTCCATGTTTTATTATCTCCATGTAACCCTCTAAATACGTTTTGCTTAGACTTAGAAAACGTATCTAATACGAATTCTTTACCTTTAAATTGTTGGGAAAGTGTTGGGCTACCGTTTATAAACTCTAAAAAGGTGTGTGTGTCGTATGCTTCGAAGTTTTCGCCACGTTCGTCTTTATATAAATCGGGTTTAATTAAGGTTAACCCTTCTATATCTGCAATAGACTTAAAATACATCCCAATTTTGTAGGTTTGATTTAAGTTCTGCAGCAAGGCAGTCTGTTTTTAGGTCAACTCGCTCACCTAGTTCTTTGGAAATTACATTTTTAGCAGTATTTCTAACACCATTAATAGAGTGTGTTAGTTTAAGTAGGTTTGATTCGTCGTCATCTGCACTATTTCTAACCTTGCTTTCATTTTCCCATATATACCTATTAGATAACATTACAATACTAACCGCTCTAATCAGTTCTGCTGTAAGATCTATATCCTTTTCCTTAATAATTTGATCTAAGTCATGCTTTATATCACTAATCTCTTGATCATATGCCTCTTTATTACTAGGTATAAAGATAGACTTTAACTGACAAATAGTCATACGATCTATAAGCTCTGCAAATGTGGGTAAATACTTTCTATCGGTCATTTTTTATTTGTTTAAGTTTTTCTATTACTACATTAACAGGTACATCAGGTACTGCAGTAGGTCCTACCCCATGTTTATCGGTAAATTTACCCCACGCTTCTTTAATGTTAGATTGCCAGTCATCTCTCGGTCTAATAGCAGAACTATCTTCAGAACATGCCTGTTCAACGACATAATCTAAACTATTAGCAATATCTGCCCACCACCAGTAAGGTGTACTATAATTATCTTTAGCAAGTTCATAGGAATGATCTACATGCTCAAAGGCATTAGTATAAGTTTCATCATATAACCCTACTTTATCTAAACACTCTCGTGTATAAAAACAAACAGCCCCAACACAATGCTGGTTTAAAGCAATCTTTACTTTACCGTAGTCAATAATTTTACGTGGCACCGGGTTTCCTTTACTAATACCAGCTTTATTAGCCGGTCCATGGTATGCAAACATAAAATGATGTATACCTGTTGCTTTATAAGCCTTAATATATTGCTCAAAAATATTATCTTTAAATAACATATCATCTTCTACCAAAATAATATAATCACAATCCTCCTCCAATAGGTGTTTAAGGGCCATATTCTTTGCGCGCCCAACACCCTCCATTCCAGTTGTCATAAGTACCGGTAAATGAGCGTCAAATAGCGGACCTCTACCATCATTAACTACAACGATATGATCATACCATTCTTCTTTAATAGACTCTCTACATTTTTTAAAAAACTCTGGCCTATTACATGTAATAATACCAACTCCTACCTTACCTGTCATATTCCAAATTTTTTGTGTAAATCTTTCATGTGGTTTTCGTGGTCAGCCTCTGTCTTTTGTTGGTATACTAATGATTCTAGCTCTTTTAAATTCTCTGAGTTTAAAATCGAATCTTCATCACCATACATGTCACCTTCTTCATCTACATATTCACAAATTAGATCTATTCTTTTCTGTGCATCACTAGGTACAGTTAATACACACGGGGTATCGTCTTTTGGAAAAAAGATATCCGATTCAACGTTATTAGTGTACTGGCTAAATAGGGAATTAAAAATATTATCTACTTCTTTAATATATTCCTTATCTGTTTCCCTTATACCATCATCTTCTATTTGCTGACTTTCATCAAATGTACATAAAAATATAATATCTAAATGTTTCATCGACTCGCGCATTATTGCTATTTGATCTGCACAAAAGTCTTTAGTAAACCCTTTTATTCCCTTTTCATGTGACCATAAAGTATAAGCAAGGTTATCTAAAGTACATCGGTCGTATACAATATGTGAGGTGTCTTTATTTTCTTCTTGTACTTTAACCATAGAGTCAATAATAGCTGATTGAGTAGAAGGAGTTGTATCTTTCGAATGTTTTAGATTATCTTCTTTTATTAAATCCCTATACGTGTTTTTAGGTGTTATATAATTATCCCATGTGTAAAGAAAGCTCTTTACTGTTGTCGTTTTGCCTGAATTACCAGGTCCTGAAAATGCAATTCTCATTAAGTTATTTAGCTAAAATTCTCACAGATTCTATACCTTAAGTGCTTTATCCCAAACTAATAAGTGTAATCTTGAAGAAAATTTAACATTTAAAGCTTTAGCATATTCTGCGACAGCAGGAGCGTTAGTAATATGCTCTGCTCTACTACCAGCTACAGGCATTAACCATATACGATCTAGCGGGAGATTTATTTCTTTATTATCTGTCACATACTTATCCCAAATTTCATTAATATCTGAAGATTCATTAATAACAAACTTAAAACCAGATCTATTATTTCTATGCCATTTAAGTACCTCAGGTTTATATGTTTTATCCTCCGGATCTCCATTGGTTGTAAGCTTAGGTGAAGTTGTAAAGGTAGCTAGATATTTATCTACCCATATATTATCAGGCATTATTGTGGCATTAGTTTCAAAGTCTATACGTGGAGTAAAATTATACTTTTCAATAAAAGCTTCAATAAATTTTAATAACCGCTTTTGCTGTACAAGCGGTTCACCACCGGTAATTTTAAGTATTACGTTGTTTTTAAGCTTTTCAATGTATTTTTTTTCTTCCATATATTGAAAGATTTCATTAAATGTCATCTTATTTTTTACAGACCAAGAAATATACGAGTCACAACCATGAGGTGAGTCCGGGGAAGCAAATCCCTTACATGTTAGATTACACATAGATAATCTAAAAAATAAAGATGGCTCTCCAACATACTCACCTTCACCTTCGATAGTATAAAACATCTTATCGTCAGATATGAGTAACGTCATCTTATCGCAATCTACCATATACATATATTATAGTATTCATAAACGCCATTTTCAACTAAATATTAATACATGAGCGTAAAAACTGCGCGTAAGCGTAAAGAATTTAAAGTGGAGATGTCAGTGGAGGATATCTTTAGTCCCAATTGGCTTTTAAATTTTAAAATTAAAAAGCCTTTTTATTTTAACCCTGTTCATAAGGAATTCTACAACTGTATAAAGCACCCTAACACAAAAATAACTTTTGTTGATGGTCCTGCAGGTAGTATGAAGACATATATAGCTGTGTACGCTGGATTAGAGTTAATTAAACAAGAAAGCTTTAATAAGCTAGTTTATATACGATCAATAGCAGAATCAGCTGAACGTAGCTTAGGCTCTTTACCTGGTGAGATTGATGATAAATTTTCACCGTATGCGATCCCGTTAGAAGAAAAGGTAATCGAAATTACTGACCACTCCACATGCGCAATGTTAAAACAAAAAGGTGTTATTGAAGCTTTACCTGTTAACTTTGTAAGAGGTTTAACATTTAATAAGAGCTTGGTTGTAGTTGATGAAGCTCAAAATTTATCACGTAAGGAGCTGACAACCATTCTTACAAGATTTGGTCGCGACTCTATATATATTGTATGCGGTGATTCCAATCAGGCTGATGTTTCTAGATCAGGTTACAGAGAAATCTTTAATAAATTTAATAATAAGAAATGTAAAGACAACGGCATACACGCCTACGAATTTGGTCTTTCTGAAATTGCTAGAAGTAAAATACTTCGGTTTATATGTGCAGTGTTAGGAACTTAACCCCAAGTAGTTCCTTCAAACCAATTACCTTTACCACGTGATACCTTATTGCCAACATTTGCCCCTCGCTTCGGTGCAACAACTGCCTCCGGAGGTGTAGGTGCAACTTCTACCGGAGTTGTAGGTGTAGGTGTAGGTGTAGTGTTAGTTTCTGTTGACGTTGTAGCTGCAGCTGCCTCTACGTAGCTATTATGAGTGTAACTTGCTGAATTATTATCATGTTCGGTTACTGTAACATTTGCAACATAACATCTACCTTCAGAAATTTCTTCAATATATGTATCTGCAGTTTTAAAGACCCATTCAGCAAACTTTTCAACACCAACACCTTCCGGCATAATACGAAGAAGAATAACACCTTTATCATTAAGTGTTTTAAATGTTTCAAGCTCTGGGTCATCACCAGCAACTACTGTAGTATGATCAAATTGACTACGTAGTGTATGTTTAAGATCAGCTAGCCCTCCAAAATCAACACACCAACCTTTATTATCTAAATCATTACATCCAAATGTAAATTTAGCTTTAAGTTGATAACCATGTATAAAGCGGCAATGGCTATGATCTGCTCTCCACTGACGAAATGCCGTAGAGCCTAATTCAATTTGTTTTGACGATGTATAAGCACTCATATGTTTATTATATGATAAACGTAGTAAATGTCAACGGGCAAAGTGTTTTAATATTAGCTCCCTCGTCCCAACCATGGTTAATTAGTTGGGTGTAAAAAATAATCAACTGCAATATAAATTTTCTTGATATTATAAAATTGTACAATATAATGATTATATGGATCAGACGATAAAATTGCACACAGCTAATGGTAATATACCGTTAACAGAAGAACAAAAATTACAAATTATTGAAGATGCATCAAAAGCTTACGAAAAATATTTAGATGCTTTAAGAATCGACTGGCGTAACGATCCAAACAGTGACAATACACCAATGAGAGTGGCAAAAGCGTTTGTAAATGATCTAGCTGCAGGTTGTTATAATAGCCCACCTAAAGTAACTGCATTTCCATCAGATGGTTACGATGGAATGGTCTTTCAAGGTGGTATACCTGTCAAATCTTTTTGTTCACATCACCATTTACCATTTACTGGTAGAGCTCATGTAGCATATATACCTTCACATGATGGAAAAGTTATAGGGTTGAGTAAGCTAAATAGAATCGTTGAACATTATGCGAGAAGACCTCAAATCCAAGAAGGGTTAACAATGCAAATTCATAAAGCTATTAATAAAATTTGTGAAGGTAATGAAGGTGTTGCAGTAATGATATCTGCAACACATACATGTGCCTGTCTTAGAGGTGTAAAGCACGATGGTTGTGAAATGAAGACTAGTCGACTTAGTGAAGATTTTTTAAATGATGCAGCGACTAGGAATGAGTTTTATCAGTTTGTTTCTGATTGTCGGGGCAATTAAAGCTTACAGTCAAGATTACTATCCGCGATATTTTCGCGATCTGGATCTATAATACCATCTAATTCATCTACTATAAAATCCTTACCTACTAAAATTTTATAGAGATTGGTAGCTCTATCACTTAATGTAAAAGGTATACCGGTAAATACCTTTTCACCTATAGTAAAATCAAACTCCACAATAGGTCTATCCTCTGTATTACCTGCTCCAACGTTAATAGTAATTTCACCCTTTTTATCCTTTAGTAAGGTCTTGTTGTTGACAGTTCTAAAAAACACCTTTTCACCTTGTATCTGTATATCTTCCCCATGTATTACATTATATGCACCATTACCAGAGTCTAACTTAGCTGGTACCTTGCCTATCCCATCAATATCAAAAAACTCTATAAGACCAAAGAGTTGTTTTTCAATAAAGAACTGTTTAAATTTTTTCATAGCAAACTGCTTACAATCCTTATGGTCATCCAATTTCTATATCTTCATATCCGATATTAGATATATCTACAACTTCTTCTTGTGCTTGTATATCAACAACAATGCTCGATCCTGCTGCTTTTGCTAATTCATAAATTGCGGTAATAGCATTATGGGCAATTTCATCAATACTAGTATCGTTCATTTGCGTAACTGCGTCACATGGTGTCGTGTCGACTTCTACAGCATCAATTGGCTCTTGCGTAACAATGACACCGGTGTCAATCATTTCATTACAAACCTTACCATAGGCCTCTTCTAAGAGTTTACTTTCTTTACGCTTCTTATCTCTCATATTATTATTTATTCACAAGAATAGCCTTTATTGTGTCTCTATCTGTCTGCTTAATCTCACCTGGAACGAGATAATCTATAGCGTCATCAATATTATGGCTCATAGCCTCTCGTGACTCAGTACCACCTATACCCTCTCCCTCCATCGCAACCTCTCTTACCTC
>TARA_R110000744_G_scaffold98144_4_pt1 | contig 10929 bp, 7 predicted proteins | sample TARA_R110000744 | Tara Oceans TARA_R110000744 (sample SAMEA4398083) | marine metagenome | biome: Polar Biome; feature: [DCM] deep chlorophyll maximum layer (ENVO:01000326); material: water (ENVO:00002006), including particulate matter (ENVO:01000060) such as... | depth 36 m | reverse complement strand
ATAAGGCTTGTTGGTATTGTTTTGTGAACCAGCCTTGACCCCGAGCCACTTGTTTCCAGGCTACACGACTTAGCGGCTCACCCTGTTGATAATGTTGTAATTGATGAAATTCATCTTGACCCGGTTGAAAACTGTCTTGATAACTTTCAACATTATTTTCCGCCTCTTCACCTGCAATACTTTGTTGCTTATCCGTCCATAGATTGGCGATAGGTTTAGGGTAAGCCGTTACTTGCTGAGCGAAATCTAATCTTGTCCAGGTCCTAAATAGCCCAAAACCAAATTCGCTTATTATTAACACCCTACCCAATGAGTATTCACCGCGTTTGCATACAAAATAGGGTATGCGAATTTTGTTTTCACCTGCGGATAATTCTGTAAGTGTTACATGGCCAAACTCACTTTTGAGCGTGTTATTTTTTCCTTCTCTGTTATCAAGTTCTTGCTCAAGCTTTGCCGAGGTCTGATCAAAAGAAAAACGTATGTTGAAGCGTACTTTTTTACTGGTTACAACAAGCGGAAAATGCAGCGCTGAATCAACAAAGCCTTGTAATGAACTGGTTGCTTGAAACCGTAAACCAGAAAGGTTAAAAAAACTGTGGTGTAAAACAACGATAAAAAAACTTACTAGCAAGTAACTGATCAAGATAATGACATTATTCTGATAATTAGTGCCCAGTAAAAATAGCAGCAACATAAACATCATCAAACCAACACCAAAGCGCGTTGGTATGATAAAAATATTGCGATGATTAATCACTTGTTGGCTGTGTTGTGGAATACGACGTGTTAGCCAGGCATTAAAACGCTTATTCAGTAAGCTTTTAAAACCTGACTTTATCGATGAAAACATGGAGTTTTTTCGCATACTTAACAATTAATACTCCTCTTCATTCGATTATAGTGACTGTATTAGCTTACTTGAACTTTAACAACTCAGTTAACAACTCAGTTAACTGAGTTGTTAACAATGACTTAATGCTATAGCGTAAGTTAATGGTATAAAGTAACCGCTAAACTAGTGGATTGGTCGGGTCAACTTTCGATAATATTTGTTGTGAAATCTCATCTGCCTGATCAAAAATATGGTGCTGTTGTGGTGCTAATCTATGCTCACAAACAGGAGAGAATACCGCTTGAATATCTTCGGGTATAACATAATCACGACTTTCCATAAAAGCCCATGATTTAGCAGCCGCTAGTAATGATTTTCCTGCACGCGGCGATAATGCTTTTGCTTGTGACTCACTTTGACGGCTAACTCTACATAGCGCAATAACATAATCTACAATGGCCGGAGCAACGCGAATTTCAGCAATATGTTGCTGTATTTTTCGTAGCTGTTCAACATCGATAAAAGGCTCAACTTCAGCAACGTCACGATGAGATACGGTTGATTGTAAAATTTTACGCTCGGCTTCTATGCTAGGAAATCCTAACGATATTCGCATCATAAAGCGGTCTAATTGCGACTCAGGCAACGGATAAGTGCCGGCATGTGACATCGGATTTTGCGTAGCAATAACAAAAAATGGTTTGGGTAATTGATGAGTCACACCATCAACACTTACTCGCCCTTCTTCCATAGCTTCTAACAAAGCACTTTGTGTTTTGGGGCTAGCACGGTTTACTTCATCCGCCAGTACCACCTGATTAAATATCGCGCCCGGATGTAATTGGAATGACTTTTTAACGTCATCAAAAATAGCCACACCGATAACATCGGCAGGCATTAAGTCTGAGGTAAATTGAATACGTTGATAGGATAAACCTAAAGTTAACGCCAAGGTGTTGGCTAAAGTTGTTTTGCCCATTCCGGGTAAGTCTTCAATTAAAATATGGCCTTTGGCTAACAAACACGCCAACGCTAACTTTACTTGATGCGGCTTGCCAATGACCACGGATTCTATTTGAGCCAAAATATTAGCTACCACAGTTTGCATATTTGTCGCTCCTCATAGTTGAAACATCAGCATAATTAATTCTTTAACGAATACCAAGCAAAATAAATAACCAGGACATTATCATCACGTTATATAGCAAGCAGGAATAGCTTAAAATATCGTTGAAATCAAGAAAACGACTTATTAGTCAGAAATTGATCTTGAAAAAAGCTTTTTGTTTGACCTTAGTCAACGATCACCCTTCAGATTTTATGTCATGCTAGCGAAATGGGTACATCGAAACAGTAAATAAGTAGCCAATGGCTATCGATATCTCGTTATTGTAGCCCAGTTGCTCATTGACCTTTGAGTTTAACTTTTTCATATGCAGCAACTGATTCAACAAACACCCGCGAGGATAATCGCGTATTGGGGTAAGTTATGGATATAGATTTTAGCGAAATAACCTATTTAGTTGATCCATGTAGTCGCACGTTACATGCCGATTATCAGCAGTTTCTGTTATCGCTAATTGGTCTTACCGTTATAGACATCAGTGGCGATAATTTCAATGAATGGCGCGTTATTTCGACATTATTGCACGGAGATGAACCGTCAGGTCTTATTGCCATACACCGATGGCTCACCACGGAAAACGCATTACCTCGACCTAAAACTAACATTCGTATCATTATTTCGTCGGTTGAAGCTGCTACTTATCAACATTTATTTCGTCACCGCTATCTACCAGGGGGTATCGATTTAAATCGCTGCTTTAACGATAAATGTATCCGAAGTGGTGAATATGCGAAAAATAAACATATTGATGGTTATATCCAACGCGCGAATTTAATTGCAAGTGCGATTCGTGAGGTTAACCCGAATGCCATTGTTGATTTACACAACACATCCGGTAATGGCCCTGCTTTTGCCGTCAGTACGCTAATTACCCCTAACGTGTTGTCTATCACCTCTTATTTTTGTAATACCTTGATCTTATCTGATATTCATCTCGGCGCACTGATGGAGCTAAATTTTTCTTGTCCTGTGGTCACGATCGAATGCGGTGGTAGTCGCGATGTCCAAGCACACGATGTCGCTTATAATGGCATTAAACAGTTTGCTCAATGCGATGGTCATTGTGCTTTACCACAAGATAAAGCGGTACAAATACTTTATAAACCTTTGCGTTTAGTCATTAAGCCAGCGCGAAAACTTTCATTTAGCGAACATGATGAAAGCTACACTGGCGTAACCTTAAGAAAAAATATTGAACAATTTAATTACGGCGGCTGCTGTGATGGACTGCTCTTAGGCTGGCTCGATGATCACGGTTTAGAAAATCTTGAGATGCTAAACGATCAAGGGGTTAACGTTATCGAAAAGTACTTTAAAATGGTGGATAATAAATTAGTCTGTGCGACCAACTTGAAAATTTTCATGGCGTCAAATCAAAGTAATATTGCTCGCTCAAATTGTCTCTTTCATGTCGTCAACAACGTGAACAATCATCTGTAATCGTTAGCTTTTAAAATTAGATATGACGCCGCTAGCTGATAGCAAATGGGGCATCAGCTAGCGCTTGTTCAAGTGGTATATTCCCCAAACCTAAATCGCGTAGCGCGTGAATAAACTTCAAGGTTTTAAAGCTGTCGAACCATACGATTAACTGCTTATCAAATTGGGCTTGTGTCGCCATGTTTTGTTTGGCAATAAACGTCAATAAGCCAATACTTGTTAATGCCTGCTGAGTGTTTTTAGTTAGCTTTTCGAACCAAAGCTCTGGTTGTTGTCGATATTTCCATAAACCATTAAATGCCTGTAAACAGGCTTTTAATGCCATGAAAATTGCGGGTCGATAATAAAGATAATCCTGACCTTGCTCTGTCAGTTGCATAATGTTTTGCACGGCCGGTCCAGTGCCAAAAGGTACCCGCTGAGAAGGTCTAGCATCAAGTTTAATCGTGACATCCGCCAAGTAAGCGACATCGCCAAGTTTAGCGAGCTTATTTAATAGGTAAAAGTCTTCCCCTGCATTACGTTTCGGAAAACCTCGCGCCTGACAATAGGCCAGCATATCAAACGATAAAATACTGCCAATAGTAAAATAGGCATAAGGCGATTGTGCGTATTTCAAACCGGCAACATAATAGCGTAAGGCGTTTTCATAGCGTAAATTGGCTTGATGAATTGCCTGCTGGTTACTGTGGTGATAAAAATTGCAACAAGTCGCAACGGCTTTTTTAAGGTTTGTGCTATCGCTGCCATGAGCGGTTAAATAGTTGTCTGGAAGGTATGCGTCAGCGTCTGTTGAATGTACCCAAGAGGATAAAACATTCCCTGTAATAAAGAGTTTAACCGCTAAGTCTGCCCCAATTTTTCTTGCTAAGCCTACTCCTTGCTCTGCTGGAATAGGTTGTGTGTAGCGATTAACGATTAGGATGGCCGAATTAGCATTTTTATTTCGACTAGCATGGTTTAGCTCAATTAAGCGTAAGTTGTCTTGCTGCCAAATTTGTTGTCCCTGTTTAATAACTTCCTGCGCTAATTCAATTTGATCTTGCTGATGCTCAAGGCCAAAGTCATTATCGGGTTGATTAATTACCACAATAACTAAACACTGCTGTTCAGCAAGCTTTGAGTCAATAAAGCGCTCGATAAATAACGCAGACTCTTGAAAGGCAGGAATAACAATGACATGACGATAGTTGTTTTGTTCTGGGAATGTCGCTAGCGATAACACTTCTGGCTCAGCATAATGTGCTAGGTATTTAATTGATGTTTTATGGCGATTTAGCGCAATGTTATCGTTAGTCATTATTGCTTAATACCTAGAGTTTAATTCACTAAAAACCAGCTATCTAAATACTACTTTAAGACAAGTATCAAGTAACTGGCTATCACAATCGCTTAAGACAATTAATGCAAAGCCGCACGAAATGGCAGCGCCGCACAAATATCTGCTTCAATGTCTAAAACTTCGGTTAAACGTTGATCAACATCTTTTTTGGCAAAATACTCATAGGCTAATTCAATAAATAGGTTTTTATGCTTTTCTTCTGACTTAGCGATGGCTTGATAAAAGTCTTTATCTTTGCCTTCAGGTAGCGCTTCAGCAATTAAAGAAAATCGTTCATGTCCGCGAGCTTCAATAACACCTGCTACTATTAATCGGTCCATGAAAAACACATCGCTGCCGTTACGAAACACTTTTCTAATTTGGTTAATGTAAGGGTCTTTTTCATCAGCACCTAATTGACCGCCGCGGGCATAAATTAACTTTAGCACCTGCTTAAAGTGAATAAGCTCTTCAATGGCTAAATCGGCCATCGCTTTCACAACAGATTTACGATCAGGATAATGAGAGATCATTGACATGGCCATACCTGAAGCTTTTTTTTCTGCCGCGGCATGATCAGTTAAAAATGCATCGAAGTCATTAAGCACAACATCGGCCCACTTTTTTGGAGTTTTATATTTTAATTCGAACATAGATATAATTTGACTAATTACAAAAGAAATAAATAATGGCGCTATTTTACACGGCTAAAAATATGCGACAAGAAAATACTGTAATCAGTTAACTATTATTAACGGTGCTAACTCGGTATTAAATCAATGTTGGTTTTCTTATGCACATTTTTAATCATTAAGCATTAACTAAAAGTGACTAAATTGGCGATATTTATCTTCTGCTCATCACGCCAATATCTTATAATGCGCAGTCATCATAATTGAGACTTAAATGACAAATAAACAACGATTACCACTTCTGATTTTAATGGTTATTTTTAGCCCATTAGCCATAGACATTTTTTTACCTGCTTTGCCAGTTATGGCAGCAGAATTCGTCGTTCCTATGAATGAAATTCAGTGGAGCATAACAATATTTATTTTAAGTTTGGGTTTTGGCCAGCTTATAAGTGGGCCACTTGCTGATCGGTATGGTCGAAGACCTGTAGCGATGGGCGGCATACTCATATACGGCTTGGCTTCTATCATCTCAGCTTATTCGGACAGCTTAGCGTTTTTTCTTGTCAGTCGTTTAATGCAAGGTTTTGGTGCGTGTGCGATAGTCGTTTCAGCTTTTGCTAGTGTACGTGATAAATATAACGCGATTGAAAGTGGCGTGATGTACTCTTATTTAAATAGCGCCATATGTTGTATTCCGGCCCTTGCTCCCTTGTTAGGTAATGTATTAACAGAAAATTTTGGTTGGCGCAGTAACTTTGAATTTATGGCAGGCTACGCTGTTTTTGCCGGTTTAATTTTGTTTTTCACTCTTAAAGAAACCAGACCAGCACATACACAAAAACATAAAAGCCTTATTTCTATAGCGCATTTTATGCCGGTTTTGAAACATCCAGTATTTATGTTTAATGCCTTACTTGTAATGTTATCTATGGCAATTATTATTGCTTATGTCAGCAGTTCACCAGCTTGGTTAATGGTACGCTTAGGGTTAAATCAAGAAAGTTTTGTTTATTGGTTCAGTTTAAATGCAACGATTAACATTGTTGCTTGTTTTCTAGCTCCTAGGGTTTTAATAAAGTTTGGTGCCAGAATAACAATAGGCTTTGGCATGGTTTTACTCATTATCGCCGGTTTATTAATGTTAGCTTTATTGCCTTGGCAAACACCTAGCGCTTTTATGATACCGATAATGATCAGTTCACTAGGTTTTTCGTTCCTGATGGGCGCATGTGCAGGACAAGCACTCGCACCATTTGGTGAAAAAGCAGGTTCAGCTTCAGCGCTTTTAGGCTTTATGCAAATGAGCGGTTCGGCGGTTATTGTTTATTTATTACAATTATTACCGCTAAATGAAGCCGAGCAATTAACTTTATTAATGCTGCTCATCATTCCCGTATATGCAATATGGAAATTACCACAAGTAAAAAAACATATTCTGCTGGAGAGCTACTAAGCTTATCAGCCAATCAATTTAATCTACAATTGATTGGCTTTAGTACCCCCATTTTTACTGACCGACTAATACTAACCGACTAACATTGACCGATTATTATGCCTGACTTTTTACTTTCTCAATTGCTAGTCACTGTGACACTTATTATTGAGTGCTGCGCTATGCAGTTTAAAAACAAAAACTATATTTTAGCCGCGTTATCAGTTAGCTGCTTGTTTAATGGTTTTCACTACTTGTTGCTTGACCAACCAACAGCTGGCTATATATTTTTATTTTCTAGTGTTCGTTTTTTAATATCAATTAAATGGAAATTCCAATGGATTTCGGTAGTTTCACTGTGCCTAAGTTTACTGATCACAGTATCGACATATAACGGACTGCTGAGTGTTATTGGCTTTATGGCAACCATTTTGATCACCACAGGCTCATTTAGCCATAATGATAAGTTTTTACGCTTAATGATGATTGCCGGCGGTTTATTATGGTTTATTCATAACCTTATTTTAGGTTCACCTATTGGGGTAGTCGTAGAAACTGTTTTTGTTGGCAGCAGCTGTATTGGTTATTATCGTTATTATATTGTGAAGAGGCCTGAACCGTCTTTTCCAGTTTAATATACATTAGACTCTACACTAAAGGCTGCCCCCTCTAATAGTCAATATGATGAATTAGGTGAACGACCCCTTTGGCATTGGACTGAAGAGAGACAGGTGCACTATTATCGTTAGTGTAATGCCTTCTTTTTCACTCATAGACGACTGATTTTGAGTCGTACATGCTCAATTACTTTAACTTTAGACGAGTAAAACTTAGTTCTAAAGCCAATAGAACAGATTAATAATACTGTTTCCTCGTACAATGCTCTCTACACGAGCTATTTATCTTTTGTTTTTTAACAATCTCACTAATTATCAGATCATTTCTATGGGGTAAAATAACCTAATACTGCGTTATTTATTTAAAAATTATCGCTGCATGAATTCAGTTTATTAGACAATGCAGAAGCCTATTGTCCTGAACAACAAATCGTCCTATAAAAACATAAGTTTACTTTATAATTTCAAATTGTAGATGCACTCTATTGTGATACAAACTGGAATTTTTTCTTTTTATGCACTAAGTTTCAAACAGTCAGTTTAATAGCTGTTCACCATTATATTGACTAATCTCAGCTATTTTAACTATCTGTGTGTAGTACTAATAAAAACTTTGTTGTTATTACTTTCAAGAGGAAGTTCACATGCTAAGACGAAAATTTTTGACTAGTTTAGGGATCAGTATTAGTGCAAGTTTACTGGCTTCAAAAAATCTTCTGGCTGGCACGCAACCAAACCTCAATGTAGGGAATAATATAGTACCCGCTGATTGGGTAGCCTTACGTGAATTGTTTCCATTAACCAAAAAATACATCCAGTTATCTACATTTTTGCTAACTTCTCACCCCAAGCCTGTTTCTGATGCGATTGAAATGCACAGACGTGGTTTAGATGAAAATCCTTCTGATTATTGGCACCAGCGATTTCAAACAATTGACAATGAAATCGCTGAGGTTGCAGCAGAATATATGGGAGGTAAAGCTAAAAATATAGCGCTTACCGACAGCACTACCATGGGCCTCGCATTGATTTACAGTGGATTGAAATTAGAGCCAGGGGCAGAAATTTTACAAACAGTTCATGACCACTACTCTACCGATATGTCATTAGCACATAGAGCGAAGCGTACAGGGGCGATAGTTCGTCGAATAGCGCTTTACGAAAATCCATCGAACGTTAGCATAGACAATATAATCAAACGGTTAAGAGATGGCATTAACAAAAATACTCGTGTGGTTGCAACAACATGGGTGCATTCGTCAACAGGTGTAAAACTCCCAATTAGAGCGATGGCAGATACTATTAAAGTAATTAATCAAGCTCGAAACATAGATCAACAGATACTATTTTGCGTAGATGGTGTGCATGGGTTTGGCATCGAAAATGAAGATATTACTACTTTAGGGTGCGATTTTTTTGTCGCCGGTACACACAAATGGATATTTGGTCCGCGAGGTACCGGTGTTATTTGGGGCAATGACCGTGCTTGGGCAAACAGTGAAGCGGTTATTCCTAGTTTCAGTGCTTCATATGATGTTTGGTTAGGCAATAGTACTCAAAAGCAAGTACCAGTCGGTGAACATATGTCACCAGGCGGATTTCACTCTTTTGAACACCGTTGGGCGCTTCCAGAAGCTTTTAAACTCCATATGCAATTGGGCAAAGCAAATGTCCAAAAGCGCATTCACCAATTAAATACTCAAACAAAAGCAGGCTTGGCAAAAATGAACCATGTAACTCTGTACACACCTCAATCAAGTGAACTTTCTTCTGGGTTGGTATGTTTCGACGTTGCAGGTATGAGTGCTGATAAGGTAGTAAAAAAGTTACACAGCAAGGGGATTATTATGAGTAGTACACCTTATAGTAATAGCTACGCAAGGTTTGCCCCCTCACTAATAAATAATGAGCAGGAAATCGAAAAAGCATTGACTGAAATACGAGCATTAGGTTAAACATTGCTAATCGTTTAATTTCTTGACCTGAAATATAATCAATAAACTATTTTGACATTAATAAGCTAATAAAATTAAGTACTTTGTACCACCCGTGAGCATTCAAGCGCCATAAGTGTATAACAATTAGCAACATGGCTATTTACTTGAAGAACGATAAAAGGCTCAACAGTTATTTATTAGTGACACCTATTATAAAAGTTGACGTTCATTTTATTGCCCATCAGGATAACGCCACAGAATAGAATATTTATCTCTTTTAAAAAAGAACAATGAAGCAGTGTATAGGGTAGCGTTCGGGCGTTAAAATAAACTCTAGGTAACAAAATAAATCTTATTCTGCTATTTTAAGTCTTATAATATTATTCATTAACTAAATTTATTGCCTGAGCAAGAGAGATACCTGCTCAGCAATATGTGCAAAGTTACATTTTGTACATTGGTTATTGCTGTTTAAGCAGTCCAGTTTGGTATGCGTTAAGCAGGCTCTGCAGTGCAACGATATCTTGGTTGATCTCAAGGCTTTCATCACAATCTTTAACTTTCAGCGCACGACTTATTGTTTCAACACATTCAACATCAAAATCTACCTGTGGACCTCGCTGAATATATGCATCAACAGAATCAAAAGGCTTATGCGCAACAAGTGATAATGAATCAGCGTTGGCAATTAAAGTGTAGCCAGCTATACCTGTTGTGCCGCGATAGGCCTTTGCAAAACCACCATCGATAACTAGCAACTTTCCATCGGCTTTAATTGGGCTTTCGCCTTTTTTAACCTTGACCGGTACATGGCCGTTAACAATACGTCCGTTATTTGGGTTAACACCAAATTCCAGTAGTATTTTTTTCGCTGATTCTTGCTCGTTCCGCAGGTCATAATAAGCATTACGACCTTCTGAGTGTACCGTTTTATCAGCAACAAAATAGCGCTCAAACGTCGCCATTTTTTGCTTACCGAATAAAGGAGATTGTTCACCGCACCACAAATACCACATTGCATCTTCACCATAGGCTTTCTCTTCTGAACCGACGGGTGAAAAGTATCCTTGTCGTGCCAGCGTATCTACCCTGTCGACAAATGCTTTGCCTGCGAACTCTTTGCCTGCAACCTTAAATGTTTTAAATGAACCATCATCATTCATCGCTACACATCCGTGATATAACAAGTGTCCATTGCTCACATGGTACATGGCACCATGACTATAAAGAAAACGCACATGTTGCTGGAGACTTTTACTTGCCGTAAAGGCCAGTTTCAATTGTTCTATAACACTCTGTTCATCTTCGCTAAGCGTATAAGGAGCATCGGCAGAAATAGTGGGTAAATGCTGATCGATTAATGGGTAGGAAACTTGGTCAATACTAACTGTACCAGCTACATGATCTATCTTGTCGAGTAACAAGCGATCGTTCATTTGATATTGCGGTCGCCTTTGTACAATTTGACCTTCAAGTTTCAGCTGTATTACTGCTATAGCTTTCTGCATTTGCGCTAACAAACGGCGATCGTGGTTAGCCAGCGTTTGCTCTGCGGGAACTTTAGGCTGAAATTGTTCGCAAGGATC
>TARA_R110000744_G_scaffold275082_1_pt1 | contig 10930 bp, 15 predicted proteins | sample TARA_R110000744 | Tara Oceans TARA_R110000744 (sample SAMEA4398083) | marine metagenome | biome: Polar Biome; feature: [DCM] deep chlorophyll maximum layer (ENVO:01000326); material: water (ENVO:00002006), including particulate matter (ENVO:01000060) such as... | depth 36 m | reverse complement strand
GGCATTAAACGTATGCTTTTACATTAACAGTAATTACACCTCCAGTCAAGTTCTGAACAGCTAAAACACCTGCTAAGATGTAAGCATTCACACTTGACGCCGTATCAACTGCAATAGTTAATACAGTTGGACCTGCCAACTTAACCGCTGATAAAGTTCCTGCAGTATTGATAACTGCAACAATTCCACTATCTCCAGTTGTTTCATCCGTAACAACGTATAAACCTGCATCAGCAAATTCAGTTGAAACTACATCTGTATCAGCCATATCAACAGCAGAATCCCCTTTTACGGAGATTCCTTCGTGCTGAATAACTTCGATGCTTTTACCTGTGCTACTTAAAGCTCTTGAGTTAATTTTCATCTTTTTTTAAAATTAAGTTACTTTTCCTTGTAATTTTACGATCGCATTTTGCTTCGTAGCTATTGCGCTGTTATATCTATATACAACAAAGAACCTATGCCAGATCGCCATTTCTTCAAATGTCGTCATAGTCATGTTAGTATCAGTGTTTGGAGTAATAACTGCAGTTCCGTTAGTCGCTTCAGTATTTACATAGATATTCGCTCTCATTTTCGTGAAAGGTAAATCAACATCAGATATTGACCACTTTCCTGCTGCGTTTTCAGTGTTGTTTCTGAAATCGAATGGGAAGTTTTCAATCAATCCAATATCACCATCTCTTACTAACCACCCATCAAAGTTTGCACTTGTAGCGATTTGGTTTGAGATATGTCTTTTTCCTCCTGGCATTCCACCTTGCGCCCAATCTAATTGCTTGCTGTTTCCTGCTTTGAATTTCATTGCTTCAGCATCACCAACAACTAATCCTCCTGGAGATGTTACAATACTGTAATTCCCTTGAAGTTTGTTAGCCATCATCAACTGCTGAAGTTGATAAAACATAGTATCCTTTTGAGCTGCTTTATCTATTTCTAGAGTGTCAGTTCCAGTGTTGAAAGTGTAAACACCATCATTCTGAGAAATCTGAGCAGTAAAATCTAATACTTGAGTCTTTCTACTTGAAAGAACAGTTCCGATAGTCGTATCGATAACCTCAGCCATTGCTTGTAAAACATTGCTTAATCTTGCTTGAACTTCAAACGCTTGATCAATCGCATTGTTTTCGTAAGACGCAGGATAAACTCTAAATCCAGAAAATACATCATAAGCTGAAAACATATAAGTTCCAGACTCACCTAAGTTTACTGGAATGTTTCCGAATCCTGGAGTAGTGTTTACAGTAACCTGTTGATCCTTGATCACTGGAATAACTGCATTTCTTGAACCAGACATTGATTTCATTAATTCTTTAACTCCCGGAGAAATGTAATCAACGTGAGCAGAAGAATCCTTCGCTAAATCAATCATCCCGTAGTTACCAATTAAGGCTTCGCTAGTTACCTCTTTTGCTTGAAAGTCATTTAAGACCGTTGCATCTAAATATGCCATCTTTTAATTTCTTTTTAATGTTAATAAATAATTTAATTGGTCGAGGTCTTTCCCGTAAGTATTGCTGAGTTTAATGCTGAGAACTGTTTAGCATATTCAGAAGAAGTTATTGATAACCCTTTTTCCTTCATAAGATATTCTTTTATCTTATTTGAACGATCAATTGAAGTCATCTTTTCACTTACTTTAAACGGTACACCTTCGAGTTTTAACTCTCCTGGTTTAGTGTTTAATCCTGGTACTTTAGTTCCCTTTAGTAAATCAGTAATGTTTTTATCTTTAGTCACTAAATCTTTTAGAGTAGTGATTGAGAATTCGTTTTCTTTATCCTTTAAAATAGGATTATTATTTTTATCTAAATGAATATCATATTTAGCTTCAACTCCACTAATAAATTCATCCCATTTTGCTTTTACCTCAAACTTATTTGCTGTATCTGGGAAATTAGGTTTTTCTGAATTGAAAGCTAAGTTTCTTTTTAAATTAGATAATTCCTCTGAATTAGATTTAAACTTATTCAGTATATCCTTTTCAGTAACCTCATCAAATTGAGCAGCCTTTTGCTTGAATACATCCATGCTATCTTTTAGCTTGTCATGTTCTTGCTGAAGGGCTTCGTTACCTTTAAACCCTTTTAACTTTTCGGTCCATTCACCTTCGAGCTTTTCAATAGCTGTAGTTTTACCGCTTATAGAGGCATCTCCTAAACGATTCAAGTAATCACCGAACTTCTCGCCATCGTTACGTGGTAATTCAATTCCTGCTTGTTTCTGAGCGTACACCGAAGCACCCGTTAAGATACCCTCAGCATTTTCATTCGATTTCCCTTGCCAAGAAGTTTCTTGAGTTGAAATATTTGTATTAATAGCCGTTACCTGTTCAACAGATAAATCGTTTGCTTTGATAAATTCTTCGTTTAATTCCATAGTCTTTTACGGTTTAATCTTCTGGATTTGTTAATGAATCTCTTCTTGCTTCTAATTGGTCAATAGTTATTAACCCTTGAATCCTACCTCCTAAAGATTTGATTTCAGCTTTTAATTCAGCCTTATATTCAGCATCTGAATCCTCAGTTACTGGAGTTACTGGAGTTGTATCTGCTTTGTTTTCCATAGCATCTAAACGGTCCATTATTTTAGCCATATTCTCTTTTAATTGCTTATTCTCTTCAATTACCGCTGTAACATCTTGAGTTTCTTCAACTGGTTGAGGTTTTAAAATAGCATCAACTTTTGCTTGATATTTTTTGATTGCTCCTTCAATCGGTTCGTGTGTTTTTAAATCAAACACTCCAACAACCTCAACTGAAGCATATCCAACAGCAGGTGTTACTGCAATTACCGCTTCGAAATCATCGTTGTTTCCGTTACTTCTTAACTTTTGTACGATCGTTTCGAAAATTGGTTGACCGTTCGCACCATAAGAAATGATCTTAGATGTCTTTAAATGTACTGTTTTGAATACTGATTCCATATTACTCTGGTTTTATTATTACTGGTTTTATTATTGGTAATTCTGGAGTAATTATCTCCTTCAATAAATTGTTAATTAATGCTAGTCTTTCCTCGTCAGTTCCTTCAGTAGTAACAAAGAACTCCAATATGTTTCCATACTGAGATTCGAATGCTGTTATCCAGTAATTGAATCTTAACTGTAGTTCCATATTTAATGGAGTTACTGAGAAAGTTTCTACTGCCTTATTGAAATCAACGTCTGCAATATACGGTAAAATATCATAAAGCAGCTTTTGTCTTGCTTTTTTACCGTTATTATTTTTGTATTTATTTTGATTTATTTGAGTTAAAATATCCTTTCTTTCAATTGGATTACTTGCTTCTTTAAAGTTTTTTCTTAATTCAGCAATTGATTCTAAGTAAAATGAAGTACCATAATCAACAAATAAATATTGAAGTTTATTAGGCCATTGCAACTCGATCATTATGTTATCAGAGATCCTTCTGATTCTGCTCATTTGAGCAGATAAAGATGTTAACTTATTCTCAAGCGTTGAAACCCCCATAAGTATCTGAGACTCGTTCTTTGCAGCTTCATTTGAATTAACAACATCTCCAACAATAGTTACTACTATAGATTTTTCTATTGTTTGTATTCTTTCTTCAATATTCTTTAATACTTCAACAGGGATATAATGAAATTTAACGTAGTTCTCAACTACTCCAGTATCAATTGAACCATCTGAGGATTTCTCTACTGCAGGCACTTCATTAACCGTTCCTGCTTGCATTGTACCAGAACCCTTTTGTTTTGGATTAGTACCAACTATTTGAGCCTGTTGACCTGACATTTGACCATCTATTGAAGGACCGCCATTTGTGTCTTGATCATCATCCTCATTTCCATCTTGTAGTTTTGTAACTACTGGGAAAGCTCCATTTGGTTCTGTTATTTTTTGTAGAGTTTTTAAGAAGACATATTCTTCAAGTTCTTCTCTAATAAAAGTAAAAGAGGATTCTCTTATAATTCCGTTATTTTTAAACTTAACATCAGATACAAAATCAGCAGGACAAACCCCTAAATTATGCTCTCTTGAATGAATCAGTTCTAAATCTGAATTATACACTGAATAAACCTTTTCATCAATATAAATAATCCCATTTATAACCTGTCCAACTTCGTTAACAGCTGTTCCGCTATAGGCTATTTTATCTATTTTACCTTTAGTTTCTTGAATTCCTTTTACTAATCCAATATCTAAAAAGTATCTATAAGCATTACCATCAGTATCAATATCCTCAATTAGAATATCGTTATGCCTGTAAATCATGTGATAAAACAACTCACTACTGAATGAATCTCTACCTAAAAACTTAAACACTTCCTCTTGGTCCACATTAAAAACATCGTGTTCGAATGAAGAGTTTTCAGCATAAAGAACCCTCATTAAATTGGGTTCGATTTTATTCTTAATTATTTTTGCTGAAGGAAGTGGAAATCTTAAGTATTTTGTGAATAGTAAAAAGTTTTCATCTTTAAAAATTGACTTAACAAAATTTAAGAAGTAATCATCTGTCTGGTATTTTCTACTGGCCCAGTCTCGGATATAACCAGCTGTCAACGATCCATCTTGGATGCTGCTTTCGGTGAAATATGATAACTGTTCTTGCTGTTCTGAAGCGGTGTATAAATCACCACTATTTAAACCAGACTCGATAAATTGTTTGCTCACACCGTAAATATAGTAATTTTTTTACTATCAAGAAGTTTTGACTACAAATTTAGGTGAAATCTCAAAGAACATTCTCATTAAAAGCATATCCATATAATCTGGTGAACGCCCTAAAAGCTCTTTTTGTTTATCTTTTTTGATTAACTGTCTTTTTGTTCCGTCAATATCGCCTTCTTTTAAACACGTAGAAATCTCTTCTTTTATCAACTCCTCCTGAGCTTCTGAACAATTAATTTTAATCATTCTTTTGTTGATTAATTCACCTAGTTTAAATCCGCACTCATCCTTTTTATTACCGTATAATCTTTTATTTTTAGGTCTAGAACCCCCATGAAAGGCTTTTATGTTTTTTATATAATCTTCAATGTACGCTCCTAATCCATCGACATCGGCAATTATACAGGAATTTCCAATCCTGTTAATCATTTTCAATTCTCTTAGTTTACTCTCAATCTGAGTTGCTGAGGATTTTGCCATATCAATCGCAACATTACAGACCAATCCAGACCATGAACCTGCTATGAATTTATCACGTCCCTTCATTGCTAGATCGGCTGAGATATAACCTTTCCCACCTTGAATATGATCATTGGTAAATAAATCACAAATAGCGTCCCAATCACATAGAGCAGAGGGATCATCATCGTATTCCCAGTTCCCGAATAGTAAACGTTCTTTTTTAGCCTTATTATTTAAGTTTTTAAGCCCTTCAATGTAATCATCGTCAATATGGACGTTGTCAGTTGCTAAGGCTTGTATGAACGCTCTAGTATGTTTTAAAACACCATCTTTCCAAGGCTTGTAAAAATATTTATATAACCAGTTCTTTTTTGGGTTACAACTCACTAAAATACGTTTCTTAATTCCGTACTCTTTATTCCGTTGCCTTCCAACTCTGGATTTTAAAGTATCAAAAGCATCAAAATGAATTTCTCCACCCTCCTCAATAAATCCATGAGTAAATTCCTCTGATCCGTATCGTTCAAAAAGTGGATCTCTTGGAAGGTATCTCAATTCTAAAAAGTCAATTCTTGACCCATTAGAAAAAGTGATATAATCCAATTGGGCGTTATAATTCCAATAAGAATCTGGGATCCCGTATTCCTTACAAACTTTTTTGAACGTTAAAAATGTAGTGGACCTTAATCGTTTTAGTGATTCCCTTCCGATAAAAGTTCTGATTCCAGGGTATGATAAACAATCGAATGTTTCCCATACACAGGCTAACCAAGTTTTACCACCACCTGCACCACCTCCAAAGACTATTTCATCAATAGCACCTCCAGACCGAAGCAAAGAAAGAGCCTCTTCCTGTTTAGCTGTTAGGCCCAAAAAAGAATGCTCCTTCCGTTTGTATAATTCTATGTAAATTTCGAGTCTATGACTCACTTTCATCAAGCTTTTTTAATGCATCTGCTCTGGCTATTAATTCGGCTGTTGTTGTCCCTCCTAAATTAATTGATTCGCCTTTAGTTGTATGATCGATTTCCTGCTTTTCAATATAGCCTCTTTTCTTACCTTTCGTTTTTAAGTAAAAGATTATTGAAGTTTCTTTTTGTTCTTTTATGTTTTCAAGTAATTTACTTTCAGCAAAATCAATAGCAATACCCTCGACTGCATCAACTTGTTTTTTAAACTCCTTATCTTCGTTTAACCAGATATAATATTGAGTTCTTGAAACTCCTGTCTTTTTACAAGCAGTCGTAACAATTCCAAGCGTTTTCTCCAACGCTATTAGCATTTTCTTTTTATCTTGTACGGTTTTGTTTTTAGTTGCTCCCATTATTTTACGTATTTTCTAAAAGCTTTTAAAGGATAAAATATTAAACTGTTTCTATACCCATCCTCAGAACTTGTTTCTATTGGTGTTACTCCATGAACGTTTTTCCAAGCAGGATAAACCAACATTGAATTGTTTGAACTGTCCATTGTAGCTCCGTAATCTGGAACGTGTAAATCGCCTCCTTTCGCTTTAAATTTCTTTGTTATTATTACATTCACGCAACCAATTAAGTTTCCTGCATCCCTATGAAATGGAGCTGATATATTGAAATTAGAAATAGAAGATGTAAACAGCTTACTAAATCTAAATTCTTTAGGTACGTTTTCCTCAATACATTTCTTTTGAAACTCGTATTGCTCTGGCATTATCTCTTTAACTACCTTCTCAGCCTCTTTACAAGCTAACAACATTGCTTTAATAAAGGTTTTAGCTGTTGGAACGTTATGAACGGAACTAATAGAAGGGTACGGCCTTCTCATGTGAGGTTTAGGGGCTGTAGCTCCTAATATAGTAGAGTATTGCTGAACATCTTTTTTCATAGCCTCCATACCTCCTTCATTGAATGCTTTTACAGCTGAACTTCTATTCATTGTAGCTTTAGGCACGTTCTTACTCCTAAACTCTTTATTAGCTATTTCAATATACTGTTTTAGTTTACCTTCAATATTCTCAATAAAGAATCCAACTATTTTACCATCCTCATAAAAAACTGAATCCTCTGTTATATTCGGAGGTATAGAACCGCATCTATCACCAATTTTTACGTTGTGATCAACCTTTACTAAATCTATTCTTTTCATTTGTTGATTCTGTTTAAAATTAAACTTAAAACACTTGTTGAATTATCAAGTAAAATATCCTCTTTTACGTTTTTAATCCTTGTGCTTATTCTTTTCAAGTGTTGCTCTGTTTGTTTTGAATTTCTTTTAATCCTTCCTTTTTTTCCGTCGTCTTTGATTTTTATTATGTAAGGATTGAAAGTTTGTATGAAGTTTTTATTTGTAAAACGATCTCCTTCACAAATTACGGTTAAATCCTTCTCATCAACAAATTTTTTAAATTTAACAAAGTCTTTACTAACAGCCATACTCAATTTATCGCTCCCATCAAAAGTATCTCCAACATATTTTCCTAATAAGCATAATTTATCTTTTAGTAAAAACCGTATCAAGTTGAACTTACAATTTGTTCTTATTCCGGTATTTTTAATTATTTCTTTCATCACCCACGTTTTACCGCTTCCGCAATTACCAACTATCAGTATATGTTTTTTCATTTGATCTCTGTTAGGAATTTCTTTTCAAAAGTTTCTTTTCTAAACTGCCAGAGTGTTTCCCATGCAACTCCATAATTCAGTTTTTCCATCTTTTCAATCTCCTTTTTCATTCTTTCAATATAAAATCCTATATATCTTTTTCCGTATATATATTTTTTATAAGCACAAAGAGTTGTTTCTATTTGATAGACATTACCGATGTTCATTTTTGTCAATTTAACAAATTCTTCGTGTAAAATTAACGCTCTTTTTTTATTAAGCTTTCCCTCTGCCCATTCTTTTTGATTTAAAGCGTAACAAAGGCCCTTACGACAACTTTCAGCCTCAAGCATATTAAGATGCTTAGGTGATACGTTTACGTCTGTTATTTGGTTTAAAACATCTAAGTAATTAAAACAACTAAACCTCCCGAAGAACTTAATATTTGTTATCAATTTATAGATCTCTTCACTCGTTTTCGCTTGGCTGAAATATTTTTGTTGGTTGTTCTTCACTAGCCTCTTATAACTAATAAAAGCAGGAACAAAATTATTTCCAGTTTTCACTCTTAATCTATCGCTTTGAAATATTAATTTGTCTTTTTTTTCGTTCCACCATTTGTTTAGTCTTTTTACATCTACAAGCTCAAAATCTGGAAACTCGTTATACATTAAAAAAGTAGTGGTTGCGCAATAGTTCGTTCCGTATAAAAAGGCTATCCAATACCTTTGGCTGAGGTTTAATTCAAATCTATCAGCAAGATATTTCAAGCAAATAACTGAAGGATCAACATCTTTTGCCTCCATTGATCTTTTATGATATTCTAAATAAGTTACTTTACCCATACGTTCATTTTGTTTTTACCGTTTCTTGATGTTTTAACGCCTTTGAATTTCATTCCTATTTTTTTGTAAAAAGCGTTACCTCTTTCATTATCTAAATTACAAGTTAAATAAATTGGAGTTTTACAATGGTTGAATAACAGCTCTGCATAACCTTTCCCCTTGAACTCGTTTAAAACTCCAAACTCTTTAATGCTGTAACACTTCAAGATCTTACTGTACCCATGCCTCACAAATCCCACTCCATCTATAACGTAATATCTGTATTTATTTTTCCTTGCTAGAAAATTATCCCAGATGTAAAACAAGTTAAAACTCCCTATTTGCTTGCTAGATTCTTTGTGTATTTGTCTTATTAAAGCTTCATCCTCTTTTGTTGCTAGTCTTACTTTACAGTTCATTATATGACATTGATTTTAAAGATTTAATATCAGTTACACCTGCTCTAATTAGAATATCTTTTGTTGAGCATATTACTTTAATCCCTTTTTTACTTCCCAAATAACAAGGCCTCAAGCTGTTTTTAATAGCTGTTATCTTATTATCTCTGAGGAATAAACCGGCAAAAGTTTTGTTTTTAATAAACTCTTTTAAATCCTCTGTGTTTTTATTGAAAATATTTAAAGCAACCTCTCCATCATTACAAGTTTTTAATTTAGTGTTATATTTTGCCTCCATTTCAGTTTTAGAACCCATGTCAATAACACCGTTAAAAACCATAGCCGTATTATCTTTAAAGATTGGTTGATTATTTTCTTCGCTTAGGTAATCTCCACTTGTTGAGTATCTAAAATGAGCTATAAATTTAGTTGGTTCATCTTTATTCAAAGAAGTTAAAAAAGCTTTATAATTTAAGAATTTTTTACACTTAATATTACCTCCTTCAAAAAAAGAATAACCAAATGAGTGAAGACCTCTTACACGAGAATTAAACATTATTTGTTCAACAAGTTCTTTTTCGTATTCTCCAGAATATCCTATTATGGAACACATTAAAGCTTTTCTTTTTCAGCTTTCAAGTACTCAACTATCATTTCGCCAACATTAGCTTCTTGATCTCTCCAGAACTTCACAAGCTCTTTAGCCTCTTCGTATCTATCTAAATCAAATTCAATCTGAATGGCCTTCTTAACACCGTCTTGCATTTCATCTAACGTGCTTTCTAGGTCGTCATCATCATCATCTAAAATAGAATAATCAATTTCCTCTGGAGTTCCAAATTCATAATCCTCAAAACCAAATTCAACTAAATCATCAGTATCAAAATGTTCCTGCAATAAATCGAAATCAAAAGAACCTCCAGATTTATTCAATCTAATATTCAGTTCCTTTTCTTTGTCAAGCGTTAGGTCCAATTCAATACAAGGGATCTTATCATTTCCCATCGACTCCCAAACTTTCGTTCTCTGGTGTCCACCGATAATAATATTCTCACGTTCTTTATTGGTATTAACTAAAACTGGATCAACGAAACCGAAACGCAGGAGTGAATCCTTTAGTTCTTTAAATTGTTTTTCGCTTAGTTTTCTTGGATTGTATTCAGCCGAAATAAGTTCGGTAATCTTTCTCTGTACTATTTTCATAAGTCATCAGTCTTTTAATGAAAGACTAAGTTACGAAAATTTTTTAGTGTTGTTGCTTCTCTTTTATAATATCGTGACCATGTTTAGTTAAAAGAGAATAGTATTCGGTAAAACTTAATGCCATTAAAACAGCTTCGTAACAATCAGCAAGCGTAATCCTATCGGACTACTCCTGCTTCTATGTTGTGTGTAATACTAACAGCTTTCATCACAACCATACCCTAAACAACAATCAAGGCTACAATAACCTGTTTTGTTTTCGTACCTATCATCGCATTCTTTACATATATTGTCACAACCGCTGTTTTCATCACAATAAATATCAGTGTATTCTTCACAACCTTTGCAATATTTATCGAATTTATCTGTTTTTACATCGCTATTCATTTCAATTAAGTTTTTAGTTAATAATCCGAACTACACACAACAATGTATAAAACCCATAGAAAAAACGGGTCTTATACTAAACGTTAATAAATCAACATTCCAAAGTGGGTATCAATTTAAAAGTGTACCCATTTTCAACAGGATAAGACTCTTTTATTAAATCTAATGCAGTGCTAACATCTTTTGCTTTCACTAGTTGGGTTAAGTTCCCATTCCTTGCGTACTTAATTTCAAATAAAAAATAATCCTTCCCCATTTCTTCAATTGTTTCAATTCTTGATAATAATTGTCTTTCTAACCAATTTTCATAGCTTTCTAGCTCTCCGTTTCCATCATCGGTTGATGTGGCGTTATACATTTTATGTAAATATTTTTTATCCTTCATGATTTACTAATTATAACATTAATTAATTTTAATTTCGTACCTCAACTACAATTAC
>TARA_R110000744_G_scaffold60565_17_pt1 | contig 10947 bp, 8 predicted proteins | sample TARA_R110000744 | Tara Oceans TARA_R110000744 (sample SAMEA4398083) | marine metagenome | biome: Polar Biome; feature: [DCM] deep chlorophyll maximum layer (ENVO:01000326); material: water (ENVO:00002006), including particulate matter (ENVO:01000060) such as... | depth 36 m | reverse complement strand
TTAAGTGGTGCGAATTCTAGAGTAATGTTTTCTAGCTTGCAACAGCAAAATGCAAAAAAAAGCATGTTTTTATGCGTTTGATGGTTTTTTAAACACAATCGTAATTATTTTGCTGTGCGCTCTAGTGCTTAACTGACTTGAAAACAACTTAAACCGTGAAATACTAGCTTAGGCTCTAGCTGACAGGTATCAGTCATTAAATTTACAATTGCTTGCCCATTACCACCTGTGATCAAGACTTTGTCTAGTATCAACTGACTATTGGCTTGAATAATGGCTTCTTTTATTGCGCCTATAGTCATCGCCCAACTACCATGATTTAAACAATGTGAGCTATTCATACCAAATGACAGACTAGGAGTAGTTTTAGGTGTAGCGATAATTTTACTAGTCCGCGTTAATAAACTATCAAAAAGAGTTTGCACACCAGGCATTATCCATCCGCCACAATGCTGACCACTAGCATCTAAAACATCAACCGTTGTTGCAGTACCGGCATCAATGATGAGTAAGTTTTGTTGTGGATATATTTGCTTGGCCCCTATCATAGCCAACCAACGATCAACGCCTAACCGCTCGGGTTGCAGATAGGACGACGTTACACCAAATGCTTTTGCAGTACTGTGTACTTGCACAAAAGCAATATTATTAAGGGTTGCCCACTTCTCTACCGTATCGTGCACTGCGTTTCCATGAACGTTGGCAAGGATAACTGCGCTGACTTCTGAAAATTTTTCTTGCGACAATTGCGCTTGAAATGATTGATAATCAAGGTAGACAATATCGGAGAGTGCCGAAGTATCTTCTATCGCTTGAAAAACATATTTTACTTGAGTATTACCGACATCGACTAGCAGCCTCATAATCCAGCCCTTAAGCTAACTTCACCGCCATATACTGGGCTAACTTGACCATTAACCTCTAACATTAATGCACCTTGTACGTTTATACCACGACAGATACCACGAGTTATTTTTTCACCAGTAATTAAAGCAACAGGCTTATTGAAGTAGAAGTCTTGAGCTTGCCACTGAGCAACCATAGTATTGATACCCGTTTCACTATGTGTTTTTAAGCGCCTTAACAACGCGTAAATAATACTGGCGGCTAAAATGTTGCGGTCTATTTCCACGCCGATTGCACTAGATAAATCAATCCAAGGTTGATCAACCAATGCGGCACTTTTTTCGGGCATTTTGATATTTAAGCCAATTCCAATAACACAATGGCAAGGCTCCATTGCCTGACCTTCGAGGTCAATTAAAATACCAGCAAGCTTTACACCGTTAAAGTAGATATCATTTGGCCATTTCAATTCAACCTCAACATCATATAAGGCTTTTATCGCATCACTAACCGCCAATGCGGCCACAACACTTAAGCCCATAGCTGCTGACATACCTTGCTCTAAATACCAATACATTGACAAATAAATATGTGAGCCAAAGGGTGAGACCCATTGACGTCCTCTTCGCCCTCGACCAGCACTTTGATATTCGGCAATACATACCTGCCCTGGAATATTTTGGTTTGGTAAACGGCGCATTAAATAGCTATTTGTTGAATCTATTAAGTTATGCACTTCCACTTTTGCATGGGTATTTTGCTCAGTTAAGAGTTCCACGATACGAGTTTCATCTAGCAGCTCAATGGGATTGGCTATTCGATAACCTTTTCCAGTAACACTAAATATATCAAAGCCTATTTCCTGCAAGGCACTAATATGTTTTGAAATAGCCGCTCGACTAACACCAAGCTCTTCGCCTAGGGCTTGGCCTGATAAAAACTCACCTTTAACCAGTTTTTTAATCAACTGCTCACGTATTGCTTTCATTATTTGCCCTCTGCGCTGGTAGGACTTAACTCACCATCTACGCCGATAAACCTAACTTCTGGCACTAATTGGATGTTAAATTTTGCCTTAACTTTTTTCTGAATATGAACCGACAAAGCCACAATACTTTCACCTTGCTTACTTTCATAGTTGATGATCACTAAGGCTTGATTTTCATGTACACCAACACCGTCACAACGAAAGCCTTTAAGGCCTGCTTGCTCTATCAGCCAACCCGCAGCCAATTTAACATCACCATTATCATGCAGATAAAAAGGCATATTAGAATATTGTTGATGTAACACGTTAAAAACATCTTTACTGACGATGGGGTTTTTAAAAAAACTACCGGCATTGGGGAGCTGTTTAGGCTCAGGTAATTTGGCTTGGCGAAGTTGTATAACTTTTGCCATTATGGCTTGAGGTGTCACAGGATAGACAAGTTCATTCAACCCTTGATAGTTATCGACTGCTTGCCAAGCTTTAGGAAGTAAGAAGTGCACGTGCGTAATTATACCAGTACCATTTAATACTTGTTTAAAAATACTGTCGCGATAACCGAATTGACACTCTGCATTGGTAAAATTAACCTGCTTTTTCTTCGCAAAATCAAACCAAGTAACACCGACGATAAAGTCACTAACCTCAATGCCATAAGCACCAATATTTTGTACTGGAGCGGCTCCAACACTACCAGGGATCAAAGCCAAATTTTCTAAACCGTAGATACCGCTATTAATACAAAACAAAACAAACTCATGCCAGTTTTGTGCGCAAGCCACCTTTACCTGAAAGTTATCATCGTTTTCAATTACTTCAATCCCCATAAGGTTGGGTTTGATAATAATGGGCGCCTTATCCTGACAGAATAAGGTGTTGGTTCCATCACCAAGAATATAAGACGAGGAAGCTTTTTCAATTGATATTTCAGCTAGCTCTTTAATAGTAGATGGAAAAAAAATTTCAGCTGTAACGACTGGTAAATTAAAGCTGTTGAACGCTTGTAGGGAGAAGTTAGTACGTATTTTCATAGCAGTGACTATTGAAGATTTGCGCTATTATACGCAAAAACAGCCAAGGCATAAACTGGTTTGAGATAAGTTAACCGCGCTTTCTCGCTGCAAGCTTAATGATATTACTACGATCGTTATAGTATTTATTATGATATTTGTCGGTGTCTATGTTTTCACTGTGATTAATAACCACGCCCTCAATGGGTGCGTTAACTTGTTTCAACATTCTTAAGCCTGACGAAATCTGCTCCCGCTTAGTTTTATTACCGTGCACAATATAGATGACACTATCAACTAACTTCGAAATAATAACTGCGTCACTAACAGCATGAACAGGGGGTGTTTCAATAATAATACGATCATAAAAGTTGCCAAATACCTTTATCAGCATATTAAAGCGCTTCATGGAAAGGAAAGCTAACGGATTAGCAGGCGTAATACCTGAGGTCAAAATATCTAATTTGACATTTTTATCTCGGATAATACACTCGTTAATTTGGTGTGTTTTAGCTAATAGATTAGAAAGCCCAGGACGATGCTCATTCAAGTTCATATTCTTAGCGATTGTTGGGTGGCGCATATCGGCTTCAATGAGCAACACTTTTTCCATTTCACTGAACGACCGAGCAAGATGTAAAGCAACAGTAGACTTGCCTTCATTCGGCACGGAAGACGTTATGGCAATTATTTTAGGTGCCGTTTTTTCACTGTTAAATAGTAAAGCAGTTCTTAACGTTCTTATGGCTTCAGTAAAGCGGTTATCCGAGCTGTAGGTATCTTCTTTTCGCGCACGTGAGCTGGCTGTAATTTTTGGTAATACAGCAAGGATTTGTGCCTCATTAAAATTATCTAATTTACGACGAGAGTTTAATGTATCCATTAATAATTCACGCATGATAATAATTAGGGAGGTCAAGGCAATCGAAAGCACGAAAGTGAAGGCAATGATCAATATTTTATTAGGAGCAATTGGGCTTTTAGGGATTGTCGCCTTATCAATAAAGCGTACATAAAAATTTGAATTGTAATTACCCATAGCATCAGCTTCTTTCAAGCGCACTAAATAATTATTATAAAGCTCTTTGTTGGTGTCAACTTCACGAGTAAGCTGGGAAAATTTATTTTGTAAACGGCTTAAACGTAGATAGTCTTTTTTGGCAATGTCCAAGCGTTGCTTAGTACCGTTAACCCTTTCAACTGCACTAAAATACTCTTTTTCAATTGAGATAACAATATCGTAAACTTGTTGGGTAATACGCTTTTGTATTGAAATAAGTTCAGCATTAACCGCAATTTTTTTCGGATGCTTAGGGCCGTAACGTTGCGACAACTCAAACATTTTACGTTCAATTTTTTCTTCTTCTCGGCGCAATTGCATTAACGTAGCATGGCTACTAATTTCATGTAAATCACTTAACTTTTCAATATCACCAGCGTGCTTTTGTATATCTTGATATGAAATCGAAAGATCATCTGCTAATTTAGCCGCCTTTAATGTTTCGGATGTTAACTCGGTTAGTTGAGAGCCAACCAAACCAACCACACCATGAATATCAACAATCCCTTCAGCTTCTCGATATGTTTGCAAAAACAGCTCAGAAATTTGTAACTTTTTCCCCAGCTCTTCAAGTTGATCAACCAACCACTGAGAGGTGGATTCTTTTGAAGCACTATGAATTTCGTCTTGATATTGCAAGTAAGTGATACCCACTTGATTCGCTATGTTTTGAGATAGTTGAGCGGAAAAAGACACATAAGATATTTTTACCAACTCAGTACCAGCAATAGGAACGATAGTTAATTTCTTTTGAAACTGGCTGACAACATCACTAACTGACGGATTTGACTGGCCCTGACCTACTTGGGCAAGAATAGCTAATTTATCGTTATATTTTCCACTAATAAATTCTTCATGGTGAATCAGGTTAAGCTGAAATATTACGCGTTCAGCAAATTTGCGTGAGCGTAATAACTCAAATTGTGTTTGAATCTGCTCTTTCGTAGCGTTTGACTCATTAAAGGCATCATTAATAGACAAAGTGTTAGCTGGCTTATTAGTACCTATTTGTAGAATTGCCGTTGCACTGTATGACGGTCTAAGTAGGGTGAGATAAATAGCGGCTAAGAAAGTCACCACCAAGGTAAAGCATAAAATTTTCCATCGACGTGTCCAAAGCGGCGTTAAAATTTCTTTTAAGGCAACTTCTTCATTAATGGGTATAAAATTTTTATCTTCTAGTGTCTTCAAAAAAAGCTTTGCTCAATTTCTATGATATCGTCTGGTAAAATCACGCTGGAAACATTAGCGTCAAATACCGCTTTTTTACCATCCACTAATCTAGTGATGTTCCAAGACGACTTCGATGCTCTCGCTGCTAATCCACCGGCGATCGCTATGGCTTTATCTAGTGTTAAATCTTCCTGAAAGGGATAACCGCCGGGGCGCTTAACTTGTCCATGAATAAAAAAAGGTCGATACATAACAATAGAAACAGTCACTTGAGGGTCAATTAAATAATCGCCCCGTAAACCATTTGCTATTTTACTTTCTAAATTTTTAGTTGATAAACCTATCACCGTAATATCAGATAAAAACGGAAATGAAATAACACCCGATTTATCAATTTTAATCTGAGTTGCTAAGTCTGCCTCGCCATAAACCGTAATCTGAATATGATCACCAGCACCTAGCTTATATTCACCACCTGTTGCCTGGCCGATAAATAACAACAAGCAAAACATCAAAAATCGCATAATTTTCATCCAACTAGGTTACAAAGTGTAACATTTACTTCAAGCTAAATACTATGTATACCTACAACTTATATTTTGTTTACCGTCAAGTTGAAAAACAAGCCAAATATATGTCCTAAACAGCTTGATCAAATTTCAACGTTTGGTGCGTCACATTAAGCTCATGTTTTATTAAGTATAAAAATCAATCTATTAAAGTTTAACTTTGACCTTTAAGCTCAGCCTATTTTGCAAGTAGTCAACTTCTTCATTCTTACTCTCCAATGATCTATAGTGGTAACCTAATTGCACGCTGACTCTGTCACTGTGTTGATAACCTAAAGTGAGGATAGAAAATAAATAGTCTTCATTTTGTACAAACTGAGAGTTAATAAATTTCTCATTTTTCACACCAACACTCGTTGAAATAGACCAAAATTCAGTAAAAGCATGTGTCAAATCGATTTGATGGTTTTTTGCTAAACGGTAGTTACTGGTTAAACGGTAACTTTCATCAAATTTACGATTAGACATAATATGCACTTGCGTGAAATCAGAAGGACGCCAAATGTAATCAAAGCGCCACTTAAAAGCTTTAGTATCATTTAATTGGCTATCATCAAATGTTAACTGTTGATAGCCAATTAAGAAATTGAGCTCACTTATGACGGTGGTAAACCACTTAATTCCCACTAAGCCTGCGATACTATCTCTGTTGCTGATGGCATTATTAGGATGTTCTGATTGCTTGTAATCTAGATCAAATGCTAAATAGGTTTTTTCAGACAACAAATAATCAAAACTTGATTTAACATTCAATATTTCAGTGTCTAGCTGGCCGGTACTAGCGCGGCGGGTGGTAAATTTATTTTCGTGGTAGCTGACTTCGACATTTAACTTCCCTTGTGACTCAAACGTGCCATATTCGTAGCCAATGGTTGCACCTTTATTATCTTTCTCGTCGCCCTTAAATAAAGTTTCAGCTTCGCCTATAGATATCCCGGTCCCTCTATATACATAACTATTTAGCCAAACAGCAGACATGTATAACAATTGATTTTGACTAAATTTGAATTGATATTTAGGAATAAGAGTGAACTCAGTATGGTCATCATCTTCAAACTGAGTGAAAAAGTGCGATGCAAGTTTCGCGTCAAAATCAAACGCTGACTGTTGGCTTTTTAACGAAAGTGATAAATCAGAAGCAAGAGTAAGGTAAGCTGTACTTTGTTCGCTTTTCGCTTGGTACAAAAAATTATCGATGTAGCCAGCTTCAGATGCTAAATCAAAAGCTACACTATTATCAGATTCCGCTATAGCTGAAGTAGCAAAAAAAATATTCGTTACACACACAGCAATGCGCCGAGAAAAACTCATATCTCAAATTAGCCTATATTTTATTATTATTTTTATATGGACGTAATACCAAATTGGTCTAAATTCATCCCACTGGCATCAGTATGCACAAAAACAATTTCCATTGAAATCATTTGTTACCACTTTGTAACCGAAACAATAAAATTTGTTATGCTTTTAGGTATAAATCCAAGTTGATTCATTAAATTGGTATAAAAAAAGCAACCGCTCTGGTTGCTTTTTTTGCTTGAGAAAGAAAAAGTGATTAAATAGCTTTAGTAAATGCCTTAGATTTACGTTGAATATTATACATTTTTTGCTTGCCCTCAGGCAGTTTATCTATGGCTTGCTCTATATAGCCTTGTTCAATAAACCAATGCGCACTGACAGTAGTTAAGACAAAAATTGACGCAAGATTTTGTATTTTAGCTTCCTGTTCCAGTGCTTGAATAAGTCGAAGTCCACGGTTACCACCACGATAATCCGGGTGAATAACTAAGCAGGCTATTTCACCTGTTCTTGCCTCTGGGTATGGGTAAAGTGCGGCGCAAGCGATGATGACATCTTCTTTTTTAATCACGGTAAAACGATCAATTTCAATCTCAAGCAACTCGCGAGAACGTTTAACTAGCACACCTTCCTCTTCAAGTGGCGCAATTAACTCTAATATACCGCCAACATCATCAATACTGGCAGCTAATAATTGCTCTTGATGATCTTTGGCTATCAAAGTTCCTGCACCATCACGGGTAAAAAGCTCTTGTAACAACGCACTATCACTGGCGTAGCTTACGCTATGACAACGCTCTACTCCCTGCTTCCCACATTGTATAATTGCTTTTAACAATAACTGTTGTACATGGTCTTCTTGTTCTGTAAGCAAATGACTGACAGTCGCGACACCACAACTGCGAATCAAGGTGCCCTCTTTATCAAGTAGCCCTGCTTGTTCCGTCAAAGTGATCAGCTTGTCCGCCTTTAACGCTATCGCGGTTTGTGCAGCCACATCTTCTAAAGCTAGATTAAACACCTCGCCAGTAGATGAATAGCCGATCGGTGACAATAAAACTATAGAACCGAAATTCAGCTGAGTATTAATACCTTCAGCGTCAATTCTACGAACTAATCCGGTATGTTTGAAATCAATGCCATCGCGAACACCTATGGGCTTAGCAATCACAAAATTACCAGTACTGACCCGTATTTGCGCGCCATGCATAGGTGAATTAACCAAACCCATGGTTAAAAGTGCTTCAATGTGAATGCGCAATGAACCAGTGGCGTCTTTTACCGCCAACAAAGTTTCTGCATCGGTAACACGAACATTAGCTTCAATTTGCTGCGGCAAAGCTTGAGCAGCTAGGCGTTCCTCGATTTGTACACGCGCACCATGCACCAAAACCAACTTAACACCTAGGCTTCTTAACAAAGCAATATCGTGAATGATATTAGCAAAATTAGGATGCTGCACGGCCTCGCCACCAAACATTAAAACAAAGGTTTTACCACGGTGCGCGTTAATATAGGGCGCAGCATTTCTAAACCATTTAACATTATCTTCATTACTATTCATGACATTTAATCACTACTATCTATCACTCAATTCAATATTGACGTAAAAACGGCTAAACTTCTTCGGCGCAACGATTAACAATATATTCCATTGCTACTTCATCTTCAGGGTCTTTATGTGGACTTTGCTCACTGTCTTCAATGATATTGTCGGCTAAAGAGTGTTTATCAATTAAGTTAAAACCTAGTTGCTCAAAGTAATTTGGAATATAAGTCAGTACAATAATTTTTTGTAGTTGAATTTGATGAGCAAATTCTAACAAATATTGCACTAATGCTTGGCCTTGACCTTGGCCATGTGCACTTTTATCAATCACTACCGAACGTATTTCAGCTAGTCCTGTTTGATAGATATAAAGTGATGCACAACCCACCACGACACCGTCAACTTCTGCAACAACAAAATTTTGCACATCATGGATAATATTATCGCGACTACGTGGCAGTATTTCACCACGCTCAGCCCAGTAATCAACTAAAGTTGAGATACTGTCAATGTCTGACATTCTTGCTCTGCGAACCGACATAGCGGCTGCACGTTGCGCATTTAAACGTTGTTTAACTTGTTTTAAGGTCAAGTTGATTTGCGTTTTACTTGGCGCACCTAAAACTTGCGTATTCAAAGTGTCTTGATTGTCAGATAAAAGATTCCCTGACTGCACTTCTGCTAACGCTTTTTCAACTTGTTGACGTGAAGTACCGCCTAGTGCGCCACGTTTATCTAAACACGATTCAATCGATAAGTGTTGGTAAACATCTTGTTCAATTCTGTCACTAAATTTTTGTAATTGTGCAATCGAAAAATCTTCCAATGCGTGGCCAGCGTCGATAGCAGCCAACACAACTTCACCGACAATATGATGCGCTTCACGAAACGGAATATCTTTACTCACAAGGTAATCAGCAAGTTCAGTCGAGTTAGCATAACCTTGTTGCGCCGCAGCTAAAGTGCGGGCACGATTGACCGTTAAGCCTTCAGCCACTAATACGGCCATTTGCATACATTCTTGCCAGGTATCAAGGGCGTCAAATAAGCCTTCTTTGTCTTCTTGCATGTCTTTATTGTAGGCAAGAGGCAAAGCTTTCATGGTCATCATCATACCGGTGAGTGAACCCATCACTCGGCCCGCTTTACCACGCAGTAATTCACAAGCATCTGGATTTTTCTTTTGCGGCATTAATGACGAACCTGAGCTGACTAAATCACTCATTTCAACAAAACCGGCTTCACCTGAGTTGTAGAACACCAAGTCTTCAGCAAAACGTGATAAATGCATCATGCTGATACTTGCTGTCGATAATAATTCAATAACATGATCACGATCTGAAACTGCATCTAAGCTGTTCAGTGTTGCACTGCGAAAGCCAAGATTATGAGCAAGTAGCTCACGATCAATAGGATATGCGGTACCCGCCAATGCGCCTGAGCCCAATGGTGAAGTGTCAGCACGATATAAAGCGTCTTTTAAACGACCAATATCACGATTAAACATTTCAACATAAGCTAAACACCAGTGACCAAAAGTGATCGGTTGTGCGCGTTGCAAATGGGTATAGCCTGGCAATACGGTATTACGCTCACGTTCGGCAAGATCTAGCATAGCCTGTTGTAAATTGACTAATGCATAAAGTAAATCACTACCCTTTTCTTTACACCAAAGTTTCAAGTCGGTCGCTACTTGGTCGTTACGGCTGCGACCTGTGTGTAACTTCTTACCTAAATCACCGGTTTTTTCTATTAGGTTAATTTCTACCCAACTGTGAATATCTTCAGCATCCGACGCTAAAATTTGCTTCGGATTTTCTTCAACTGAAGCTTTTAATTCTAGTAGCGCTGCCTTTAATTCTTGAAATTCTGCTTGGCTTAGCACATCAACAGTAGTTAATGCTTCAGCCCAAGCAATTGACCCAACAATGTCTTGCACCGCCATACGATAATCAACAGGTAAAGAGTCATTAAACTTTTTAAACTGTACACTGGCTTGCTCTTTAAACCGTCCGCCCCATAATGCCATGGCTAAATTCCTCTACCTTATTTATTTCTTTTCAGTTAGTACTGAGTCTGCCTGTTTAAGTGCGGTTATTCTACTTGATAAGCTGAACAAACGAATAAAACCTTCTGCATGTTTTTGGTCATAAACATCATCAGCACCAAAGGTAGCAAATTCTTCTGAATATAAGCTGTTCGGCGAACGACGTTGAGTCACTTGTGCCATACCTTTATAAAGTTTTACTACCACATCACCAGTAACTTTTTCAGCAAAAGATGCGGCTGAAGCAAGTTGTGCTTTAGCAAGCGGCGTAAACCAACGACCGTCATAAATTACGTGTGAAAATTCATGACCAACCGATTCACGATATTTAAGTGATTCTTTGTCTAAAATGAGGGATTCTAAACCTTTATACGCTGCCATTAATACGGTGCCACCTGGAGTTTCA
>TARA_R110000744_G_scaffold102205_3_pt1 | contig 10963 bp, 25 predicted proteins | sample TARA_R110000744 | Tara Oceans TARA_R110000744 (sample SAMEA4398083) | marine metagenome | biome: Polar Biome; feature: [DCM] deep chlorophyll maximum layer (ENVO:01000326); material: water (ENVO:00002006), including particulate matter (ENVO:01000060) such as... | depth 36 m | reverse complement strand
CCCAACATAAGGTAACCAAAAGCATCGCCAATATGAGAATGTTCATTTTTATTAGGGCTATCTTTAAATCTTTCATGCCCAGCTCCTACGGCTATTCTTTTAAAATGGTACCCTCCTGCTAATGATTTACGAATCATTTTACAACTAGTGTGTATTAATAACCCTGGCTTACCAGCAATTAATCGCTGCATTGGAGCAGCGGCTCCTTCACGCCTTACTTTAAAATTATTAGATGCTGTTGGTTGCGCTCTTAATCCAAGAGTTCTTAAATAATCAAATGCCGTTACTTCATAGATAGCATCTCGTTGCATACCCGCAGGATCTCCCCATACCAAAATCTCTGCTTTAGGGTATCTAGCATTAATTTCTGCTAACAATTGAGTTCCAAATCTTTCTAATCCCATATCTTCGGTGACTATCTCATGCAGAACTATCCAACGTCCATTGGCCAATCGTTGCCCGATTGCGGCTGCTGGTGTTAAACCAAAGTCTAGGCCTATTTGTAATGGTTGCGCTGGATCGTATTCTACATCAGACGAACTCATCATCTGATCGTTGTATTCTGGCCATACTGGCCTTCCTTCTTGTACATAAGTATATTTACCTTCAGCATAGCACCTTATCCAATCAAGATTTTTCCCGCCAAGCATTTGAGAGTAATAACCTGCTGGAAGATTAGCTACATTTTCGGCTTTACTATTTAACTTCCACCATCTTCCGCCTGCAAATATATGATCGTTTGCTTCTGGGTTTTCTGGCAAATTTTCTGGCTCAACTTCTACAACTCCACCAGGTTGTTTAAAAAAATCCCATCCATATTTACCCGTAATTTTTTCTTTTTCGGAGAGCTTAAACCACCAGTGATCGTCATCCATAGGATTAGTGTCTTGCCAAACGCCATGCCAAGTAGGGCCACCATCTTTTTTTGTAGGGTATCGACCTACTCTGTGAGTTAGCCCATCAATAACTGCTTTAGGTAATTCTCTTGCTTCGTTTACCCAAGCTCCCGTTAGTTCTAAGGACAATAGTTTTCTTACATCTTTAGGTTGATCTAACGCTAAAAATATAACTTCACAATCTATTCCAGCAGCATCTCCTCTTGAGGGTAACCGTATATGGTGAGTAATTGGTGGAGTATATAACATTGGGCCAAAAGTATTTTCTGGAAATAACTCTTGCCATGTTTTAATAGTTGTTGTTTTTAATTCAGGGTATGAGTTTCTGACAATAACAAATCGTGTGTAACGTATTCCATCTCTTGGTGAGGGCCTTTGTTTTACAGCCCTCATCATCACCTCAGCAGCGCAAGCATAAGATTTGCCTGAACCTACTGGCCCCATTAACCCCCTAACAAAAGCATTACTTTGTAAAAATTCATAAACAACAGGGGACTTACTAAAATCTAAATCAATACCAGGCCCATGTAAGGCCTTGGGATTCTTTACTCTTTTATTGCTCATCGTCTATGTCACGAATTTTCATGTTTAATAGTTGAATAAGTTTAGAATTTTCTGCATACAACGCATCAATAATCTCCATGACTCTAGAATTATTTAAATTAGCCATCTTAAATTCTTCTCGCAGTTGGTCAATCTGTAGTTTAAAGTCCATGCTCTTTTCTCCATTGTTTCCAAAGTTGTAAAGTGTGTATTGCTTTATCTATATCTTCATCTCCGTTACCTTTTAAGTCAACCCTAGCAACATATTTAATAACGGTATGTTGCATTGCATTTAGATTGTTAGCCATTGAAAACTGCATTGGTTGTATTTTCATTTTGGTGTAATGGTTTCCACCTACTTGGCAGTCAAATGACATAGTTTTAAATTCCTTATAAGAAACCTTTGGTTTACTCACTATCAATTACCTCTGGTGCTTTAATATTAATACCAATAACACTTGGTTTGTCTGATTGATCTACAGTATCAAGCATACCACTTGATTTGGCAAGCAATCTTAATATAGCTGGCTTGTCATGAAATTCTATATCAATTACTTTTCCTTCCGAGCTAAACCTTATTTTTTTTATAGCTTGTGCTGCATGAGCAGATATATCTGCACTGTTCCTTATAGATACACCATTTTCATCCCAAGACATAACATCCATAACAGTTGCGTTAGCAATACATAATAAGCTATGTGCAACTGCTTCTCGATTAGCCGCAACAGTCGTGCTTCGCGCTAATTTTTTTTGCAAAGCACGAACTCCTCCGTACCCACTTAAAGACTCTATGGGCGTTTTCTTTTTTTTCTCAGTCATTAGAAGGGTACATCGTCCGTAAGTTCTGAGATGTTTTCCACAGACGCAGCCGATGACTTATTATTTTGTACTGGTGCGGATGTGTTGGATGAGGCACTCTGTACTGCATTACCAATTCTGACACGTTTGTAGGGAACTCCACCTTTAGAAATGTTGTCATATACATCCAGCCAGTGAGTTGTCCCGTCTGGTAATAAGATACGACCACGCCAATCAGCGTGCCAATCTTCTTCCTTACGATCATTAGCAAAAACGCTACCTTCTCCTGGTTTTGGTTCATAGTTATTTTCAGCCATGCTTATCTCCTAGTAATTTTATTATAACAGTTAATACAAATCCATCTTTTTGCCTTGCCTAATGCAGCTTTTTTCCATTTTCCATCTTTAGTTGCCCTAAATTTATTACAACCAGAGCAAAATTTTTCGGTAATATCCAGTGCAGCATCTATGTATTTTGATTCATCGCGCCTCATAGTGCTATTAAATCTACCTCACAACTCCCTCCTTTTAAAGGAGATCCTCTTTCTATTCGCAGAATGTCTACTTGAGAGTCATCTGCATAACAACCAGCCTTCATTAACGCATCAAGTATGGCCTTTAAACAATTATCTAAGTCAAACAGTCTTTTACTTCTTGGATGAATAATAACGTGTACTTCTAATCGTCTTTCTCCAAACCAATTCCTGTTTTGGTCATATACAATTGCTTGTACTTCATTGCTAAAGTCTACCCCTGCCTTGCTAATAAACCTTCTTTTACCATTAGCACGCCAATAAGTATTGACGCTTGGTGGATAAGGTAACACTAATTCTGCTTTATCCAAGACGATTAAGTCTTGAGTGTAAATCTTCACCGCCTTTAGATAAATACGATTTTATTGCATCGTTTATAATAGCGGACTTAGACTTTTCTAGCTCTGCCTTTCCTTTATCTAACAAAACTACATTAGTAGGTGACAGTCTAACTAAGAATGGTTTAAAATCACTCATGTTACATCTCCTTGTAATGGTGGAAGCTCTTCTTTTGCTTCAGAAATTAGATCAAGTAAAGGCTCATCATAAGGTTCAATCTCTGGAAGGGGTGTATTGTCATACTCTTCTAGCATTAAAGGAGGTAAATCTTTAACTTTCATCTCAACATAAGGAGCAATAGCAGGTAATAACTCTTCAGCCTGATCTTTATTTACTTCTTTAGTCATTGAATTTAAAACAGCAATAACTATTATAGTGGCTATTACTGCTGCACCTGCTTTTAATTCCTTGTGTTTCATATTAGATCTCCTGAATATTTAGTATAAGGTTTCTTATCTTTCTTTTTTGGTTCTTTTTTCTTGCCTTTTTTCATTGCTTTCTCCTCTTTTATAAATTGATCTAAATCATGCACCGACATTGATTTGTTTGTTCCGTTAATAAATCCCTTAGTCATTGTCCAATAGCCATCTTTTTTAGTCCACTTATACTCAAGAGGGATGCCATTGCCAAACTCTTTATAAATCAAATAATAAAACTCTTTAAGAGTCATTGCAGTCCCTTTTAATTTTACAAGAAGCGTGTATGTCAATGATTCTTTTCTTATAGACTTTTGGTAAATATATATACTGTTCAAACAAACACCGAGTTGCTTTCTCGCCTGGATAATGTAACTCAGCATATAAATTAGCTTGAGAACATGTTTTAAAGTGTCCAACATAAAACGAGTTATCAACATTACTCATTGGACTTAGATTAATAACAAGTACAAATATAAATGTTTCCATGCCTTAATTATATATCATAACTATATCAGGTCAAGTGCTTGCAATTATAAAACAAGGAGAGTATAATTTTTATTACGGGGCCATTACCCAGCCCTCCCATCGGTAGATAGCGACCAAGGGAATAAACAAGTTTAGCCGCCAGGACTCTATTAAATCTGGATCCGAGTAAGCGGGCAAAGAACTGAGAATCTTTGTATACTAGATAAACGAGAGCTATCCTTCTTTTAGAAGAATCCTGTTTTTATACGGGTTAGGTTGTATTGTCTCGAAGTTATACTCCCACATGGATACCAGTTGAGCTGCACTAGCCTTTTTTCTATAAAAAAAAGAAAGGATCGCTAGTTGAGCAAACCCAGTAAGTAAATATATCCAAACTCTAAACTTATCCAAACTAGCTAGACTTTGACTTTAGATAAACGGGTTAGCATAACCTGGGCCTATAGACTGCTTTTAAAAAACTAGCAAAAATTTGTGTATGGTACCCCACACTAAAGAGAGGGGGGTGAGGGGGGAAGGGTGCCTTTTGCTGGGCTAGCTGTATCATTGCGCGCGTTTATGTGTATATCATGCAATGCCTGGCCCTGGTCGATCAATTCTAATAACTTACGCTGGCCATGTACTGCAATGCACTGCTCCAGCTCTAGCAAATCACGCTCGGTTGACACACACATATACAAGCTAGCTAATACATCCCTATCCGTTGCACTTGATTGTGCAATCTCCAGGGCTTTCTCTGGTCGATCTAACTCCATGATCTTATTATCTATCTGCCTGGCTTTAATCTCCTGGTTATTCAGTCGCTCGATGGGTGCATTACTAATTGCCTGCACGTCCTGATCACTGATCTTTGGATCGTAAATGATCCGCCTGGTTGATCCTTTTAAGTTTTTATAATGGTTATTATATTCTTTGACTAGGCCAGCCCTGGTTAATCTTTTCATACTTTGGCCCACTGCCTGGCGACTGATCCCCAGATCCTGGCCGATCCGATCCAAACTAACGTAACTCGATCCCGCTTTATTGCAATAACTAGACAACACGATCAAGACCTTCAAGGATGCGAAAGTAATCCCTGGACGATTGACGGCATCGAGTGGCACAACACTAAACTTCCGCTGATCTGGGGCCTTTGTTTGCTTCTTGATCCTGGGCGCTTCATTAATAATGTATTGGGTCATTGCTTAATCTGTTACCTGATCTGTTTGGATCTAAAGACAAACAAATCGAAAAGTATGTTTACTATTTAACATACAATTATTATACATCTGTTTTTTTTGCTTTCAACCTGCTTAAAATATAAGCACTCTTTTTAGTCTTTTATAACTTATGAGTCATAGCGCCATTTTCAAAGATTATTAAACGATGCCTGGACAAAGCTGCGGCTGTGCATAAGTCTGTGGATGAAATTGACAGCATCGAGCGAATATTATCCTTCATAATCGACCTCTAACGAACGATTGAATATGACTTGATACTCTAGCATTGAAGAAAATAGCCCTTTTATTATTAATTGATATATAATAGATACGCGACACAATTAAACTTTTAGGAGTATATGACATGACAACAACAGCACTCAACAAGCTCAAGCAGTCGGGCGAATATTATTTCAAATTGAAAGCAGAAGCGAACGCAGTATATATGGTGAATCACTATAACCATTGTGATAAAACGTACACAGTTACAAACTGCCATAATGGAAACGAACGATATATAAAGGCAACTAAGTCAGTATTTATTGGCTTTGAATATTAAACTTTTAGGAGTAAATAACATGGAATGGCCAACACAAACAGAAACGATCTACCAGTACAGGGTATCAATGAAACAACGTGGGGAGTGGATGCTATACGCTAGTTTTGATAAGTTAATAGGCGCACAACGGCTGATGGCTAAGAAAGCAAAAGCTGGCCCGATTAATAACTTCAGAATCTTAGATTTTGGTAAGTCTATAGAGATAGAAAGGGAAGTTTGGTAGTAGCATAACTGATGAGATCTAATGATCGAAACGGCCTTCGGGCCGTCTTATGCAAATTAAACTTTTAGGAGTTCATAATATGAGTACTTTAAGAACTATAGAAACACGAGAAGATAAGATCAGAAGAATCAAACAAAAGTTTCAAAATCAAACCCTAGATCAATTAAAAGGGAGGGCCTCCGACATTGCTGACATCATGACCCGCCAGCGCTCGGATGATGCTGAAGTTGCAGATCAGGCCTACGATGATTTTTACCAGTACGGGTTATCTTTTGATTATGTACAGCCTTTTACCTTCGAGGAGCAACGCGCGGGCTATTGGCGCTGGCAGATCTCCTGGGGTGGCCCAGGTGAAGAATTTAGAATATATGTTGACCCAGTAACAGATAGAGTTAAAGAGGTAGATTTTTACTATACTGAGGACTGGGGTAATTGTCACACGATCAACCTGGATCGAATTCACCACCTTAATCAAGATAAATTAGTCTCTAATGATTTAAATGAAGTTTTTGGAGCTATCGATCAATTAATGGAAGGGAGATCATAATGATTGATTATAACAAATATGGATCTTTTGATCAGGTTGTGAAGGCCGTTGACGATGACAAAATCAGCGCAGAAGAGGCCTTGAGTGATTTATTGAAAGCTTTATTAGATAATAGCAGCTTAACTGACGAGGATTAATTATCCGAAAGGCCCAGGAGGGCCTATTAAGCATTTTATAAACTTTTAGAGGTAATATTATGACTACTATTAAAAAGATTGATCCAAGAGCTTTTTTAAAGCTTGATACCTTGCAATTTAACTTTATCCAAGATCCAGGCCACGGCTGGATTCAAGTAACTAAAGATCTAGCCCAAACTCTGGGCTTTCAGAATCAAATCACTAGTTATTCATATCACGATCAAGATTATTATTATTTGGAGGAGGATGGAGATGCGGGTTTATTATTTGAAGCTTTAAAGAATAACAAAACTACATGGATCATTAACGATGAATACACCAATGGCGATAGCTTTGTCAGATCCCTGGCTCGTGTAGGGAGTGCGTAATGGATTATATTATATTTGGCATAGTAGACAATGGCGTTATGATCCTGGGCGCTTTCACTGGCATCGAAGTAGAAAAATACCTCCCCGACAGGTTTAAAATGGGCGCTTTAATGCCTATTGTTGGGGCTGGCCTGGGGAATGCAACTTCCGACTTCCTGGGGGGCCTGGTGGCTATCAATATGCCTCTTGCGCTAGGATCTGGATTCGGTTGTATTTTAGGCCTGGCCCTAATTCCATTATTTAATCGTAAATTTAAATTATCAAGGGAGGGCGCATGAATACAATTAAAGTTTTAGCGGGTGCCATTGTTTTCTTTCTATTAATACATAATAATATATTGTACCTATAATAAACATATGTAAGTGATACCTTCCAGGGGGTTTTAATAGCTTCCTGGGGGATTATTATTTTAATGATCATTAAACTTTTAGGAGTAAATAGCATGAGCAAAAACAAGACTTATCGAATTAATTATTTCGAGTACAAAAAGAAACAGATAGATATAGTTGCAATTAGTGAGGATGGGGCGCTTCTAGCGTTCGATCAAAGCGCTTTTGATCCCACCAGGGTTCGTACTATAGGCGAAACAAATAAAACCCTCCCACGGGCCACGGTGCTAGATTTTGACATATTCGATGAAATCGATGCTATGACTAACCAATATGGGAGCATCTTAAAATGAGTGATTTAGCTATAATTAGAGATTTTAAAAAGTCAGTACAAATGGCCAAACAAGCGCTAAGACTCCAAGAGAAATTAGCCGTACTTGGAATAAACAAGCGCAGGGAATATTTGCGCCAAGCTTCTTTGCTGGCAGGAAAACAAAGTCAAAAACGTAGTAATGAATTTGCTTTGCATATGTTAAAGATTATCAAGCAATTGACGGGTAATAAAAAACCTAACATAAAAGAGCTAATTGAGTTGCTAAAAAAGAACGATCACAAAACTATCCATGGAAAAGACTTTACCGAGTCAACGCTATATATAGTTATTAGAAATATACACAATTTAAAAGGGAGATCGATATGGTCGGAAAAGTAACACCTTATGATACTTTAAGCGGGAGTCTTTTACCTGCATACATGGGATATAGTCATTTTAAAGGGCCGAATGAGTGCCTAAAAGATGCTTTTGACTGGGTAAGCGGAAATACTCTTGATAATTTTCAACAAAACGAGGCTATGAAATGGGGCGATACGCTGGAACCTATAGTAGCCCAACAAGCCGCGATCAGGTTAGGTTTGGAAACTCCTAAGACAAAATACGATAAAGCTATTTTTCATGAGGAATGGCCTTTAGCAGTCTCGCTAGATGCTACCCTTGATGGCAATGGAAAAGAATTACACGTTGATTGGGATAAAGGAATCATTCCTATAAACCAGGATTCAATTAAATTGCAAGGTCGAGGCTGTTTGGAAGTTAAAATCACTGGCCAGGACGCAGAAAACAAGCCACCTATGTATCGTGGAGTTTTGCAATTACAAGCGCAGATGGCCTGCACTCACTCTACCTGGGGGTGCATTGCTATTTTGTATAAAGGGACTGAGTTACGTTTATTTTTATATGGAATAGACAAGGACTTACAAGCACAAATAAAACAAGCTTCTTATGACTTTAAAGAAAGAGTTGAAAAGTACAGGCTTAACCAGGAAACTCACTGGCTTCCTATGACCAGCACTAAAGAGGCTACTACAATATATGATGAAGCAGAAGATGAAATAATACAGCTACCTGAAATTGCTGGGATAGCTTCTGAAATTGTAGAACTAAAAGACGATATAAAAGAACAATATGATCGTATTGATACTTTACAAGCTTCTATCATGGAACATATGAAAGACTCTAAAGTTGCTATTGCTGGTGATTTTAAAGTTACATGGCCTATGCTTAATTATAAAGCGCAACCTGAGAAAGTTGTAGCAGCAAAAAAGGCATACTCAATAAGACAATCTAAATTGAGGATTAAATATAATGGATGATCCTATCATGTGGTATGTACCAGAAAATGTAATATCAAGCCATTTATACGCACAAAAACTTATTAATTATTATTTTGGAGAAAAAGATCATGACAATAACATCGGAGACTGTTAAAGGAATTGCTGAAGCTTTTGTAAAGGCACAAAAAGAATTTGCGCCAGCACTTAAGACAGGGACTAATCCTCATTTTAGAAGTAAATATGTGGACTTAGCTGGAGCAGTTGAATCAGTAATACAAGCGCTACATAATAACGGAATTGCTTTAATACAAAAAACCCATGCAGTAGAAACTTCTGGCGTAAAAGTTGAAACAATATTTATGCACGAAAGTGGAGAGCAAATATCAGGAGGTATTTTATATATGCCTACTAACAAACCTGATTGTCATGGGACGATGGCTGCTTTAACCTATGCAAGGCGTGGCTCTTTAATGGCGGCTTGTGGGTTAGCCCCTGAAGATGATGATGGTAATGAAGCTTCTGGAGTAACAGCAGAAAAAAGGGGGTTATCTATACCAAAAAAAGTTGGAGCCTGAGTCTACCAGGCAAAGATATACCAATAATAGTAGATAGTGAATATAGTTATGGAGATAAGTTTATATCTATACTTAACAAAGTATTGAATTCTGATACTTATAGTGATGAAACTAAGTTGGAAAAGATTATTGAATTTCATAAGATAAACTTAGAGACGATAGCTAAAGTTTCAGTTCAAGATAAACTTAAAATAAAATACGCTATGGATAGTGCAGTGCGTAAATATAAAAAGGAATAACTATGGATGCAATTAAAACATTTAAAAAAATGTACGATATTGATGATGATAATATTTGCTATGATAAAGAAGAGCCAGGAGCCAGGTTAATAGTTTCGATATTATTAAAAGCCATTGTCGAAGCCGTTAATAAATCATTACCAATTGAGGATAGAGCAAAAGCGTTTTACTGGCTAATCCTTGACGATGATCCAAGTGATACAGTTATTAGATCTATAGCTTTAAAGCTTATTAACTGGGATGAATATTCTATACGGAGGAAAATAGTTAAAAAGATAGGTCAGGAAGAGTTTAGTCTTTTGATGAGGGGGGCAGTTAGCCTACCAAAATCAAATAGAGTTTGGGCTTAATAAAATTGGGGGCGCAAGCCCCCTTTTTTTGTTGTTAATATATAGATAAAAATTAACAGCTATTTATTCATAACGTACATAGTTATTTCAAAACCAAAACGCATTTCAGTAGCCGCTGGTGTTGTCCACATAATATAATCCTTCAGTTAATTAATCGAGTTTGTATTATTCCAGAATCAATGCTAAAGTAAATCAGTAATATCATGAGAATATACTAATGGAATATAAGCCAGAATTTAATTTTATAGTAGAAGATGAGTATGGTGATAGCCTTAGAGCTTTTTACACTAGAGAAAGTGCTGAGACTTTTATTAGTATTAGGCCTGAATGTAAAATTCGTGAAATTCCACAGCTTACTAATGAAGAATGGGATGAATTACATGGCCTTCCCCCGTTTTAATACTTTCTAGGCGTAGCATAAATCAATCGTTATTTTATGATACTAACCCCTTACCACCCATTAGATCGTGCGTTAGAGAACGATTGTGTAGGTCATTTTTAGTGTAAAGCCTTGGGTTTTGGTTCAACAAGATATAAATCAGCTCCTTCGCAATGGATCATCAAATAATCATCCTCTTCATCACTAAAGAACATTTTTATAAGTGATTGTCCTCCAAGTTCATCTTCTAATAATTCAACATTCCATATTTTCCTGCCAGCCAGTTTGTCTAATAGCTCAGCTTGGTTAGAATCAACTTCGTTTATACTATTTTCTTCGTCCATCTTCCATCCTTAGTTAAAACCATAGGCATTAGTTTGGGTTGTCCTTGATCAATAATTCCACATCCTATAATAAATCGAGATTTGAAATTTCGA
>TARA_R110000744_G_scaffold271950_3_pt1 | contig 10972 bp, 11 predicted proteins | sample TARA_R110000744 | Tara Oceans TARA_R110000744 (sample SAMEA4398083) | marine metagenome | biome: Polar Biome; feature: [DCM] deep chlorophyll maximum layer (ENVO:01000326); material: water (ENVO:00002006), including particulate matter (ENVO:01000060) such as... | depth 36 m | reverse complement strand
GGCCCGCCGATAAGGCCAGCTCTTTGAATCGTCGTAAGTTAGTCGAGGCAATCGGAAGGCAGGAGGGATTTCAGGGGCGTAGGGGGAAGTTGAATAGCAATGGACTCGCGTCGGCAACGGGAATTTAGAAAGGCTTAACTGATGGGACTGACAGTTGATGAGATCATGGCGAGGGCGGAAGGGCGTGGACGCCGCTCTATAGGAGGCGTTGGCGTGTCGTCTCGGACTGCGGACGACATCCTCAGTAGCTCCTTTGACCCCTTCGGAGCGAAGGAGAATGAGGAGGAAGAAGACCTTTTTGGCGGGATGCTCGGGGGGCTGGGTGAGTTCAGCGCCCCAACTCAACAGCAGCGCGAATCTCCAACCCCACAGGGGGAGTCACCCCTGAGTGGGGCGCAGCGCCAGCGGGGCATATCGGCGGAAAATAGTGCGAGGAAAACCTTCAGCCAACTCAACGCAAACCCCGATACAGCAGAGGTTCTTCAGGACGTGCAGGAGGAGAGCGAACCCACTGACTACATAGAGCCAGTCTTCGACATGCTCACGGGCAGCAGCTACGGAATCAACGCTTTCATAATGACCATGTTGGAGGGCGGGGACTTTGACGAGGGCATACGTCAGGCGGGGATTGAATACGCCAATGCCCTACCGGGCGTAGAGTATCAGGAGGCGAAGCGACCGAGCTGGGGTCAATACTTAGACGAGAAGGATGTCTTCGGTGACGGCACGATGGGGACAGTTGGCGCGATGGTCGCTGGCTTTGTCCTTGATGTGGGCCTTGATCCGTTGACCTATGTGCCGATAGTTGGTAAGGCTAAGGCAGCAGGGCGGATTGGAAAACTGTTGGGCATGAGCAATAAGACGGCGCAGACCGCAGCCCGTATTACTCGGGCTGTATCTTCTCCCGTCATAGGTGCTGCAGCGGAGCTTGGGGCGGTTGGACGACGGGCGGACGGCTCAGTCGCCGCTCTGTCTGCCGCCTCCAACCTGCCGTTCATTGGCGAAGGAGCGGGTAAGGTCGCCGACAAGGCGGGTGAGATGTTTCTCCCCAACTACAAAGTTCGCCAATATGGATTGACGTCCGACGAGGCGGGAGCAGAGGTCCGCAAGTTCCTCGACCAAGAGCGGAAGCTGAAGGGCGACATAGATGAGGGGATGATCTCTATCCAAGAGACAGTCAATGCTATTAGCGGCAACCTCACCGACAAGGAGAGCTTGCTCTTCATGGCGTATATGGACCAGCCTGAGAAGTTACAGAAGCAAGTAGGGAAGCTGTTGGCCGATGCAAACATTGGACCGGGGACTCCCGAGTATAAGGAAGTATTCGATAAGGTCGAGTCGTTCCGCAGCTTGTTCAAGGAGTGGGGGGAAGAGGAGGTCAAGGAGGGGGTGCTGTCACAGGGGCAGGTCTTGTCGCACTATGCTCCAGCCAACAACCCCCTGACCAAGAAGTCGGAGCGGATGTGGAAGAAGCTCGTAGAGCGAGGGTTTATTGGGGATAAGGAACTGGCGGAGATAGATGGCGTCCACATCAAGCCGGGGACCATTGGCCTACAGACCGCTGGCTTTGCAAAGTCGAAGCTATACAAAACTATAGAGGAAAGAATCTACGCAGGCCTGCCCACTGAATTGGACCTTGCTAAATCTACGATGAAGAGGGGGATGGAACACGTTCGCGCCGTCCAGTCCCGCCGATTCCTTCGGAGCGTCGTAGATGACAGTGAGGTGATGCGGCGGGTGGACATGACTGACATGAGCGAAGAAGCGTTTAGCGCTATCCATAAAACCCAAGAGGCTCAAGGGTATGTTGCGCTAGACATCTCCAAGATGTCGGAAGCTAAGAATATACAGGACGTCTCCAAGGTGGGGGAGGTGGTCTTCATGCCCAAAGAGTTTGCCGATCACCTACAGACGGCAGAGGGCTTGATGCAGGGGGATGGCATAGCGAACCAAGTCTGGGGGACGATGAAGACGATGCAGGGTATCTGGAAAGGATACGCCCTCTTGTCGCCCGGATACCATATGCGGAATCTTTATTCCAATGTATACCAGAACTTTCTTGCTGGGGTGACGGACCCCCGTCGCTATGCTCAGGCGATGGCACTCCAGTCCAATGGAACGGCCAACCTCCCAACGGGAGTGCGACATGCGGTGGAGGGGCTGATCGGTAAGAAGACGATGGATGATGTCTTCCTCCATGCAGGGGATGTGCCGATGACGGGCAACGACCTACTAAAATCCTCCAAGGAGTTGGGGGTATATAACTCAGGCGTGTTTGCGAAAGACATGACGCTGGATATGGAGATGGAGTTACTCACCAACTACGAACGTCAAAGCCGCCAGAGTGTGCTGAGGGCATCCGCCATGTCTAAGGGCGCGATGACCTTCCGTGACATGCTGAGTAATATGACGGACGAGGGGGGTCGCTCCCTCTTTGACGAGGATCGGGCCGACGTCTTAGCCCAGATCGCCGACGCCCGCGCCAACACCTTCGCGTGGACCAATGGGAAGACGGCAGACGAATGGTGGGACACGCGCATTAAGAAGCTGAGATACAACGGAACCCCGGGCGAAGGCGCACTACATCAGGTGGATACCACCAAGGAACCCACCCTCATTCACCAGAAGACTGACCGAGCCACGGGCAGGCCCACAGGCAAGCCAGAGAAGTTCTACGATGGGGACACAGACGATCCCGTCATGCTGCATGGAGAGAACATAGAAGGACCGATGGCAAATCTGTTTGCGGAGATCCGCGAGCCTACGGCGGAGGACTTCAAGCGACTAATAGACGACCCCAATAATCCACTAACTAAAAGTATCCTGAATTTACAGGGGGATATTGTAGATTACCGCTATATAAAACAGGCATTACGCACAGCGCTGGATGATTCGGGTGGCGCTCATACATGGTATGTGGAATATGGGCGAGGGATGGAGAAGCTGGTGGGCGAGAAAAATATGCCCGAGCTATCTGCGGTATGGGCGCACCTCTCAGCGCAGAATAACCCAGAGGACAACCTGAGTGACGCGCTGCATGTGATGTCTACTGTCCGCGAGATGACGAGAGATGGCGCAGCCCTCACCATAGAGAACTTTCGCCATCGTTTAGGTAAGTATCTGACGCCCGAGTTGGACGCTAAGAGTAAGGGGCTGGAGGCAGAAGCCAAGACCCTATCCACCAAGGCGGATGACATTCGGAAGCGGTCGTCCAAGCTCACCAACGCAGATAAGATCCAAACCCAGAAGGACGAAATAAAGGCGCTGAGGGTTCGCGCCCGAGACTTGAGGGCGGAGGCAACCACCTATGAAAATGCCGAGCGCCTGAACAAGACCGTCAGCAAGCAGCGGACCAAGGGGGAGATGCAGGATCAGGGTCGCGTTATCGGTAAAGAGGGTAGGGATAAGAAGGCGGAGGTCAAGGCCGAGCGGGCAGAGCTTAGTAAGCTGATGAATCGGAAGACTCGACCCCCAGAGGTCACGGCTCGCATCGCTGAGTTGGAGCCAATCGTCAAGGCCAACGACGAAGAGGTCGCCATGATGGCGAGCCGCAGCACGGCATTCAAAGATGATGTGAAAGTCTTCAATGAGGTGAAGGAGTTTGGCGAGAAGATAGTGAGCCGATCCCTCGCCGCCAAAGTCTCTGAGCAGGATCTGGAGGCGCTGTTGAGAATCTACACGGACGGCGCGTTCAGTGCGGGCATGATGAAGACCAACACCTTCGCCATGACTACGTGGATGAGGCACAAGCTGGGCTTCTTTCCTTTCTCCGTGAACGATGTTCACATGGCTCGCCCCTTCGGGTATGGTGAGTGGGTCAAAGGAGGGGCTGGCGCGAAGACGGAACTATCTCGGTCCCTCCAAGAAGAGGGGGCTGGCGTGGCGTCACGGGACGTGGAGAAGGGCGACCCTTTCTATGTGTCTCTATTCCCTACCTCCAACGCAGGCCAAGACCAGTATCGTTTCGTTCAATACATGACGGCGAAAGCGGCACTCGACGTAGGAATATCAGTAGACGAGGCGCAAGCTGCGCTGTGGTGGTATAGCCGCACTCGCTTGTCTCCCAATCGGGAGACGGGCAAGATGTATGCTCACGTAGGTGGGCAGGCTGGGTGGGGTCAGACCATCGGCACCTTCCCCAGCGCCAAGCAGTATTCAGCGCCCGAGATCGCAAGGTTGCAGGGGCTGGAGGACGCAGGTCACTTCACTAGAGATCGGGGCTTAGGAAACTTTGACGACTTCCAGATCCCCTTCGACACCCATGCCTACCCAGTAGACGAGGCCTATGTCCGCGCCTTGGGTCAGACGATTGCGGATGAGGGGGAACTCATCACCATCGCCAGCAAGCATGGCGGGTTTGGCGTGACGGACAAGGACGTGCCGCTGGCGGAGCTGGAAGAGTTTCATAAAAAGCTCTGGGGTCGCATCATGGATAAGGGTCCAGACGGAAAAGGCATCAACAAGATTAAGGTCTTGTCTGATCTGGAGCAGGCGCTGGGCTTTGAGCATACCGTGGAGCCAGTGGCTTACGGAACATGGACGGGGTTGGAACCCAACTTCCAGATTCGCATCCGCTCCAAGAATCCAGACATCGCCCGTGCGGTGGCTGGCATCATGGGGGATGCGTTCCAGCAGGAGGCGGCGATTGTCTCCACCCCCCGCGCACTGGTGGGTGGTCAGCTGGTTGAGATGGCGAAGACGGGGGCTATTGAGGGGAAGGATTTGGCGGGCGTTCTGCGGTTGGTTAAGAGGGGGGATGGAACAGCCTTCTCCGTAGACGACCTGAAGGAGATTACTAAAGCCGTCAACCCCACGGGAAACGTCGATGGCTTTCAGTTCGGCACCGAACCGGGGAGCCGTGGCATACGCTTCCTCAACTTCAAGTTCCCAGATGATACGGGGAAGCTCGTTGGGAAAGAGGACGAGAAATTCTTCAGTGAAATCGGCGACCTACTAAAGAAGGCAGGCTTAGACGCCAAGGTCGAGGGTCAGACCTACTACCATGCGGGAGCATATCATGGCAAAAAAGACTATGCAGGACTTATCAAAGGACTACGGGTGGACTTGGGTGGGGGAGGACTCAAATCATCCGATATTTCAAGAAGGATCTACAGTCAGCTACATAAACCATTCGCCGAAGAGTTCCAAGCGGCAGCAGCAAGGAGCGGAGACGCCGCCAGCTGGAAGCTCTCAGGAGATTCCGCCAAGCACTTCGACCGAGTAGCCAGCGCCTCAGCGCCTGAGCAGGCGACTGACCTGCTATCGGAGTTAGGTCGGACCTTGGACAGTGCTGACACGCAGAGTGCGTTAGGAGCCATTGGAGACGCGCCTGCGGGGACTCGTAAACTGACGGACCGATTCTCAGAACTGAGTGATACACCGGGTGCCAAAGAGATACTATATCAGGGAGGTTCAGCTAAAGCGAAAGGCGCGGTTACCTTCGCTGAGGACGGGGGTGCTATCATCGACCTCTTTGAAAACGCTGATGCCTCTACCGTCATCCATGAGTTAGCCCACATCATCCGTCGTAATGACTTGAGTGACGTGGACTCTAAGGCGATAGAGAAGTGGGTGGGGGTTAAAGATGGGGCGTGGGATGTGGCGGCTGAGGAGAAGTTCGCCGATGGCTTTGAGCGATATATCCGCCAAGGGGAGACGCCCGTCAAGGAACTGAACGGTGCCTTTGAGAAGATGAAGGTGTGGATGGAGAGTATCTACGATACTCTGACTGGCACTCGCCTCGGCAAGGTTCGTATCTCGCAGCCTGTGAGGGATACATTCGATAGGCTCCTTGGGTCGGAGCTACCAGCAATCCCCTCCAGAGTGAATCGCTTGACGCATGAGCTGGGTGATCTGGAAGTTGGCACGTCTATGGGTGAGATTGCGAGTCGGACCTTGGGTCGCGGCTCGCGCTTACTGCGGGGGAATCGTCGTATCGGCGGGGCGATGGAGAACAACTCCAAGATCGCCCACTTCCTCGACAAGACGGAGAAGATGGGGGCGGTTGCAAAAGGGGAGGGCGCGTCCACTCAGGATGTGTTGAGTAACGCCGCCCAATCTACGAGGAAGTATCTCTTTGACTACGATGAACTGACGCCCTTTGAAAGAGATTTCATGCGTCAGGTGATACCGTTCTACACTTGGATGCGGAAGAATATCCCGCTCCAGATGCAGGCGATAATGGAAGACCCCGGTCGCTACGCCAAGGTGCCGAAGTTTATCAACAACGTGGAGAACATGACGAGGGATTGGAGGGACGCGCAGGAACCAGACTACTTCAAAGACCTTCATGCAGTCCGTGTCCCTGCGCTGTTCAATGGCAACCCGACTTACCTGAATCCCAACCTGCCGTTTCAGGATCTGAACAACCTGAATGCCAAGGACATAGCGGGGGCGATGACGCCTTGGGCTAAGATCCTCGGCGAATGGTATCCCGAGCGAGGGTATTCATTCTTCCTTGACCGTCCAGTAGAGCGGTATCCCGGCGAACCTTCTGATTTACTACCCTTCCTGACGAAAACTCAGGAGCAGGGGCTGTCTACTATAGCCCCTCCAGTCGGCAAGCTGTTGCGGTTTGCGAGGGATATGGATAGGGGTGAAGGGAAGCTGGCCCTCATAAATGAGGCGCTGGGACTGAAATTAAAATCGGTGAGTCAGCAAGACCAGCGACGGTCGAAGGCATATAAGAATAAGAGGATTGCAGATACGGCAAAGCGTCGGGCGGAGGCTTTGGGCCTGAAGGTTCGAGGCAGTAAGAAAAGAAATTCCTCGCGCTGAGGGGGTCAACATACCCCCCGTCAATCCAAGGGGACAGCTGCTGTATAAGTCTCTTGTGCAGTAGCTGTCCGTTCCTTCGCGCTGACGTCACCCTATACCTCGACCGTATCACCTCAGCCAGCCCAACGAAGTCCGCCTGCACTACCACCTCTACGTTCGTTCCCGCATCCAAGTAAGCCACGGTCGTCACCTCATTTCCGATGACCGTCTGTATTTTCTGCCATGCTATGTTGCCCCAATTATCATTGAAGGCCGACGTGGTCCTGATGCAGATGTCATTCATCTCTTCTCCTTAGCTGCTGCTCTCTCTTTTTCAGACACTGGACCAAACCAAACTTTCGACCCAATGCAGGGATCGCTCTGTTTTCCATGACGTGGTATGGTGCCGTGCTTTAAATTTACCACCTTCTCACACCAAGGGCAGACGATAGGCTCGCGGGGCAGTATCTTACTCACTTCCTTCTCAATATTTCTCTGCATGTTTCCAGCTCATCGTCCGTTAGCTGCTCGGCTTGCTCTATCAGTAAGCGGATCGGCACGTAGTCGGGCTGGAATCCTGAGCGTATATCATCTATCGCTCCCGTGATGTGAGGCTGCTCCCAGTCAGGCGCGTAGAGTCTATGCACCTCCAGACATGCGACTTGGTTGTCGATCACCATCTCCTTGATCTTGTCGTGCAGTCGCTCGTTGGCCCTGCGTAGGATGTCGGTCGGGTCGTCGCTCATGTAGCGCCTCCAGTGAGGGTGTGCATGTGGCTGAGGGGGAGGTGGGCATTATCTCGCCTCGCCACACCTCCGTTGCATGTGTCCTTTGTCTCACTCACCCAGTGTGGTATGTCCATCTGTATCTCCCCATGCTTGTCGGTGATATTCCAGTAAACAATCTCACCCGAGTCGATGAGCTTAACGAAGATGATGAAGGGGACGACGAGCAGCTCCGACAACTGAGCGCCAGAGATGATCTTGCTGTTTGAAATTATATAGTCGCCATACGGAGGGGGTCCGCATAGCTTGCTCATACTCAGGTTCCTCGCCTTGATCTCAGCGATGCAGAGTATGCGCGGGTAGTCGCCATCATCTTCCCGATAGAAGATTCTATCGCTATGAGATGTGGGGGTGGACATCAGCATCTGCCTACACTTCTTCCTCTGGCAGATCGTGTCGGCGACGACCGCTTCCCACTCCATGTATATCTGCCCAGTGGGTGTCTCGCTATCCAACATCGCGCACCTGAATCCATACAGGTCGCCCTGTTAGTAGGGGTGTATTTACGACGTCGATCAGGCGAAGGTAACTGCTGACGGAACTGTTTACTCGGATGTCGTCACTGTCTGCTGACGCTGGGGTATCCCCCACTAATATACATCCGAGACTCTCACTCTCATCATTGCCGACGTGGATATACACCCACTCAAAGTCCTGCACATTCTGCAGGTGTAACATGCCCTTGTGGTGCGGGCCAATGCGCTGACTCTTAGAGTATCGGTCGTTCATCCCCCCTGATCTTCGGAGGAGAATCTGATACCTACCTGACGGGATGCGTGTCTCGCCGTGTATCTTCTCGTGTCCATGGTATGGGTCTTCGCAAGTGTAGCACGTAAATACCCCGTCTATATGGAGGGTGCCTTGAGTTCCATTAGGCGTGGTGTTGTAGCGCGTCAGTTCAATTAGCATCGTCTTGGTCCTTACATAATATGGTGGTTGCGAGGTAGTCCGAGAAGATAATCTTCATGCCGGGAAAGTCTGGGTGCGGAAAGCGCCCGTTGCCCCCGAGGCTGTTGAGCTTTGCAATAATCTCTGGGTGAAGCATTAAGTCCTGTAGTTCACTGAGGTCAGCGCCTCCAATACGCTGGATAAATCGGAGAAGGGCGTGTTCTGAAATAGCTGGCGTAGCCCCATCATGAGAGGTTTTGTTTACCGTGTCAACTTGCCTCTTCTTCCAAGTCTTCTGTGGCTTACTGTGCTTATAGTCTTTCATTCTTCACCATTCGACTGAGGGTCTATGCGTTCCCGTTCGCCCTTCCTCCATATGCCCGTCACGGACATCTTAGGGGAGAGTTTGGCGGCGCTCTTTTTTGTTTTGCTTTGAGCGGCAAACGACTGACGGCGCTTCTGTGTAAAGGATCTGCGCTGTGCCTCCCGAATCTTCGCTGTGTATACTGAGTTTGCCATGAATGCAAATGGTTCCCCCTTGTCGCCTAACTCCCAATCCTGATATGGCCACACTACATAGTAGCCCGCCTTGAGGTCCACCGCGATGGCGCGAGCCATAGGCCAGCACTCCTCATCGGGGACCGCATTCTCCCATAGGATCTTCACCAAATGCTTGAGGTTGTGGATGGGGGTTTCTATCATGAGATAAATACCTCCAGCCTCGGGTCGTCTTTATCCACATGGAAATCCACGTATATCTTACCCACCTCCTTCCATCCATCGTTGCGTATGATGCCCGCCTTCTGCATCGCATCCTCCACCATCTTGACGGAGGTTGCGATGAGGTTCGACTTGTCGGTGCGCTTGTCTTTACAATACCAATCATACTCAAAGTTCAGTGGGTAATCTTTGTCTCCCACAGACTTAATCTTCTGCGCCCGCATCTCCAACACCAACTGCTGTTCGGTGACCTTCTTCTTCTTCGCTCCGATATACCTGCTTGACCGCTCCATGTTGATGAACTGATTGAAGGTCGGGATGATTGTTCGGAATACGATGAGTTGTCCTATGTTAAATCTCATGGTGCCTCCAGCGTTAAGGAAAGGGCGGGGGAATCTCGGCGGACCCTCAAGGTTGGGATCTTACTCCCGCCCATGAGAATCTTAATCGCTATCCCCCGCCCTCTTCAGGTGCCTGCGAGTGATGCTCCCCCACATAGGGAGCCTGACGGCGATAGACAATCCATCCCCGCCACTCCGTCTGTGATTTCACCACTCACCATGCGCCCTATCCTAAAAGAAAAAGTGTCGGGTAAATATAGTAGCTGCTGCTCCTACGAGGGTTCCAAGGAAGGTGTAAAGGAATCGGTCCGCCGCTCGGTCGCCCTTGATGGCGGACAGGAGTTTCTGTAGGGCGGCAACCCGCGCATCACTCTGAGCCAGCATGGCGGACAGGGAGTCTATCTTCCTGAGAATATCGGGCGATGCGATCACGGATGCTGGCTTGAGCCGATCCCATGGGGGATGCTCGCCGTAGGGGACGGAGTATACCTCCTCGGCCTCGGGTTCTGAAGGGGTGGGAGGCGGGGTTGCATTTACGATAGTGCGAGAGGCCTGCCTCGCCTCCTCAAGCACTTTGCGTAGCAAGCGCTTCTGGTCGAGGGACATCGACTGGTGTTCGGGGTGCGTCACCCGAAGCTGAAGGTAGGGAATGGCACTGGCATCCACCCCAAGGGCGATGGCGAGGGTGCTGGGTAGTATGGCACCCCAGTCCAGCAGTCGCGTAATAGAGGCTGGCCCCGGCTCGATTCGTTCTAATGGAAAGAAACCCAACTCAGGTAGCTTGTTTAATCCGTTGGATTGGTTGAGATACTGCTGCTCCAGCATCCGTATTGCCGCCTGATGGCCCTCCCCCATCTCGTATCCGCTCATATACTGACCGACGTTGGACTGGGTCAGCTTGAGGCCCGGTGTGAGATTACGCATGGCCTGCATGAGTTGCTCGTTGGTCCACCCCCGCACATCCTTCAACCGATACATCCGCCTTGCGTAGATGCGGGCTGGTATTGTCTTACCGCCTTTGCGGGCGGCTCTGCGAAATTGTTCACTCATACTGATGGTCCCTTCGGTTAAGTTAGGTGGGGGCAATAAGCATCAGTCCAATACTACCCCAACTGACAGACCCTCAAGGCACTGAGGGCTATTCGGAATAGGGGGTAACTATCTATTATATAGGTCGCGTTTTTGAGTGGGATTGAAAGTGCCACCTATATATATATGTTTACATGCGTGAAAGGCTTGACGTTCACCCGAGCGACCCCCTGAAGGCGATCACCATCTCCTCCTTCTGCTGCTTGATGTGCTTGCACTCGTAGTTCAGGTGCTTCCTCGACTGATACCAATACCCTTGGCAAGAGCAGGTCCACTTCTCCATGCCGATGGGGTAGCGACGGACGACGTAGTCCACCCCCTCCTCCGAAGAGGAGGGGGTCAACCATTGCTGCACTTGCTCACCCATTAGAAGGGCAAGTCGTCTTCGTCGCC
>TARA_R110000744_G_scaffold190315_1_pt1 | contig 10977 bp, 9 predicted proteins | sample TARA_R110000744 | Tara Oceans TARA_R110000744 (sample SAMEA4398083) | marine metagenome | biome: Polar Biome; feature: [DCM] deep chlorophyll maximum layer (ENVO:01000326); material: water (ENVO:00002006), including particulate matter (ENVO:01000060) such as... | depth 36 m | reverse complement strand
CAATTATCCGGTAAATAATGGTGCTTATGATAATGACATCTATTATTTAGCGGATGAAAAAGACTACCAACGAAAAAACCGATTACCTTCATTTACCAAATTGTTAAAAGATGCCGGTTATGCGGTTACCGTTTCAGGAAAATGGCACAACCCTGCCGGTTATGACCTCATTAAAAACCCCAAGGAACTAGGGGTAGACAGTTATACTGCTTGGAGTGCCCATGCTAAAGATTTTGAAAAAATACTCGGTAAAAAATTAATTCCTGATGATACTTGGGAAGTAGGCTCAGTCACGGGTAAACATAAGATATCACGCTACTGGAAGCCTGGTGTTATTCAAAATGGTAAGGTGTTAACCACTACCATGAAAGATTATGGCCCTGATATTTTCTCTGGTGCGATAATGGATTTTATGGAAAAACAAGTAAAAGCAGATAAACCCTTTTTAGCTTACTACACTATGGTGTTGCCACATAGCGCACATACACCGACGCCAGACGATGTTGCTAAAGGCGCGATTGCTTCAAACAAAAATGTGCGTATAGGTACTCCACAAGGCATGAAAAACTTTCTTTCTCAAATTAATTATGCTGATAAGCTCGTTGGAAAAATTGTTGATAAAGTTAAAGCATTAGGTATTGAAGAGGATACCTATATTATTTATGCCTCAGACAACGGTACCACCGCTTCGTCTAAAAGGACAGCCGTAGAGTATGGCGTACATGTACCCTTTATTGTTGCCGGCAGAGATGTAAAACAACGAAAGATGACCGAGCAGTTAATGGACTTTACTGATGTGCTACCAACATTAGTTGAGCTTAGCGGTTCAACAATTCCTGAACAATACCATGTTGATGGCACGAGTATGGCGGCATTTCTTACCGGCAAAAGTGATAAAACCAAACCGGTGATTTATGCTTTCCCAGGTCCTGCGACACTCATTCGTACCAAAGATTATTTACTCGAAGCCGTAGCCCCTATCTATGGAAAACCTGAAGGGCGTTTATATAAAACCCATGGAAGTTATGATGGCCGTGGTTATGAAAATATTACCCACAATCCTGAATATGCTGATATCAAAGCCCAATTTTCTCAATATCTTAAAGAAAAGCCTCACACGATACCGATGGATTTTGATCACCCTGCATGGGATTCAACAGAGAAAATGAGAAAAGGTAAGAAATTTTTTAACAACAAAAAAAGAGCCGAAAAACATTTAGCACTACCGGCCAGCTATAAATTTTATGATGAAAGTTTTTAAAGGCAATCAAAATTTAAAGTAACTAATACATTATTAGACAGTACGTCATTAGAAAGCGTACTGGAATTTTATTGTCTGACGTTATACCAAGATATGATAATAAAGTTTTTAGTGGTTATTCTGAGTGCTATAGCTTTGAATGTTCTGTTTTTTTAGCTTGAGTAGCTGCACGGAAGTAACTATCTATTTTAATGTGTTTTCAGACCATTTAGAATAATTTGGCAACATCAACGATAAAATATTTCTAATAGTTGTTTGTGTCTATTATTTATAAACAACTTGTGTTTTGTTTGTTTTTTATGAAGGTGGTGGCTGTGGTGCCCTATGTAAAGTAATGTAAATGATTTTAAAAGAACTGGTGGTTGTATGTTATATTTAAAAGACACTTAATGTTTTTGTTTTAGGCTAATAGCGAGTAATAAAATGCCCCATCTCTTGTCGAAAAAATTGAAAGTTCTATTGTTTAGCATTTTTATCGGTTCAATTTCAACTTCTGTTTATGCAGAAGATAGAGAGTTGTTTATATCACCTGATGGTATTGATAGTAACTCACAATCTGGAGAAATAAATCAACCTTTTAAAAGTATTAGCTATGCATTAAAGCAAGCAACATCAGGAAGCAATATTTGGTTGAGAGCTGGACGTTATCAGGAAGAGGTTAAACTTAATAATATAAAAGGTAGCCCAGATAAACCTATTGTTATTTCCGCCTATCAAAATGAAAAAGTATTAATTGACGGCACTAATGACCTTCAACTTAACTGGAAATCACACAAAAACGGCATTGTTAAAGCTAAAGTTAAGCAAGATGTTTGGCAGTTATTTGTAGAAGATGAACAAATGATGCCTGCACGTTGGCCTAATGCAAGATTTGATACCGGCAGCGTATATAGTCAAGATGGCTGGTCAAAAGCTTTGGTTAAGCCAAGTTCCAATGGACATTTAGTTGATGACCCTTCAAAACATGATTTAGCAAAAAGTGGATTGAACATTAGTGGTGGCTTGGTTATCGCAAATACAGGTAGCTATACCACTTGGACGAGAAAAGTTACCGAACATACTTTAGGTGCTGCAGATTTTAAGCATGAAAAAACACCGAGTATTAAAAATAAACATTTTAACTACTTTGTTGAAGGTAAATTGGAATTACTGGATGAAGAAACGGAATGGTTTTATCAAAAAAAACAACAACAGCTATTTTTAAAACCTAAACAAAATAATATCTCTGAATTGAACGTTAGGGGCAAGGTTAGGGCATATGCTTTTGATGTAAAAAAATGGCGACATGTAGTGATAAAAAACATTGATTTTTTTGCCGCTCCTATTCAATGTGAAAATTGTGACAATATTACCTTAGAAAATGTAAATTTTGAATATGGAGGGGTCTCACGCCGAATGTTGGGAGAGGCAGGAACAAAAGCTGACATGCTTCGATTAAGTTCGGGAAAAAATGGTAAGGGACACTTTATCGTTCGTAATTGTCGTGTGACTGATACCGATTCACAAGCAATTGTTGTTCATGGTGATTATTCCATCGTTGAGAATTGTCATTTTGAAAACACAGATTATGCGGTGACAGAAGCACATCGTCCAGGTAGTGATATTGCCTTGAGTGGTCAAGGGGTTCAGTATCGTTTTAATACCAACCTAAACTCTGGTAACTCGGCCACTTTAGCGCTTTCTGGACCTAAAATAATTCCAGGTAAACGTGAATATAATACCTTGGTTGCTGAATTTAACGACATGTCTAAAACAGGTTTTGCACAAACGGATGGCAGTATAATCCAAGGTCATATTCCTATGCAAAATGGTGTGATCATTCGTCATAATTGGTTTCATGATACGTCAAAACTTGGCATGAGATTCGATGCTCCTATTCCGGCTGTTCGTTGGGGGAAATTTGGTTTAGTACATCATAATGTTTTATGGAATACTGCGGGTATAATGATCAAAGGCACCGATCACCGCGTTTTCAATAATCTTGCTTTTAATAATGAAGGCACGGATATCATAATTTTAAAAGATAAAGTCACTAAAAAACAATTAAAGAAAAAGAAAATCAAACCGGGCACGATCATTGGTGGTGGCAACAAAAGAACAAGAACCAGTAATAATATTGCCGATTCTATTTCAGGCCATCGTAAAAAGCCGGATACCGTACCGGGAATTTTGGGAAAAAATATTGATGGTAATTTAGATAAACTTGATATTGAAACAATGTTCGTTGATGTGAAAAATAGAGACTTCAGACCTAAAAAAAGCGCTGATATAATAAATGCAGATAAGCTTAATGATTTAGATATCGTCCGACTATACAACACCAAACAGCCTTATTCAGGCGTTTATCCTAGTAATATTGATTATTATTGGATACCGGGTCAGCGTTTATCAAACGCATCTCATCCCATTCCCCAAAATAAAGCCATTATTGAAAAAATTGCTGTTGACCTTATTTGGCGAGAAGCTTATCAAGCGACAAAACATCGGCTTTCTTTGGCATCTAATAAGGACGATTTATTAACAAATTTTCAGGACAGTAAATTTTTGGTGGCTGAATTTGTCGATAAGAATATTCATAGCGTTAACTTGGATAAATTTTCTGACATGTATTGGCGTGTAGACGCATTTGTTAATAATCGCTGGGTTATTGGTGATATTTGGTCGTTATCATCGAAAAGTAGTCATTAGCTGTTTATTTTTGTAAAAAAACAGTTAACATAAGATTATATTACCTAGCTGTTGTCAATTATTAATAAACAACATCTTTTTGTTTTATACATGTTACATGGAGAAGTTTGTGAGTGATCAAAGTTTTTTAATTCAAGAGACTGTCAATAATATTTTGTTAAGCTTACCTGACTCACTAAGTTTAACGCCTTTGGTATTAAAAGATAATACCTTGGCAAAACAGTTTAATGTCAGTAGAACAACTATTCGAACCGCAATACAAGAGCTTGAAAAAATCGGCATTGTTAAGTTTGATGGCAACGCTAAATCAGTAATCCGTGTGCCTAGCCAACAAGATTATTTTGATATCAGTGATCAGGTTTCTTCTAAAGAGGAAATTATTGAACGTTATTTTTTGGATCTTATTAACCGAGGTAAGCTTCTACCTGGGCAGAAATTTTCAGAGCTTGAGCTTGCGAAGAACTCAGGTTGTAATACCATCACAGTAAGAGAGTATTTAATTAAGTTTTCTCGTTTTGGTCTTATTGACAAAAAACCGAGAGCAAAATGGCAAATGGTTGAATTTGATGAAAAATTTGCCATTGAGCTGATTGAGTTTCGCCGGATATTAGAAATGAATTCCATCACTAAATTATTGGCGTGCTCATCTGAAGATCTAGTTTGGCATAAGTTAAGTAAATTGCTCGATCAACACAAAGAAGTTCTCGCTGATTTTGATAACCGTTATCTTGAATTTAGTCAGTTAGACCGAAGCTTACATTACATTATTCAACAAGCTTCTGAAAATCGTTTTTTCATGCAATTTTTTGATGTGGTATCCCTCATTTGTCATTACCATTATCAATGGGATAAGCATGATGAGCATGAGCGTAATTTTGTTGCTATTAATGAACATATTGAATTACTCACCCAATTAATAGCTCACAATACCTCTGGTGTTATTAATGCTATGGAAAAACATCTAAATACAGCAAAAGAAACTTTACTTGGTTCTGTCAGTGGTTTGAAATAGCTTTCAGTTTCTTCTATAAGCGTATTTCATCTTGTTCGAAAAACTTGGTTGGGATATAGAGGATATAACTGTATAATGGTTCGCTTAACGAGTTGAACAAGTGGTTATGATTATTTGCTAGTGAATAGCTAATTAACCTTGGGGTCATCTAGGGGTCATTAATTGAGAGTTTATAAAATATGAAGTGTTATGAAAAAATTAGTAATTCAGTAAATACGAACATTCATAGCAAATCAGAACTGCTCATAGCTTTTGAACCATTTGGGATGAAAATGCCGTTTTAATCCTGTTTATGCAACAGTAATAATCTTTTGTTAAGCTTATTAAATTAAAGCCCAGCCATGCTGGGCTTTTTGTTATTTAGCTTCGGCTAGTTTAGCTAAAGTTGGTATACACAATATCGAGTGATATTTTGCTGGCAATGACAATGACAATGACAATGACAATGACAATGGCCATGAATTTATCAAAAATAATGTTATAGGAGATATGAAATTGAAAGCGCAACTCTATTATATTTACGATCCCATGTGCAGTTGGTGTTGGGGTTATGCTCCTACGTGGCAGCGACTGCAAAAAGAGCTCGCGCCTCATGTCGATATTATTTATGGTCTTGGCGGATTGGCAACAGACTGTGATGAAATCATGCCCGAAGAAATGCAAGCCTTCTTACAGCAAACTTGGCGCAATATATCTCAACAGCTAGGTACAGAATTCAATTATGATTTTTGGCAACAATGTCTTCCAAGGCGCTCTACTTATCCAGCTTGTCGAGCGACAATAATTGCACGGGGTAGCGACAAAGAGCAGGCCATGCTAACGGCGATTCAGCACGCTTATTATTTACATGCAAAAAATCCATCTGATATAGATACATTGCATGCGTTGGCAGTTGAAATTGGCTTAGACAGTAGTGACTTTTTAGCACAAATGAATAGTGATCAAGTTAATAATATTTTCATAAAAGAAATGACTAAAATGAGAAACCTGTCGATCAACGGCTTTCCATCGCTAGTGTTAGTTCAAAACCATGCTACTAATACCATCCCTATCGATTATAAAGATTGGCGTAAAAGCTATGAGTTAATATTATCCAAAATATAGTTTAAGCAACGTTTATGCTAAATATAGACGATAAATACCGTAAAAATTCGTCAATAAACTGATATTTTGTAGTATCATAATACGATAAAAAATAGATTATTCTTTGCTTCTTAAAGTAAATAACAGCAAAAAAGGCTTATTATGACATACGCAGCAATTACCGGTTGGGGCAAGTGCTTACCGCCCGCTATCCTTACCAATGATGACTTAGCGACGTTTCTAGAAACAGATGATGAATGGATCACTTCTAGAACAGGCATGAAAGAGCGAAGAATTTCTCATGTTACCGTGAGTGAATTAGCTCATGTTGCCTGTGCACGAGCATTAGCTGCTGCGGGAAAAACGGCTAAAGATGTTGAATTAATTGTTTTTGGTAGCACGACATTTGATGAGATTTGTCCTAATGCAGCCTCAAATGTTCAGCGTTTACTGGGTGCTGAAAATGCTGCTTGTATCGATGTTAGTACGGCATGTACCGGTGGTATGTATAGCTTAAGTGTTGCAACATCTATGATCAAAAGCGGTGTAGTTAAATCTGCACTGATAATAGGTGCTGAAACTATTTCACCTATTATGGACTGGAGTAATCGAGATGTTGCGGTATTATTTGGTGATGGCGCTGCAGCACTTTATTTGGAAGAAAGTGCTGAAGAAACTGGCGTTATAACACAAGCTTTAGGTTGCTATGGCGAATCTAGAGATATTCTTTCAGTTCAAGGCTGGGGGATGAAATACGCCAACAAAGGACGTTTGCTCGGACAAAGCAATTGGGCGTTTTTAGGGCAAGAAATTTTCAAAAAAGCAGTTGCTGGCATGGCTCAAGCGTGTGACAAAGCATTAACGCAAGCGCAATTGAGTGCCGATCAAATATCGAGTGTTGTTCCTCACCAAGCAAATTTGCGTATTATTGATACTCTCGTAAAGCGTTTAAAAATGGACAAAGATAAAGTATTTATCAATATTCATAAGTATGGCAATATGTCGGCGGCAACAACCTTAGTTGCATTTGTAGAAGCGATAGAAGAAGGTTTTATCGCCAAGCAGTCTTATGTGTTACTTCCTGCCTTTGGTGGTGGTTTAACCTGGAGCGCGCATGTCGTAAAATGGGGTGATAGAACCCATGCTTTGTCTACAACAGACATTGATTTACCCGAATGTAAGCAATCTGGTTTAGCACTAGTTCAAGATATTATTGCTGCCAAATCTGTTTAAAATTTAACAGCCGACACACTATTGTGTTGGCTTCTCGCTATAAGTAAGGATACCCATGCGCTTTCTCTCTCGTCGGCTAATTTTGCCAAATGATTTAAATTATGCCAATTCATTATTTGGTGGCAGAGCATTAGCTTGGATTGACGAAGAAGCTGCCATCTATGCAATATGTCAGCTTGAAACAAACTGTTTAGTCACCAAGCATATTGGTGCAATTAATTTTGAATCGTCTGCTCAACAAGGCGATGTCGTAGAGTTTGGTTTATCAACTAAGTCGGTTGGAAAAACGTCGATTACAATTACTTGCATGATGCGCAACAAAATCACCAAAAAAACCATATGTTTAGCGGATGACATTGTTTTTGTTCAAGTTGACCCTGAAACTAAACTGCCGATCCCACATGGCAAAACTTTAGAGTCGTTGTCAGATATTTGATTGAGCTTTAAGTTATAAGCTTTCAGCTTTCAGTTAAAAGGCAGAGATGATTTGGGAGCGAGGTTATGGGGCTTTTTTTGTTTTTACTGACAGCTCTATACTGAAAGCTTACAGCTAAAATAATTTTTCAGCGTATTTAGGTTTACTCTTCAGTTAAATATTGTTGGTAGCTTTTAACTGCAAAATAACGCACTGATTTTTTCAGCGTAACTCTTTTTGAAATAAGCGCTTGGTGACGAAAGATTTTAACCACTTGCTTCTCACCATTTACATCACTTTCGATGTTATGCAATGGATTAAGTCGCAAATTGTCAAATTCTGATCTCATGATTAATTTCATATTAAATAAAAACTATTTTAAAGTTAAAAGATAGTTAAGCGTTTGAAGATATCAGTTAAAAGAAAGAAATTAGCTGTAGCTTGCAGTTAGACTTGTCTTTATTTTACTGACAGCTCATTACTGACAGCTCATAGCTATGTTTTTTATAGCTATATTTTTCTCACAGCTTGTTGATCTCTTTTCTTATGTCATAACCTTCATCAGTGACAATTTTTTCTAACACTTGCATACGCTCTTCAAGTGCTTGAACTTGTTTAACCATCGCTACAGCTTGTTCGTTACTCTGGCTATTGTGGTTTAAGGTTTTTTCTTTAAATTCTAAATGCTTTTTGTACATGTCAAATAGCACACCAAAGCCAACAGATATAAACACAATTGCCACAACCATCGCTGTACCTGACATACCTAAAACCCCTTTTTAACTGATAAAAAAATCAAGTTAAGCATAGCGTATCTTAGAGATAAACACCTAAAATTGCTTAATTACCTGCTTTGAAATTACTGTCTTTATAATATAGGAATTGTTTACTAGTCAGTAAAAAGTCCGCTGAGTTCTTGCTTAGCTAAATAATTATCCATTGTTGAACGTAACAGTTTGTAGAGCAGTATTGAACCGTCAATTTCTTCTTTACGGTTGGTTAAACTCTCAATATTAAGCCCTAGAGGTAATTTGTAGGGTAATACAGCATCGAGTATTTGTACTAAGGTATTGCTGCAAATTCTAATTGATTCGTATAATGGTTTTTCAGCATTTAAAATGCGTAAACTTGTTGCTTCAGGAACACTAACACCAAGCCATTCAATAAACTCTAACGTTTTCTTACTACCACAAGGCGAGAAGGTTAAAATGATGCGTTGTGGCTTAATTCCTTGTTGTTGACACTCAATAGCATAGCGGGTCAACATATCAATGGTTGCCTGGGCGTTATAAATAGCTTGCGAGATAAAAAAGTTACAGCCTTGTTGATGTTTTTCAATTAATTTCGCATGCTCATTACCTTTATTCGCATGGCGCTCAGCGATAGTAATACCGCCAATAAAAAAATTGTTTTCATTGGCCACTAAAGTTTTATAGGCCTCGCCCAAAGGCAGACTAATATTATTTTGCTGGGAAGGACTGCCGACAAGTACAATGTCGCGAATACCATAGTCATGCCAAGCTTCGTTAGCCCATTGATTAAAGTCATCACCATTTGACTGCACAACACTCTTGTAAGTGATCACGGGTCGGTTTGACTTTTGCTGTAAAAGTGAGGAATAAAGTCGAGGATCATGAGTCGACTTAAACGGAAAAGGGCGCGGTTTTGAAGTTCGTGAATCTTCATTTTGAATGTCATAAACAATTAAACCGTCAAAATCGATATCGCTAACTCGTTCAAGTAACTTGTCTGCAATTGTCGATACTTGCTCGGTTGGAGTATCACTTTTAGGCGGTGTTGTGCCGATAAAGTAAACGCCACGATTGACGTCATTATATCGTGCTCTTAGTTCTGAACCATTCTTCACTATCATTACTTCTTATTTAAGGTAAATTAATTGTCTTTAATAACAATTATCTTACCTTGTTGCATGGTAAAAATCAGCGTTAGCCTAATAATAATTTTCTCAAAATTGAAGCGAATGTTAATAAGGGTATCAGGCTCGGTTTATATCGTTATGTCGATGCCACAATATCTATTTGATGAAGAATTTCATCTTTATTTTTTAACAGTTTTATAGCATTAAATAGGCTATCTGCTTGAGGGTATTGTAACTTCAAATAACGCAACCATTGTTTTAAACGGCTTGAAAAATAAAAGCTTTTATCGCCTTGCAACTCTAATTCACTGTAGCGTTTTAATATGCGGCTAAGTTCAGACCAAGGCATAGGCTTTTCATTAAACTTAATCACATTAGCTAAATTAGGCAAAGCTAATGCACCACGCCCAAGCATTAAGTTAGGCGTTTGGCTTTGACTTATACAGTTTTCGGCGTCATTTTTATTCCAAATTTCACCGTTAGCAAAAATTTCAATATCATATTTTTTTCTAACTTCGGCAATAAAGTGCCAATAAGCAGGCGGGCGATAGCCATCTTGTTTTGTTCTGGCATGAATTGTTAATTGATTAACATGGGCTGATTGAACAGCGCTAACAATTTCATCTAATTTTGAGGCATCAGTAAATCCGAGTCTTATTTTTGCAGACAACGTAGCGTCTACGCCAATAGCACTCCTCATTTTAGCCATAATTTGATGTATTTTTTCAGGTTCATTTAGTAATACAGCACCGCCTTTGCTTTTGTTCACCGCCTTAGCAGGACAGCCAAAATTAACGTCAATACCGTGTGAACCCATTGAGAGTGCTCTAACTGCATTTTCAGCCATCCAGTCAGGTTCTTGGCCCAGTAGCTGCATTCTTAAAGGGGTGCCGCTTTGAGTCATACAGCCATGGTCTAATTCGGGACAAATTTTTCTAAAAACATGCTTCGGCAATAAGGAATCAACAACGCGAACAAATTCCGTTACACAAAAATCATAATTGTTTAAAGATGTTAATAAATGCCTCATTAACTCATCAGCCACGCCTTCCATAGGGGCTAAAATTATTTTTTTTACTTGTGGTTTCATGGAGATAAAGCTAGGCTCAATAGTGTTGTAAAAACAAAAAGGTTATTAAAATTAATTGAAAAAAATTTACAGCGCTTGAAATTTATTTTCATTGTGTATGGTCTTTGTAAATAGCTATACGTATAGATGTAGTGTCAAATTGATAAAACAAAAGGAAAACAGTATGAAATTAATCAAAAAATCTTCAATTGCGGCTTTATTAGGCTTGTTTGCATTAGCAGTTGCGGCATCAATGCCAGTAAAAGCAGAAACTAATCCATTTGCTGTTCAAGATGTAATGACCATAGTGTCTGCTGATGAACACGAGAAAGGTAAG
>TARA_R110000744_G_scaffold30329_6_pt1 | contig 11007 bp, 22 predicted proteins | sample TARA_R110000744 | Tara Oceans TARA_R110000744 (sample SAMEA4398083) | marine metagenome | biome: Polar Biome; feature: [DCM] deep chlorophyll maximum layer (ENVO:01000326); material: water (ENVO:00002006), including particulate matter (ENVO:01000060) such as... | depth 36 m | reverse complement strand
AGCTATATAGTAGGTGGTAGTAAGATAATAAAAATAGTAATAACCAAAAATAGAAATATGAAAAGTAAAATTGTAAATGTACCAATAGACTGCGACCTTATAAAAAGGGAGCAAAGAAACCACGCTGACTTTAAAAGCAGCTGGAAAATGAAAGAGGCCACTAATAAGGAGGAGGCCGTAATATCAATACTAGACGTTTTGACTCAAAACCCGGTCTGGCTAAATAAATGCGACGGCGAGCTCGTCCCTCTTTTAGTTCAGACTAAGCCGGCCTATAGGAGTTCAATACTTAAGCACGCCAGCTGGGAGCTTGTTAAGGACCTCTTTATTGAAGTTAAGACCCAGTATTATAGTTCAATAGATTACTCAACTAAATTTTAAAAAATGATAAATACTAAATTAAAAGCCGTAGACTTCTTTTTCTACACGGATGGCCAATATAGGAATGTTTCAAAGTGGAATAGCAAGCTGCTTACCTTTGATAATGATTTGAAAACAGACGGGGCCAAAATAAGAATATTTGGAACCGAAAAGCAAATTGACGACGCCCTAGATAAATATTGCGATAAGACGGGCCTAAACCTGGACGAGTCTTACAACTACTGCGTTGAGCCAAAGGGCTCCTACTGGAATAATATCTTAAGCATAACACCGGAGCAAAATAAAAAGGTTTCAGACCGCCTTAAAGAGTACGAGGAGCTATACAATAGATTGACCTCCGGATCAAAAGCAATAGTAATGAACCTAATATAAATTAAAAAAAAAGAAATGTCAAAAAAGAAAGAAGAAAAGTATGAAAATACCAAGCTGCAAAGAGACCTACTGAAAATGCCGGAGCTGGAAAGCGATATACCGGGGTTTAACCTTAAGGACCAGTATAATGAAATGGATAAGGTTTCAAAGGATATAACAGACCTTGCGAGGGAGCACTTTGAGGACGCCTACTACCTACAACCAAAGAACGAGCCAATAAGCAAGGCCTTGCACGATATAAATACCAGCTATACATCAGACGGCGAGACCACTTTTATTGGCCGAGATGAAATGGGAGAGGAGTTTATTGTTACAATACCTACCATAGAGCTGCTGCACTGGTCTAATATTAAGTATTGGAAAGAGAAATCAGTTAAATATATAAACGCACTAATTTGTTGATAAATTTGTTTATATTAGCAAACCGGAAAGCCGACGCCGTATTAAGTAGGCAAAATTAAATTAATTATATGAAAACAATTAATATCCACGGAAAGCAATATGTGGAAGTAAACGAAAGAATAAAGTACTTTAGAGAGCACTTTAAGGGGTGGGCCTTAACCACAGAATTTGTGGAGCTAACTGATGATAAGTGTACCATCAAAGCTGCAATATTAAATGAAGTAGGAGACCTTGTGGCCAACGGGTGTGCCTCTGAAACCAAAGGGAGCACTTATATTAATAAGACGTCCTTTATTGAAAACTGCGAAACATCTGCCTGGGGCCGGGCTTTAGGAAACCTTGGTATTGGTATTGACGGATCCGTTGCATCTGCAGAGGAGGTAAAAAATGCGGTGGACCAGGATAAGCAAAAGCCAAAAGCCAAAAAGGTTGAGGAAGTAAAAAAGCTAACCGACGCCCAGCTGGTCGCAATGATTGTGGCGGTGGGAGAGGGAAAGCGTGAAAAGGTAGTAAGTGCCTTGCCTAATTATATAATTACAAAGGCCCAAAAGCAAAAGATTGATAACTGCCTTAAGTTAGAGAAAACAAATAATAACCAAAAATTAAAATAATGAAAGATAGAATTGAAAAGGTTCCGTTAACCTATGTGAAAATAACGAAAGAAACTGGACTTGCAACAAATGTTCTGGAAAGCTTATCCAAGGGAAAGCTTATTCTTGAAAAGCAAACCGAAATTAATGGCCTACTTTATGGATTTATTAGAAACGAGGTCAGAATTGTATGCAGAATACCAGCTGAAAACTATGAAATAATTAAAAATAAACAAACTAAAAAAAGTAAGAAATAATGGAAATACACGGAACAATAGAAAAATTGCTACCGCTTGAAAGCGGAACATCAAAGGCCGGAAAGACCTGGAAAAAACAAGGCGTTGTTATTAATACGGGAGATGATTATAACCCACTGGTTATGGTTTCTGCCTTTGGAGAGGAGAAAATTAAGTCTTTAAATAAATTTGAGGTTGGAGATACAATTGACGTTTTAGTTAACGTATACTCCAGGGAGTTTAAAGGAAAGTATTACACCTCTCTTGATGGATATTTATTTGCTAATAAAAACGCCGGAGCACACCCGGAAAACCAGCTTAAAGAACAAGTTGTAAATATTGCCCAGCCGGAGGACGATTTACCATTTTAAGATGAGTGATAAAGCAGACTTTATAAAAATATGTGATTTAACAACTAATCTTTGTGGCCTGGAAATAGGTTCTCTTTCTCTTAAAAGTAGAAAGCAAAACCTAATTATTCCAAGAATGGTGGCCTCTTGTGTAGCAAGGATTGAGTTAAATATTTCACATAATACAATAGCCGAGGTTTTAAATAAACATAGAACCTCGGTTTATCATTACGAAAAGTGCCATAAGGGAAATTATACCTGGTCCCGTTATAGGGACGTGTTTAATAAGGTTTATATGGCCTTTAAGGATATAGACGATAAAAAGAAAATATTTCTTGACGAGGACCACTTTAAGTCCTTTTTACTTAAAGGAGGGGTTAAGCAAAATAATAAACAAGAGGTTATGATTATGGTAACTTCCGGGGATGTAAAGGCTATAATTTGCACTTCTTATATGGACTTTTCTAATCAATTAGAAAATATTAAGATTGCACTTAGAGATTACAGATATACATTCAAAATATTATGATACACTTACTAAGCAGCAGTGCGTTTATAATTTGCAATAAGGTTCTGGCTAAAAAGCTGGGCCTTAAAGCAACTATTTTATTAAGCGACCTAATTTCAAAAAGCGAGTATTTCTCCTCCGAGGCGTACAAGCTTAACGACGGATACTTTTTTAACACCCAATCAAATATTGAGGAGGATACTACCTTAACCCCTTATCAGCAGCGAGGTGCAATAAAAAAGCTAAAGGATAACAATATACTAGATACAAAGTTGATGGGAATACCGGCCAGGTTGCACTATAAAATAAACGAAAATCAAGTTATGCAGTTCCTTGACAACCGGGAGCCGACTTTATTGAAACCTATTAATAATAATAAACAAATAAAAACAACTAATAATACTTCTATTAAAAGCAAAGCTTTAGAGGAATTTGAAAAGGTTGTTCTTAGCTTTAATTATTCAAGCTCTATTTGTAAAGACTTTATTTCATATTGGACAGAGAAAAATCAAAGCGGTATAAAAATGAAGTTTCAAATGCAGAAAACTTTTGATATTAAAAGGCGGCTTGAAAGATGGGCTAAAAATGAAAAGACCTGGTCCCGTCCTACACTCGCTAAAAATAACACCATAAAAAATAAGCTGGAAACTTTTAACCGGGCCAAAAATATTATGGATAAAATAAACGGAATATGATAAGTAGTATAAGTATTGAGGACGCGAGAAACGACGCCTTAGAAATTATGACAAGGGCTTATCTTGAGCTGGGCCAAAACCCTGGAGAGGATACAATAGTTAGCTTTTCTTTAATTTTAGCGGAGGACCTAAAAAGGGACTTTGATAATATGGAAATGAAAGATATAAGGGAGGCCTTTAGAATTGGTGTTCGCGAAACCCAAGAGTTTCATTTAACAGTTAAAACTTACTATAAGTGGATCCGGTCACACCGCCAGGTTATATGGGATAACGAAACCGTGGAGCCGGAAATGAGAGACAAACGGCTCAACTACAGAAGTAGAAACGGGACCGGAACTAAAAAAATTGATAACTTTAATATAAAAAAATTACTAAAATAATGGACTATAAATTAATAGATAATATAGAAATGGATGGTATTGATACCAAAGACTACCCGGACTTTTGCGACGCGTTTATTTTAAGTGCGGACTATAAAGGAAAGCCAATGACTGATAAGCAGCTGGAAGAAATAAATGAAGACGGGGACTTTCAGCACGAGTGCGTAATGAATGAATTACAATAATGGAAACAGTTTTATTGACCTGGGCCATAATAGTTTTATTATGTATTATTGAGTCCTACTTTAGCAAGGTGCAAGAATAATGGACTATAATAACGATTTCAAATACGACCTAAAAATTGGCCAGGTTAAGGAGGAGGAGCTTGGGAATATATTTTTAAATAAAAAGGTTGAGGTAAAAAAGTGCACGGATGCCATTTATAATGTTTTTGTTGAGTACGAGAGCAGAGGCAAAAAGTCCGGAATAAGTACGAGCGAGGCAGACTATTATTGCTTTGCTTTTAAAGATACTTTTTTAATTATAAGCACTGAGGCCTTAAAGGTTAAGTGTAGAAAGTATATAGGAACCGAAATGGATAAGCTGGGCGGCGATAATAATACGTCAAAGGGAATATTGCTACCAATCAAAGAGCTATGCAAAAATCAATAAGCAAATTAAAAAAGGAACTTGACGCGATATTTTCTTTATTTATTCGCCTAAGAAAAGCAGACGGAAATGGATACATAACGTGTTACACTTGCTCCGCTTTTAAGCACTATAAAAAGGGAATGCAGTGTGGCCATTTTCAAAGCCGCCGTTTTATGTCAACTCGCTTTAATGAAGAAAACTGTCAAAATCAGTGTGTAAAGTGCAATATGTTTAACCAGGGAATGCAGTACGAGTTTTCAAAGCGGCTGGACCAGGAGTATGGATCCGGAAAAGCGGAGGAGCTTGTATTACTATCACACCAAACCTTAAAAATGATGAGATATGAATACCTGGATAAAATTACTTATTACAAAGGCCTTGTTGAAAACTTAAAAATTGAAAGGCAAATAGAGTAATTTTTTTATTTAGGTTTGACTATGTCTAAGCTGATATACGCCAACGCCCAACACGAGGTTGTAATCTCAAGGTTTATAAACTTGACTAAGGAGTTTGCTATTGAAGTTTCAACTCCTGGAAAATACGAAAATTATCTTGAAATATTGCAAATAATTTACGACTACCATAATACCTACGGCGACTCGGTTGATAGGCAAAACTGGTACGACTGGATTATGATATTGCCTATTAATATTTCGGTTATGACTAACGGCTTTTTTGCCGGCCTGGAAAATACGAGAAATAAAAACAAGGTAAACTCTTATAGAATATTACTTACAAAGCTGCTTGAGGAGACGGTTGACGCAATAGATAAAATGGAATATAAAAATGACTGATATTTATATTCATATAGCGTCTTTATCTGCCTTTTTTAAAAAGATGTGTTTTGGCTTAACAAAAGACGAGGAGGCAATAAACGACGCGGTCCAGGAACTTATGCTTTATTTTCTAAGTATGAACCCGGAAACATTAAAAGCAATTTATGAAAAGGACGGGGAGGACGGGATAATAAGATATGGTGCAGTTGTTTTGAGAAGAAGTTTAACCTCTGTCCGCTCTCCGTTTTATTATAAGTATAAAAAGTATTATAAGAACCTAGTTGGAATGACGCACCAGGCCAGCAGCAGCTCCTACGATAAAATACAAGACGCTTATCATACCTCTATTTATAATATGGCGGACCCGGATGAGGATACCGGCCAAGACGCAAAGTGGGAGAAACTGGAAAAGATTGACAAAATAGTTGACGAGATGTACTGGTACGATAAAAAATTATTTGAGCTTTATTACACAGAAAAAAACACGCTGGACTCCTTGCATAAGAAAACCGGAATAAGTAGAAACAGTTTATTTACAACAATACAAAAGGTTAGGTATATAATAAAAGATAAAATAAAAGATGAGTAACTTTTTTGTGCCGTCCGAGGTTTATGAAAAGAGAATTGCTAAGTGCAAGGCTTGTGTTTACTATAAGGACCTATTAGGAAACTGCTCTATTTGTGGATGCTTTATGAAAATTAAGGCCAGGATTTCACACCAGCACTGCCCAAAGTATTATTGGAAACAGAACGACTTTGGAATGGATAGCATAAGGCCGTCAAAACATATACCGGTTGAAATAGAAAACGAGGTAAGGTTATTATGGCCAGATATAAAAAGTGGGAGAGCAAAGGACCAGGCAACGAAAAGAAAAATGTTTGAGCTTTACAACCTAATTTATAACGGGGGCTTTGATATAAGAAGTTCTTGTCACTCTTGCGTAAACACCGCGTTCGGTGGAATAAAGCAATACATAGAAAAAAAAATTGGATATGAAAAGCTATAAGTCAATAAAGTGGATACTCAATAAACAAATTGAGGGAGGAGTGAAAGCTTTGTGGACCTGGCAAAAAGGAAACCAGGAGGAGTTCAACTGCATATATAAGGCCTACTCGGATAAGCTACCAATATACACACCAGCACAACTAATTAAACTAATTGAATATGAGCAAAATAGAAAAAATACCTAATTACTATATAGGTAAAAAGTACAAGTATGAGGCCAGGAAAGTGGTAGAGGACTTTGAGTTATCATACAATATTGGGACCGCGGTTTCTTATTTACTGCGTGCAGAAAACAAGCACGATAGCCCGGTGCAAGATATTAGAAAGGCAATAAACCACCTACACTTTGAGCTTGATTGTGTAACAGAAAAAAACAAAAAGTAAAATTATATATTATATATTATGAAATTAAAAATCAGCGAGTTAAAAACAAATACAGAAAATCCTAGAATAATAAAGGATAACAAATTTAAGCAGCTTGTAAAAAGCGTAAAGGAGTTCCCGGAAATGCTGGAGCTACGGCCAATAATTATAGACGAGGATAATATTATTCTTGGAGGTAATATGAGGTTTCGGGCTTGCGTGGAGGCTGGACATAAAGAGGTTAACGTAAAGGTTGCTACCGGTTTAACTGAGGAACAAAAGAAAGAATTTATCGTAAAGGATAATGTTGGGTTTGGAGAGTGGGAGTGGGATATTTTAGGAAACGAATGGGAAACAAAAAAGCTAGCCGAATGGGGCCTTGATGTTTGGAACCCGGAACTGGAGCCGGAGTCTGAGGGGTACCAACCTCCAGAGAACCCTTTTGAAGATACCGACGCCGGTTATAAAAGTCAGTACGGAGTAATTGTAACTTGCGAAACTGAAAAGGACCAGGAGGGCGTATTTCAAAGGCTGACCGCTGAGGGCTTTAAATGTAAAATTGTTGTAACTTAAAATTATATTATGAAAATAGAAATAAGAAATAAAACTGTAAACTTTGATAGCTACCGAGCAAATAGAGTAAAGTCTTTATTTAACGCGGAGAGGGGAGACGAGTTTAATTTAGATATTGAGGTTCCGGTTGAGGGGGACTGGCAGATTGGAGTTATTGTTGGCCCTTCTGGATCCGGAAAGACGTCAATAGGAAACGAGTTATTTGGAGGAGGTAAAATGGAGGACCTCTATGCCGGCTGGGATAAAGACAAACCTATTGTTGATTGCATAAGCCCGGATGGAGATTTCAACGAGGTAACCGGTTTGCTCGCGGCGGTTGGCCTGGGAGATGTTCCCAGCTGGCTTAGACCATTTCACGCTTTGTCTAACGGGCAGCAGTTTAGAGCTGGGCTTGCTCGCGTTCTTTCAGACGGGGGAGATAAGTCAATAGTTGATGAGTTTACCTCTGTTGTTGATAGGCAGATTGCAAAGATTGGAGCTATGGCTTTTTCTAAATCGTTCAAAAGGACAAAAGGGAGAAAGGTAGTATTGCTATCTTGCCACTATGATATTATAGAATATATCCAGCCGGACTGGGTGCTTGATACCGCTACCGGTGTTGTTAAAAAAAAAACGAAATTGGAGAACGGCCTCCCATCAAACTGGACATTTGGAAAGTCGACGGCAGTTACTGGGGAATGTTTAAAGAGCATTATTATTTAGATTTGCCTATGCCTCCAGCTGCCCATTATTTTATTGGAGTCGTTGAGGGAAACCCCGTATGCCACCTGGCCGTAATGCCTATGTTTACCGCACACGCTTATAGAGCATCAAGGCTGGTAACATTACCGGAGTGGCAAGGAGCCGGAGTTGGAACCAAGTTTCTAAATTATGTTATGGAGTTTCACAAAGAGGGAAAGGGTAGACGAGGCCACAAGCTGCCGACTTTATTTCACACCAGCCACCCTCAGCTTATTGCTTACCTAAATAGAAACCCAAAGTGGATATTAAAAAGTCAAATGTTATACGGAGGTAATAAAGTCAAAAGTGGAAAGTCAATAGCAAGGGCTCAAGCCGGAAAGAAAACAATAGGAACCAAAGCAACCTCTGGATACGGCGGACACTTTAGAGCGGTGCAAGGGTTTAAATACTTAGGATAATGAAACCATTAAAAATATTTATTAGCGGCCAGCGTCGTTTCGGAGAGGAGGTGTTGAGGTTATGCCTTGACCAGGGCCACGAGGTTATTGGAGTTTGCTGCCCGGTGGACGACGAGAGAATAGGACGCCTTGCTACAATAAATAATATTGAGAGAATACCTTCCGGAAGTTTAACCTCGGAAACAATGCCTAAGGGAGTTGACCTCGGCCTTACCGCACATAGCTTTGACTACATAGGAAAGGCAACTCGCTATATTCCAAGGCTGGGCTGGATAGGATACCATCCGTCTTTATTACCAAGGCACCGAGGCCGGTCCTCAATAGAGTGGGCTATTAAAATGGGAGACGCAATTACTGGAGGTACTATATTTTGGCTTAACGCTGGAATAGATAGAGGGGATATTGCTTACCAGGATTGGATTTGGATACCGCCAAAACTTATGGAGAACCCAAAGAAAGGAGCAAAGTATTTATGGAACGAGGAGCTTGTTGATGTTGGCCTTAAGCTATACGCGAAAGCCCTGGAGGATATTTCAAATGGAGTAATTATAAGAACACCGCAGCGTGTTGACGTTTCAACTTTTGAGCCGTCAATTATGGTCAAGGATATATATAGGCCGGACTGCTTAATGATAGAATAAAACAAAAATTATTATGGACAAAAGTAGACACATAAAAAAGGAGAGTGTATTGAGTGCCTTAGAAAATAGCCTGGGAGTTGTAACGGTTGCTTGCAAGTCGGCAGATATTCCAAGGAGCACTTATTACAAATGGCTTAAAGGAGACGAGGAGTTTGCGGCCAAGGTAAAGGATATTGAGAATATCGCCCTTGACTTTGGAGAGAGCCAACTGCATAAGCAAATAGGCGAGGGCTCCACCGCGGCTACAATATTCTTTTTAAAGACAAAAGGAAAGAGGAGAGGATATATTGAAAGGTCGGAGCTTGACTTAACCTCGGGCGACGAGCCAATAAAAATAAACGTAAATATTAAAGGAGTGGATATTTAAGAATGGAAATAAACGCAGAGTTTACGGACACCCAGGAGCTGGCAATAGAATATCTATTTGACAATAAGACCACCGAGGTTTTATTTGGAGGAGCGGCTGGTGGAGGTAAGAGCTGGGTTGGATGTAGCTGGTTAATTTTAATGTGCCTTAAGTATCCAGGCACGCGTTATTTAATGGGGAGGTCAAAGCTTGATAGTTTAAAAAAGACAACCCTAAATACTTTTTTTGAGGTCTGCGAAACCTGGGGGATAAAAGCAAACAAGCACTACAATTTTAACGCGAGCTCAAATGTTATAACCTTTTTTAATAAATCAGAAATAATGCTTAAGGACTTATTTTTATATCCAAGCGACCGGAACTTTGACAACCTCGGGTCCCTGGAAATAACCGGTGCGTTTATTGACGAGGCAAATCAAATAACCGAAAAGGCTAAAAATATTGTGGCCTCCAGGATGAGGTACAAGCTGGATAAGTTTGGTATTATTCCTAAGATGCTTATGACTTGCAACCCGGCCAAAAATTGGGTTTACGTTCAATACTACCGCCCGGCCAAAGAGGGAAAGCAAAAGCCACATAGAAAGTTTATCCAAAGCCTGGTTGACGATAACGAGTACATATCAAAATATTATAAGACGCAGCTGCTCACCCTGGACGAGTTATCAAAGCAAAGACTACTATTTGGAAACTGGGAATACGACGCAAGCAACGACGCCTTGATTGATTACGACGCCATAATAAATATGTTCAGCCAGTCCGGGGTTTCTGGTCAAAGGTATATAAGTTGCGACGTTGCACGTTTTGGGAGCGATAGAACCATTATTATGTACTGGGAGGGTTTACATATACGAAAGGTAATAACTATCCTTAAATCGGCCGTAAACGAAGTTGTGGACGCGGTCCTTAAAGTTCAGCAAGATAACCAGGTTCCGCTTAGAAATATTATAATTGATGAGGACGGAGTTGGAGGAGGGGCCAAGGACTACCTACGCTGCACGGGTTTTATAAATAACGCACGCCCGGTAAAGGGAGAAAACTATCAGAACCTAAAGACGCAGTGCTACTACAAATTATCGGACCTTATTAATAAAGGCCAGCTGGGGATTGAGTGCGATAGTGTATCCGTAAAAGGAAACATAATTGAGGAGCTGGAGCAAGTGAGAATGAAAGACGCGGATAAGGATAACAAGCTACAGATAATTTCAAAGGATACGGTCAAGTCAATATTAGGCCGCTCGCCGGATTACTCTGACGCCCTGGCTATGCGTATGTATTACGAACTGGATCCTAACTTTGGTAAATATTTTGTGCAATAGAAAAGGGGCTACTCTCGTCAAAGCAACCCCTTATGAAAGTATATGAAAACTCGGCAAATATAAACAAATAAATAAAACTAACAATTTTCTATTATATATTATGAAACTTAAAATCCAAAAGGGTGACGAAACCAAAAGCTTTAATTTAATTAATAGCTGGGCAGATATAACCCTGGAGAGCTGGTCTAAACTTATTGCTATCAATACAAAGGAAAGCTCTACTGAGGCCCTGGCTACAATAGGAGCCCTAACCGATATGCCTCAGAGAATAATTAGGGAGCTCGGAATTCAAGACGTTGCTATTATTTTAAAGAGGATAGCAGT
>TARA_R110000744_G_scaffold1725_1_pt1 | contig 11046 bp, 19 predicted proteins | sample TARA_R110000744 | Tara Oceans TARA_R110000744 (sample SAMEA4398083) | marine metagenome | biome: Polar Biome; feature: [DCM] deep chlorophyll maximum layer (ENVO:01000326); material: water (ENVO:00002006), including particulate matter (ENVO:01000060) such as... | depth 36 m | reverse complement strand
AAAGGATATTAAAAAGGAGATGAATAAAATGGATAAAAAAAGAATAGCAGAATATGCCAAAATAATGAAAGAAATGGTCAGTGAAATTACTGATGTTGGAGACATTCACAGTAATGAAGATAGTCCTTTTGGGCCTAAAGATTACAAAAACCTTGTTACCGACTCCTATAAAATTCTTAGAATAATGAGACACTACGCAAGATTGTTAGAATCTGCTGAAGAGTAATCATCATAAAATAGGAGACAGATATACATAACCGGAGAGCCGAGAAATCGGCTCTCCTTTTTTTATTTTTAAATTGTCGACACCAACAACCACGATTGCTGGCCTAAAAATTTTTTATGTAAAATTTACACTATTATTGATTTTATTGTGAAATGGAAGTATTGATAAGGGTAAGCCCAGTGGCTCACCTTATGTTGCAAGAAGCATTATACGCAAAAATAGAAATCACCAGCCAATGGGCTGATGATAGCAAACTCAAATTAGTACCGGAATGGTTCCCTCATTCAGAAACAATAAACAGTTCATTTATGAAAAATATCAATGATACTTTCGTTTTATCTTATAATATTGGAACTTTAACTTCTTACGATGAAGTATTGGAAATCCTAAAACTTATTGCAACTAGAGAAGAACTTATCGGATTTGGTGTCCAAATGTATGCAGTTTATCCTAATGGAACAAAATGCCCAAAATCACTTTTGACTAACTCAATTGGTTACATGGGGGATAATTGGTATGAACTTTCCAAAACAACAGAATTAGTAAATATCTCAGTTGGATATAAGCACAATAAATCAGTTGGAGAAAGGAATGAAACTGGTGAGAAAAGAGTTCTTAATTTCTGCAATAAACAAGTACACAAAATCGAGTAATTAATTTAGAAAATGGAGATGAATAAAATGAGTAACAATTATGAAAAAAATGCAGAAGGAAAAATATGCCGAGAAGGTTCTATCATTGCTATCAGAATGGATGCAAGTGAAAGGCACAATATCTTAGTTAGATACATCACTAATCAAGACAGAAAACACAGTCATCTTCATCCTAATCTTATGAGTGATTTTATCTTGTCTGATAGATTTGGAAAAACTGACAGTTATGATGTCGTTCACTTTGGAGTTGGTAAAATGCAAAAGGCCGATTCTGCAAAATGTCCCGATGGTGTAGCCACTGGATATGCTATCACAAGTCTATCCTGTAATACTGGAGGAAATGCTTCTGAGGAAAATGGCAGAGCAACAATGTCAATCACAAAAGTTACTTGTGGAAATTGTAAAAATAATATCCGCAAAGCCGCAAAACAAATAGTTCAAAGTTAGTTGTTGAACTCAACAAGTCGGGGCCGAGAAATCGGCCCTTTTTTTATTTTCAAATTCAAGGGAAATTTCAAACACCATGGGTTTCTGATAATACAATATGAGCGATAGCATTGAAGGGCGTTTATCTCAAGCACAAGCAAGGGAAATAGCCCTCTATCCCGATAGATGGTCTCAATACTTCCGAACAATAGATGGCAAGCCATTCAGCCTTGCAGAGCGACCATATCTGATTGAGATATATCGACAATTTAATCCAACTAAAAAATCAAAAACAACAAAGATGGTTGTTCTGAAATGTAGCAGGAAAGTAGAGAAGACTGAGACCATATGCAATCTACTACTTTACGGGCTTCTGAACATACCTTACTTCAATGCAGTTTACACTGCCCCACGACAACCACAAGTAACTAGATTTGTGGATGAGAGATTGAATGGAGCATTGATGTCTTCTGTCAACCGAGGATGTTTATTGAAAGCAAGAAAAAAAACAAGTGTGAGTCATCAAACTTTCTCTGTTGGCGTCGATAGCCTCAATCACTTCTATGCATATTCAAACTGGGGAGATGCTCATGGACTTTTAGGAATCGAGGGAGATATGGTTTGTATTGATGAATATCAAGATTCGGGAGGGGATGTTTTACCGATGTTGACAGAGATGCTGGCACTCTCAGAATACAAGTGGGTTTTGATTAGTGGAACTGCTAGGGAACAAGGTTCTGAATTTTGGAAACTATGGGAGAAATCCACCAAGGGAGAATGGGATGGAGAACACTGGGTTCATGGGACAACAGAAGCAAATATAATTGGATATCATATTGGTCAGAAAATGCATCCCGAGATTACCGACAAAGATATTGCTCAAAAGAAAATAACATACACTCCAAGAAGATTTGCAAATGAAGTTCTTGGAGAGTTTTTCGCTGGAGCCATGAAGCCAATTTCTTTTGATGAAGCATTGGGTACTATCGACGCCAACAGAGGAATTATTAGTGGAGTTCAAATTCCCGAAGAAACTGTTATGGGAGTTGATTGGGGAAATCAAACAACAGTTGTGATAATGAAACCAAATGGAGATATTGTTAATTGTCTAAAATTGGATAGTCGAGCAGATGATTCAAGTGATGAAGTTGAGAGATTAAAAGATTTAATTTTAAGATATAATTCTACACAAGTTGTTTGTGATATTGGATATGGTGCAAGACAAGTAAAAGAACTCCAAAAAGAATTCGGAGAGAGAATAAAATCCTGCTATTATTCATCTCGGCCAATGACTCCATTTCAATATAAGAGAAGAGATAATAATAGGAATATGATTTACATGGTTGTGGTCGATAGGACAACTTATGTTGAACAGACAATTGATGCAATCAAAAGACAAGAGATTTCACTTCCATACAAGACAACAGAAATGGAATGGGTTTTACATGAATGGTCTGCTTTGAATTCATCTGCTGAGAAAGATGAAATGAATACAAATCCCACTGCCAGCCAATCCAATACTAAATATGGAAGAGATGGAGATGACCACGCTTTCCATGCTTTGCTATATGCAAGAATTGCAGTTGGATTTATGCAAGAAGCGGGATTACCTCAAATGAAAACATTTGGGGATAAATAATAGTAATTATACAGATATCAATAGAAATCGATTCTGAGCGTTTTGAGACCCCTATGGTACGATTTGACCTCCGAGATGAAAGAGTCCTCAGAATGGGCCTCTATTCAAGCGGAAATGATAAAATTTAGGTTTTCACCCTTGTGGACTTCTTACCCTTGCTAATTAGTCCCATTCTTGACCTACAAGTGGAACAAGTCACCATTACTATTTTTGATTGCTTAACTTGGTTTGGAAATTTATTTTTGCAAATCCTACATTTGATTCTTCTAGGTATCGACATCAACAACCACTCCTATACATTTTCCAAAGTTTTCTGAGGATAAAAAATGCAACTGGTTCATATGGAATAATTATTACACTTGAAATTGCAAAACCCAATAATATTTCTAAACTCATTTTAGCAACCCTCCAAGTTTCTGAAATATATTTTTCTTAGTGGGTTTTGGGATTGGGTTTACATCGCTCACAATAGATGCTTCCTGCCTCCAATCTTCTTCTCCTATACCATCTCTCCACCATCCCATATTAGTGCAACATTTCATACAAAACCATCCACCACCTTTCTTTGATGAAAACACCCATTCAGTAATATCCAAATCATATGGTTGGCAATTGCATATATCGTTTTCATTTCTAAGTTTTGTTGTCATTTATTGTTCCTCCTTATTATCAAATATTTGTTGTTTTATTTCTTCATTCATTTCTTCATCTTGTGATTGTAAATCTATATGCAGAGATATTTTGATGTAATCTAATAAATTAATAAATTCAAATCTTGCATCTGTGTATAAAACATAACATCTGTAATCTCTTTCTCGAATCATTTCTCTCCAAGTACAATACATTCTATGGATTGATTTATCGTATGTGATATATCTTGAACTTCTCGAATTTGATGATGGCTTTGGTTGATTTTCAAATGCATAATCAAGCCACTCTTCCATCTGCTTTGGATACATATAATCCACATGGTTTTTAGTTCCGTCAGATTTCATAAAATTATTCCTCCTTCCTACATGCCGGACACCACATATTTCCGCCAGTTAATCTGAAATGATTTTTATCATTTGGACATTTACATTTCATACAATCATTGCTCCTGTAAACCATGCTGGTGGGTCAGTGTTAGTCCACTTAGCAAATGCGCTTATCCTGTCGCCGTTGTAGTAGTTTCTGTATGCTTTCTGAGAGTCACCATCGACCTTGAATTCATCGGGCATACATTGAGGGAAATCAGTCAAACTAAGATTGGGTAAATTTTTCTCAACCCATTGTTCTATTTGCAAATCTGCATATCTTGAATTTTCATGTTTGAAAGTTAAATCCCAAAGATGGTATAAAACTGATTCTTGACATGAATGTTGTTTACAATATCTAAAAGAATATTCTGTTAGTAATTCTTGGAGATAATCAAATGCCCAAATCCAGTTAGCAGAACTTACTCTCATCCAAATGTTACATGGATGATTTTGATGAGTTGCTTTCCAGTAAGTTCCAGCCTTTGTAACTGGTAATTTAGTTTCATCAAATCCTGCAACTCTAAGGCCCGTTACAAGCATCTGACATGTCTCGACTATCATCTTATTCAGATGCTTGTCACATAGAGCCTCAGCGCATTCTGTGACATCGTGGGAAACTGCAAATATATTCATGCAGTCACTTCCACGAATTTAACTTCATCAAGACCTTCATCACATGCTGATTGAGCAGAATCGTAGTCGTTGTATTCTCCAAGGACTTCTCCACTGTCGATGTCAACAACTGCCCAAACTCCATCGCGGAGTTGGAAAACTTTTCTTGAAACTGCACTGGTGATTTGTTTCATGATTTCATCAGCAGATTTTTTGGAATATTTTAGACCATAGTTTCTAGCACAAGTTGGGCCATATCCATGAGCAGTAGATTTCTCATCATTCAAGTGTTTGTTACAGAAGCAACAACGGCCACTGGATTTCCCTCTACGGATGATAGTATCTGTTGGGTCAAGACGGAACATTTCCATGGTAGCCAATATGTCTGTATTCAAGTCATCGAATACTTTCCTAGTAGGCGTCCAAATCTTAGTAGTTTTATCGATTGTGCCAAGCCATTGATATGAATTTTCTTTTTGCTGAGTCTTGGATTTTGTAACTGGTTTACCATAAATGTCAAATTTTTGATGACTTGTTTCAACACAAGCAACGTATAGAAGATTATCATCTTCTTGAGACCTTCTTGCACCACGGATGATTAAATCTTTTTGATATGGACTCCAGTATGGAGTTTTGTCATGTAATCCAGTGAAATCATTGACCAATAAAGTGATAGTTGGAACTTTTAATTTCTTACCGGATTCAGTAAATAATGCAACTACTGCATCATAGTCAGAAAATGTTTCTAATCCAGTTGGAACTCCGCCCGCTAATTTGGCTTCATCAGTTAATTTTTGAACCCAATTCATTTGTTTCCAAGATAGTTTACCTTTGTTATCATATTGCTTTAGCATTGAATTAGCAAAACCTTTGCTTTTATCCGGTAAATTTTCGACATATTTTCTTAAATCGTTAATGAGAGGATTGTCAGTTCGTGATTCGGGAACTTTAGCAAGTTTGATTGCCCATGAAATTTGATTTTCAGAAAGCCTTCCCTTCCTCTTGTATTGGTTTACTAGAGAAGTTGCAAAGTCGATTGAACGCTGGTCAACTCTTTTATTCTCTAGGGCGTCTTCTAGTTGGGCTATAATTACTGTATTTCCATTTGTTTTTCCCATTGTTGGTCATTCCTCCTGTACGGATAATCTATACGAGGGAGGGCTTTGCTTATCAATACTATGTTTATCAATAGTTTACTGACTCTCAATGTTTTCCCAAGCATCATTCCTCTTGGCATCCATCTCGGCTTTCTTTTCTGCTCTAACTTGTGCTCTACGGGAGTCATTTGCTCTACGCGTTAATGCTCTATTCCAACGAACTCTTCCAGCCTCGACAGTAGCCATCACAACTGGCTCTAATGATACATCATCTCGACCATCGAAATGAACTGCCCATTGAAATCCTCTTCTGAATAAATCTACATCCTCAACTCGAACTGAATTTTTATCTAAAGTAGGTGCTACAATTTCCCATGCATCCTTCTTAATCCACAGGCTGGCGGCTCCGCCAAGCGAGCCATATATGGCCGCTATTCTTTGGTCACTTCCAGCAATTGAAATCGCATGATATGTTATTGAACCAGTTCTACGTTCTTCTATTTCACAATTTTCCGATTTGAATAATTCAATTATTCTATTTTTCGTCTCTTTTTTGATTTCCGCTTTCCCAGCCATGTAACTAATCGAGACTTTCCCCACCGTTATCAATGTTTACTAAAACATAAGAATCTATCCACACACCGGAATTCAATTTATTGCAACATATTGAACAAGCAGATTCTTTTTTCATCCTTCTTGTTCTCAAAAGAACTCTTCTACAATTTGGACATTCATATCTGAACATTTTTCCATTTTTTCTTGCATTATCTTCAATCGCTCTAACAAATTTTCCTCGTTCTCGAAAGTATTCAGAATATTCTTCCCAATCCTCTTCGATTCGTTTGAACAACCTGTTGTGGCCAACACCAAAACCAAGAACCAAATGTAAAAGTTCGTGATGTAAAAGTCCTTTCAAAACAAGTGGATTTGAATAGTCAAAAATATCAGAATGCAAAGCGATGGTTGTTGTCTCGAATTCAGTCAAGCCTAAAGTTCTCACAGTTCCTTTTCTTAGATACCTAAATCTAATCCAACTGGGATTGTATGGAAGCCCACCGAAAATTTCTTTTCTCTCAAATCTAAGAACTTGATAGACTTCTCTAATTTGGAGAAGATGGTCTATTTTTATTCTATTTTTTTGCTTCAACAAAAATAAATTCCCCCAATCTTTTGATTGTGAATTCAATGTTAGGATTGACCATTAATATTGATTGTATTTTCAGTCCTAACGCATGTGGAGTCAACGTAGCATCCATAATCCACTCTCTTGTCATATACCCAATCTAAGTTGCCCACCGTTATGAAGTAATTAGGTGGATGGATAGGCATATAATATGGCGCAAAACAACCAAGAAGAACGCAAGACAGACTACCTATCCACCCGATGATAAGGAGAATAACGTCTGCCCTAATTATTTGTAAAAATTCCCACCGTTAAATAGTTATCACTCTTAACGCATTTGCAGTTTCATATTGGTCATATTCTACTAACCAATCTACTGGTGAAGCATCTGCATTTACAACATTACATTGGGCTATTTCAATCTGCTTTCCCATTAATTCTAATAGAGTATAAAAATTAGATAATCCTTGACCCAATCTGCTCGATAATCTTAGGATTTCCCTTCTGCTATACAAATCATCTCGGACTATCTGCCAAACTGTTTCCATATCATTTTGTCTTGGGATTATTATGAAACAAATAGTTTCCATCGGGAGCATTAGTGAAAGTTGTGGTTAATTGAATTATTCATTAATGTAGAATTCCTCGAGTTTTCTCAAAATCCAGATTTTCAAGGTGTTGGCGTCAACAACTATGGCTCTATCATTCCCTGCACTTTCGCTAAACATTTTTTGCATCTCAAAATAATATAATTATCAACAACATGGTATTCTTCCTTAAGTGCTGAAATTTCATGTAAAATCCAATCATGGCTAAATGGGTCACAAGTCATATTGTAAACACCCCAAAGTCATGGTTGAAAAACTTCTCGGACTTAAACTAAATCAACAGTTATATTTCTCGAAGTGCCTTTTGTGTTTTATGCCAAATATGACCCAGCCTACTTTCGGTTTTACTCACTATTCCTTGGCGGAATAAAGTATGCAAACATGCTCCTATTTTGTATTGGTCTGACCAGCCCTTTCGAGTCGATGAAGACCGGCCACAAATCTCACTCATCTCAGAAGAATATTTATCCAAATCGTGCCTAATGAAAAAAGCCAAATCTTGAGATGAAAAATCATTATGTTGATATTTAGCAATTGCAAATCTAACAACATTTAATTTACTAAGTTTCTTTCTTCGAGAATGTGAATATGAAGTGTTCATATGGTCATCCATTGGAAACAAATTTATTCCTCCTAATTTTATTTAGAATCTGCACCATCAGTCTCTAGTATTCTTATTCTATCTTCTAATATTTTTATTCTATCTTTTTTACTCATTTTATTTCTCTCCTTAAATTATTCTTATTTACCCATTCACAATTATCATTGTTTTTAGGATAGGGTAGTATAGGGTGTTTTAAATTTTCAATGATATTCCTTTTATCCGTCTTAGATAATATATAAATATATCTATGTTTCTTTTTCAATTCGATTCTTTCATAATTGGGGTCTATATTTACTAATGTGGTTGCCTTAGTAGTTCCATATTTAGCCACTACACTTCTTGGATGTAATACCTCTCCATTAATCTTGTGTAAGTAGCCCTTTACTAACATAGTATTATTACCCTGATATAACCAATTAGTCGCTTGATATATTATTCCTACATGGTCAGCCATAGGGTCAGCATAACTAATCAAAACTTTAATATCTGTATTCTTCTTTAACCACTTAAATGTTTTTCCAATAAAGAAACTTTCACTATTCTTAGGAGCCTCATCTTTCAACCAAAGTCTTGTTAATTCTAATACTTCTGTGTTTTCTAATGAAGGTGTTATTGATTTCACTACTTGCCTTCCCACCGGAAATCCATAAATTGCCACCCCATATACCCTATCGTCTAAAAATAATCCTAAAGCATAACGGCAAGAAGACCATTTATGGGTATAGTGATTTTTTATTATAATATCTCTTGCTAATTTCTTATCCATCGGCAATATCTCATAATCCAACATCATTATCATCACCTTCTTTTTCTTTTACAGATGCAAATTCTATTTAGAATCTGTTTTCTTTGGTGTTGATTTCTTTGGAGATTTTACTTCTTTTTCTTTTACAGATGCAAATTCTATTTTAGCCTCGGAAATTGCACTTGCAATGTTACCACAATGTGGACACATAGTCAGCATAAAATCTCTCGATGGTGTGTATAACAAAGTATCACAAGTATCATTCGCACAGTAGTAAATCTCTTTTCCGTTTTTATCATTTATTATCATTTTCTGTTCACCTTATTTTCATTCATTTTTTTTACTTTTGCTATTTTTATTCTTCGAGCAAATGGCTTTACTAATTTCAATTGAAAAAGATTCTCTTCCAACTTAACTCCAACATTCATCTCCGTTTGTAATCTATTTATGAGATAGGCTATTAATTCCCTTTGTGTATCAAAGCCTACTTTGGAAACGAAATCCTTAGATTCTTGTGTTTCATGTAACTCATAATTACATGAGTTATATCTATTTCTTCCGCCCATAATTATTCTTCCTCCTTTACGGCTAATATATCTTGGATAAATTCTCTAAGTTCAAGATTTTCATCTGTGATTTCTTTCATCACTCTCATTAAATGTAAAACTTCATTTCTACAATCTTCAATTGAATCTAATTCCTTATCGATTTGAATTTTTGAAGAATCAGTTTTTTGCTCTTGATTGATTTGATTTTCAGCCTCTAAAAAGTTCTCCCTATCAACTTCACCATAAACAACATCAACTCCTGTGAGCCACGCTTCTTGTAGTTGCAATGCTATGTCTATGGATGCTGACTGTAAATCATCGGGTACATCAACTGGTAATCCGTAATTATTTCTTAATTGTAACATAATTGTTGGAAACTTCATATTATATCACCTTCGTTAAAATTGAATCGAATTCCCACCGTTATCAATATGTTGTTCACATCAACAAGTCTAATAAAAATAGTTTGAAAAAATTTCAAAATTAAAAAAGGGGAAGAAGCCGAAGCCTCTCCCCAGTTTTTTGGTTGTTTGTCTCAACATCTATCTGTTACCGAAAACATGGTATGAATGCCATGCAATTCTTTCTTCTTCTGTCATATCATCAAGAGTGATTGGAGTTGCTGGAATTACTATTTTTTGGATTTGTTTATCCAAGAAATTCATAACTCTTTTTTCACCAGTTTCATTTCTTTCACCAACTGATTTGTTGTGTTTGAATCCGACCTTCACATTCACTGATTGTTTCTTGTCATAATCTACATTTCGATAATTGTCTAATAATGTCTTACTTGGTACAGTTGTTCCAAGTGGATATTCGATTTTTAATTCTACTGAAAATCCGACTAATGCTGGGTCTTCTACGATGCATCTCAAGATGTATTTCATTTCACTGAAACTAACAAGACAGGATGCATTCGCAAATGGTGTTTCATTTAGTAGGAAAACCCAAGTTGACATTCCAGTTTTGAAATAATTATTAATTGCTTGAGATGCTGGGAAATAAAGTGGAACTGATTCAAAATTTTTAGTTTCATAATTATACGGAGTATGGATTTCTAAACTGGCAGATAATGGTTGAGTATTCATGCAATTACCTTCCATTTTGAAGAACTGATATTTTCTTGGTTATCCTTTGGCCACAATGTCATTATGTCGTCTGCATATCGAGAATCAATTTCCCATACAGTGCTGATTTGAACTCTCCTAAAATTAGTCCATTGATTGCCTTCTTGGAATTCCATAACTGGATTGAAATATTCCCAGCCTACATCTTGAGCAATCATCTTTGTTCCACACTTACATGTCTTTGTTTGTGTATTTCTTCTGATGTATGTATATTCCACAGTTTCACATGATGGACATTCCTTTCGGGTGATGTACATTTGTGCTCTCTTTTGGCGGTTTAACCTTTGTGCGTCGCGTTGTCGGCTTCTTGTTGTGCTGGTTGTCATGGTGCTTCGCACATTTGTTACATATATCAATGCTTTGATAAATTAAGTGTATTTTTGATGATTTCTCTCAAAATTAAAAAAAGGGGAAGGCCAAATGACCTCCCCCAGCCTGTTGACTACAACAGTCATCCTCTTAGATATTCTGTGCATGATTCTTCACAGTTGCATTTGACCATTTTAGAACCATTTTCTTGCCATCTCTTATTGCATTCTGAACAAGTAAAAATTCCCATAACTGGATATGAAAAATGCATTTCACTGGAACAATATTGACAATGTAAAATTGTATTCAT
>TARA_R110000744_G_scaffold21462_1_pt1 | contig 11072 bp, 7 predicted proteins | sample TARA_R110000744 | Tara Oceans TARA_R110000744 (sample SAMEA4398083) | marine metagenome | biome: Polar Biome; feature: [DCM] deep chlorophyll maximum layer (ENVO:01000326); material: water (ENVO:00002006), including particulate matter (ENVO:01000060) such as... | depth 36 m | reverse complement strand
CGTCTAGAGGTATAACAGTGCTGGATAAAGTACCTGTATTACTTATACGGCCACTATAACGTACTGCAGTTCTATCCGCATCTTGTATATTAACGATATCTCCGGGACCGATAAAGCCCCCGTTCAATCCTGTGGAGAAAGATACTACTTCTCTCTGGTTAGAGGCTGTCCATAGCTTCCATCTCCCGTATCTAAGTGCTTGACCTTCTGAGGTACAGCCGAAAGCAACTGCTGCCTGATTGATTATCACACCAGTCTCTGCAATATTTATTTTATCCTCTACAAGAAGAGGCTCTGACTTATAGTTATTGTCTGGGTTATTCCATGATACAACTACTTGGTTAGCCCTTGTCTTACTTCCAGTACCTTCATAAGTGAAGGCACCATCAATTACGTTCGCTTTTGAGAAAGAGTAAACAGGGCTCGAAGGAGCGTCCTGTACTGAATGTATTTTTCCGTCTAGAAAATATAACATACCTAGGAAAGTAGTAGACACATCTTTTAATACTTTATATGCATCTGCGGCTTTTGTGAAGTAGGCATTTAAAGTATATCGAGGCTCTACACCTCCTTTACCGTTATCAACCTCTTCATCGCAGTATCTTGCAATTCGATAAAGAGAATAGATATCAATATCCATATCCTGAATAAAGTCTCCAAGCCCATACCTATTGTTTGTAAGAAGATCGTAAAATACCCAAGCAGGATTATTAGTATAAACTAATTCTTCTCGGAAGCTGCCGTCCCAATCTTGGTAGGTACTTTCTACCGCGCCTGTACTGATATTTCTTTTATAAGATGCAGCGCCTCCACTTTCTTCTCTAGTAATATAGTTAGAAGGTACGTTTATTAGTAAACCTCTTACATGGTAACCCCTTTTAGGAGTATTCTGGAACTCTTTAGTACTAAAAGTAGTTTTTGCCATAGCAGTGAGAGGGTAAGCAAGCTTTTCTTTCATAATACTAACTATGAGAGATAGGCTTCCATTCGTAATATTACCCCAATCATGAAAAGTCGTTGTTGTAGAATCATATCCTGGCCCGTCGTGAGCCGTCTTTCTACTAACCGTAAGTCTAAAGTCTTGAAAAGGCCTAAATTGTGTCAAGTCAATAGAGTGCTCAAAAGTAGTAGCGTTCTTCTGAAGACCTGAGTGCTGCAAGGTCTCCCTAATTACAAACGTAGGGCCCCATACATTTTCTTCTTTTAAGGCTATAGCAATTTGATACTGTTGATAAGTAGTTCTATCCTTGCCCTTACCGTTAACGGCATAGAAACCGCCTGGATATACAAAGTTAAGTTTTACTTCATCTACTTCTAAAAGTTGAGAAGCGCTTAGCCCTACATTTCCGCTGCCAAGTAATTCTCTGGGGGCCTGACTACCTGTTCCAAATCCTGTAGTCTGCTCCATTGTAAGGCCTAAGGAAGTAGCTTTACCTGTCGAGCCTTCACCTCCAGACCCCGAAAACGGAGTCTGGTGCAGAGTACCTGAACGAAACTGAACGCTAGAACCTTGATATTTTTGTTGGAAACCTGCGTCTATAACAGATACACTGCCTGTATCAATAATGCCTGCACTATCAAACTTATATGCACCTGAAGGGCCCGCCCACGGAGAATCAAGCACAATAGAAGTACCACTCACAGACGCTAGTGTAACGATTCTATCTAGATCCAGTATATATCCATTATCTGGTATAGGATTATCGTTGTAGTCTCCCTGACTACCTGTACGCCAGCGAGCTGTAGTTGTATTGTCTATGTGATGCAAAAAACCCTCAATAGGAACTCCTTGAGGAGTAGTAGAGCTGCCTTTAATTGCAGTAAGGCGTGCAGGCACAGCAGACTCTGGATCAAATCTATCTCGAGACTCTGTAAGCATATCATTCGTAAAGTAAGACGAAGAGGTATTTAAAACGGTTTTATGCCTGCTCTGATACTCCGAAGTGACAAGAGTAGAGGGAAAAGCACTACGAATAACTAAGTATTTTTTTGCAGTAGCAGGAGCATCTGAAGGGATAATAATTGGATCGGGGTCTGCCGAGTTATTAATTGTTGCGCTGGTAGAGCCATTCGCTAGCGTAATAGTCATAGGGCCTTTGTTTAGCTGCTCTGGCGAGTACGCTTTATCGGATATACTATCATCGTTCAAAAATACAGACGAGATTCCACTCACCAGACCATAGATAGGGCCCTCTGAGATAACATCTGTTATCGAGATATTCTGTCTATCGGACTGTCTCGTAGTTATAGGATTATCTATTCCAGTAGAAGATCCTGAATTTCCTGTTCCATTTGTGCTTGAAGTTGTCATATTTAGTCCTTATCTTTGCTGTGTCGCGGGGGGAGACGTTTGATCTGTTCCGGTACCTGTGTAGCTTCCTGCATACGAAGGAATACCTCCCTGATTTCTAAAGCTACCTATTGTTGTCTCCACTGAGACGGGACGGCCTGGTACCCTTAACTCTCCGTAAAGAAGTGGAATTGGGTCCCCTTCTACAATATTTTGTGTATTACCATTAAAAGCATAATTCTCTGGAGAGTCTTGATCTACAGAGGGGTCTGGCGCCATCATCTGTTGTATGCCCGAGAGAGCTAAGTTTATTGCTAACGTTGTGGCAGCAGTACCTGCAGCAGTTAGTCCTCCCATAGCCGCTCCTCCAGGGCCTACAGCAGTCGCAAAGCTACCTCCAAAGGGCGTAAACACAATTAAAGCAATGATAGCGATAGCGGCTAATATTTTTCCCACCCCCGACTTAGAGCCTGCAGGTATGATGGAGACAGTTACGTCTCCTTCTTTAATAGGTAGAAGCAATGCATCTGCATCAACTAGAGTACCTTGACACTCTACCGTGAATCCGATATCTTTCTCGTGGCAGTCCAATAGAAAGGATTTAAACTCAGGCCGATTGGCTTCAATACATTTAAAAATATCTTTATATGTATTTCCTGCTACAACAAATTTGCTTCCAAACTTATCGCCTAATTCTCCTTGTAAGTATACATTACGTTGCATATCTATAAACTCCAGTTATATATTGTTTCCAAAATGGATATAAATTCTCTCGGCAAGATAGCCTGTTCTCTGCATGGTGATAGAATATGTCTTCTCCGAGATATACACCACAATGATTTCCTACGTTTGCTCTTATTGTAAAGATAAGTAGATCGCCTTCTTTCATATTGCCTTCTACTCTTTCAAAGCCCCATGTTGCTATATACTTGTCTGTAAAATAGTCTAAATCTTTTTCCCACCAATCATCTTCAAAAGGAGGTCGGTTGGGTACAGCCAAACCTTTGTTAATATAATAATCTCTTGCGGCTTCAAAGCAGTCATCCGTACCAAATTCATATTCTCGGCCGTAAAGAGGCTTAGCTTGCTTATCAGGTTGAAGAGTATATAGAGCCATCTCCGGATAACTAAAAATATGGTATGTAAGACCTGTGGCATTACAATACTTAATATCTGTTTCACTAGGGTCATTACTAGCATCTGGGTGGCTGTGTACAACTGATACTATATCACTTCTGTGTGATATATCTATAAACTGTTTAGAGTCTATAATGAAGTCATCCTCTCCCGTAGCTACATTATTACAAGGAAACCACTTTAAGTCTCCTTTTACAACGGCTAATACACCACAACCTTCTCTAGGGTAGCACTCTTCGAAATGCTCTTGTATCTTAGTTAAAAACTGTATCATATTAGAATTTCGCTGTTCCAGGAAATGCGCCAAAGGGAAGTGTAGAGCTAGTATCCTTCTTCGAGGAAGGAGGCGAGCCTGGCGTTGTAATGTCTGTGACATTCGCTTGAAATCTGCACTTACAGGAGTTTAAAGTCTTGCCACACATATCTTCTCTAGACCAGTACTTGGTTTTTGTTGCAGGTACAGTATCTGCGTCTGAAGGATCATGTACTACCCTACATCTCCAAATTGTATCTACTGCGGTCGCATTTATAGTAGCAGTATATCTTACCAAGTCGCCTATAGCGTAGTTGGGGCCTGCTGTATTATGTGGAGAGTAAGACTTCACCTCCTTCCAGTAAGAGGAAGTACTATCCGGATCTTTTGCAGCATCTGAAGTATGCACTATTTGACACAACCAGTACTTAGTATTATAAATAACGTAGCTATTCTGGGTATAAGATACAGACGCGTTTGACCAAGTCGTTGCATTAGTCGTAAGCCAAGTACCTAAAACTAAGGGTTTATCTTCTATGTTAAAGTATAGATTGTGTGCCTTAGTTGTGGCGCTAGCTGCATCGTAGTCTTTATGCTCTCCACTAGGTGCCCATGTACAACCACCTTTGCCGTACATATAATGTCCTTGATACATCCAGCTACAGTATTTACCTACTACGACTCTACGAGGTAGTTGTATGCCCTCTAAATCGTATGCGACTGCTAGCTCAAATGTGACTGATATATTGCTTTCCGAAGCTATGCGATCTATCTTATATTTTGCTTTATTTAACTCAATTGGAGGATTAGACACGTCGGGGGTCTGCCCTACCAAATACTTTTGTAGTGTTTGTCTACGAATAACAGTGCGCCCTATAAGATCATCATAACTATAGCCTGATAAAGCATTTCCGAGTACGGCGGTTACATTTGCAATAGTAAGAGTGGGACGACTCATAGCACCATCCGCTTGTATGTCTATGCCGTCCATTATCAAAGGCAGTGCTACATACGTATTTATTGTAGAGTTATCTAAACTTCGGAACTGTATAGTAGAGGTAGTCTCGTCTACTCCAGGGTGGAAGTAGATTTCAGTACCATCAGGTAAAGACATCTCAAACAGGTCAATTAAAGGGCTATCAACTTGCTGCCCTTGTAAATCGGTTGCTATTAAGTTACTCATGCTTCAAAAACTCTTTTTAAATTAACGCTTAGTGAATAAAAATTATCGTAAACATAGCTAGTGCTATAATCATCACAAACTACTTTTACGTCTTTTTCGCCTGTTCGTGTTGTATTGTTTGTATCAGGTAGCGTAAGTGTAAAATTTGATACACCCTTCTGGTTATCAAGAAACGCCACTATATCATCTATATCTTCTTTAGGGCGTGTCTTGAATGTCAGAGTATAGGACTCTTTCACAGAGTTTATGCCATCTGCAATGCGCTGCTCATATCCGTCACCAAAGCTGGCTGTTAAGACTTTTGGTCTAGAAGATCTTCCTAGGCTCTTATCGGGGGTGGCATAGGTAGTGCCTGTGTAAATAAAACCTATAGTCATTATGCTACTCCATATGGATTTAATATTCCACCTGAACGTTTCTGGTTCTGCATCTCTACTTGTACTGCTGCTGCTACGGCTTGGCCTAATTTGTCTGCGTCCATGCCGGAACTGCTTTGAGTCTGAGCCTGCCCTTCGTTGCTGATGTTCACTACTACATTGTTTTGTTGCGAGCCAGCGCCTTTCATCTCAACAGGTATTTTTCCTCCGTGAGGTAAAGGTACTACTGCTTCGGTTCCATGCAGAGTTGCGGGGTATCCTGAGGTAGAGCCTCTTGCGATGCCTCCTGTAGCGTACCCCGGTACTTTCTGTCCTGCAGAGAAAACGCCCCCGTTTCTTGCTGCGGGCGCGCCAAACATACTTGAAATGCCTGTGAATATGCTGGACATTATACCATTGCCGCCGTCTCCTCCGAAAAGACCTTTAAACATACTTCCAAACATATCTCCAAGTCCATCAAAGATTCCTTTAAAATCGACTCCGATATCGGTAAATAGTCCTTTTAAAGATTCTCCGAGAGATAGTTCGCCTGTTTTAAAGTTAGCGAAGAAGTCTCCGAAAGCAGTGACAAAAGGGATTACAGCTTTCTTAGATCCCGTAGTGATTACTTCCGCCATCTCGGCTCCGGTCTCTGTTACACCTGCTGCAACTTCTCCTACTACTTTTGGTACAGCAATAGTGGCAGCACCCGCGCCTGCCGCACCTGCAGGTAATTTTGAAGTTATAGCGGCCGTTAGCGAAGTAAGCGCTGTAGTATTGGCTTGTTGAGCGACAATGGCGGGATCTTTTCCGAAGATAAAATCTGTTACGTTTAAAGTGAGTTGCTCAGCTAGTTTGTCTGCAACTGCCTCTAGAGCTCCTTTTGCGATCTTCATCATAGCGTCTTTAATGCTAGACTCGTTTCCTTTGATAAGATCGGCAATATTAGTAACAGTTGCGCCTTCAAAGCCGTCCCTAAGGGCATTTTTTAACTGTAGTGTATTATTGAGTGCATCCTCTCTTAACTGCTGTTGCTCTAATAGAAGGTCTTTTTGTATCCTCATGTTTGCAATGGTTAGCTTATCTTCAGAGTTAAGAACCTTAGCCTGACCATTTTGATCTATCATGAAATCTCTGATCTTTTGCTCTTGATCTGCTACAGCTTTAAGAGCTTTCTCCAGATCTTGTGATCTCTTAATACTAACTGTTTGAAGTTTAGACCTATTTCGCAATAGTTTTGAATATTTAAGTTCTATGCCAAGAGATTCTTTATTAGATAAGGTAGCTTCCTTTCTTAGTACAGCTAATCGATCATTTCTTACTATCTCCTGGTCTGTAAGAGCTTTTTTCGCCCTAAGGTTGTTCAGTTGAAGATTCATTCTATCTAATGTTAGTTGCTCAAAGGCGCTTATCTTAGCACCATTTTCTAGAATCACGGCATTAAAATTGCTTATCTCTTCAGACTTACTGCTTATACTAGCCTGAGCATCTGCATTCTTCTTTAATAACTGCGCGGATCTCGCTTCCACAGGGCCGGCGCTTAATAGAGCTTTGTTAAGAGCAAGTTCATTAGTTAGCATTCTAGACTGATCTTTTATCTTCTGGTCTCTTAAAGTCTCTAGTACTTTTAATGTTTTTAGCTGTTTTCCGTATTCTTTGCTTTCTTTTGTATCTAAGAAAAGATACATATCGTCTTTGTTAGCCTCTTTTATCGCCTTTATAGTTGCTTTTATAATATTAATAGAATCATCAAACTTTGTTGAAGGTAGATATGATTTTGTTAGTTTAGACAAACTTGCGGGCAAGTCTTTAAGGTTTTTAGTAAAGGCGGTGGCTGCCACACCCTGTGCTTGCATTTTGACTAAATTTGCAGTAAAACTATTTAAAGCAGCCTCACTCATAGTAGCATCTATTGTCATTTCTTTAAAAACTTTGCTGAGATTACTAGTATCGCCCACATCCTCGAAGTTTTTCTTGAGTAATTTCATTTGTTCAATAGCTTTTTGACGCTGGTCCTCATCACCTTCGTTATATAATGTTTTTAAATTTGAGACATCTATATTTGCGGCAGTATTTCCTGCTCGAGACACTCTTTCTGCCCCTGTCATTTTACCGATTTTGGTGTCTTTAGCTAGGTCTGCTTTGTTAATTAGTGCTAGTTCTGCATTAAGTGTAGTAGCGGCGCTGGTTAAATCTTCTAGTTTTTGTCTCTTGGCTTCTAGGGCTGCTAGCATAGATCTGTCTTCAGGAGACCGAAATAGGTTTGCAATCATATTATAAGCCCCTTTTGCTAAGTCCCATACCATAACTAAAATACCTACAAGAAATAAACCTTTAAGAGCAAAATTTATACCCTTCACCATTAATAATGCTCCGGACTTAACTACTCCGACAAACCCCATCCAAGCTACTCCCATTCGTTTGACTGTAGTTTGGAAAAAGGTAGAGGCTTTTGCCCACTGCATGGTGAAAAATCCCGTCGACCTTGTATTAGCAGCATCCATTAATTTAAGTTGCTCAACAAACATCTTACGATCTTTCTTTTTTAATCCGTGATATTGCTTAGAATAATCCTCTGCGGCTCTAATCATTGCTTTTCTAGATCTAGCACTTGGCTCTTCGCCTGCTTGCAACTTAGCTATTCCAGAGCCCTTTCTGGCCTGTATACCAGTCACCATAGAAGATGCATTTTGTCGGGCGGCATTTCCTGTACTCTTCAGGGCAGCAAGCTCTAATTTTTTATCGGCTCTGAATTTCTCAGAGGCTATTTTTTGGGTCTTATAGGTATCCCAGGCTGCTTTACTTGCCTCTTTTGACGCAGTTGTCATGCCTGTTAGACCTGGTATTATAGCTCTAATTATAGGCAACCCTAGGGCGGCCATAGCGGCTGCGAGTGCTATTACATTATCAGCCAAGAAAGCGAACACCGGTTCTACTACTAAGGCTATCACCTTTTGAAGGGGCTTTAGAAGGTCATTCTCAAATGCTTTACCTAGCTTAGCAACAGCGTTTCCCATAGGGTTAAGCTGCTCTAACATGGAAGAGTACTTTTCCTCACTCTGGCTTAGTATCTCGTTTGTGACAGCCTGGGTTCGTTCAAAGGCTGTCAAATCTTTAGCAGTTTTACCGATAGCATCCGCATACTTTTTAGTAGCGGGCTCAAGTCTAAGTATAATACCTAATTCGTCCAGTAATTCCGGCTCTGCTTTTGTTGCACCTTTAACTAGTCTATTAAAAGAGTCTGTAACATCTCTACCTAATATCGCGGAAGTGTCTTTTGCAGCCTTACCTAATCTCTTAAGCTGGTCTACGTTAAGACCTGAGGAAAGACCAATTGCTGCTGCTTGCGAAGCTTCCTTGAAGCCAATCTGTGCATCAGTAGCGGCAATGATATCATTAGTCAGGGATCTAATTGCTATACCGCTTCCCATCGCATAGGCCTTTTGACCTTGCTCTAGTATTCTCATATCTCCCGCACTTTTAAGGAAGTTATATGCTGCACTAATTGCAAAAATGTTAGCGGCTAGGGTTGCGTAGGCTCCCACGAGCCCTCCCATCCCTTGTGCCATTTTAGAGAAGTTTTTAGTGCCGTTTGCAGAAGCTTGTGCGGCACCTTTCATATTTCTGTCAGCAGTAGATGCAGAAGTGCCAAGTTTATCGAGATTTTTACTAGCTTTCTTTGCTCCGAGACCTACTTTTTTAGTAGTGCCTTTGTCATCGACTTTTACATCAATCTCAACTTTATTTTTTGCCATTAGCCAGTCACATTATGGGTGAAATTCTTTCCACCGCCCGAGGAGCTTTTTCGCTCCTCTGCCTTTCTACGTTTTTCCGATTCTTCTGAACGGAAAGATACTAGTATGCTTTCGTACACTTTCATTATATATAAAATTGTTCTGGGTTCGTCCACTTCATATAAGTTGAAAAAGTACTCTATATTATTCCAAGTCTTTCCCATGTAAGTGCCTGACATACCTTCCCAGTTATCTTCTAATAGGCTAAATACGAAAAATGCCACTTGGACCTCTACGGGGAAATCCGAAGGGTCGAGCGGCATCTTTTCAGGGTCTGGCATTTCTCCCAATTGTTCACATATACGTAAGTACTTCTCAACGTCTATCTGGTTGGAAGACTGTACGTATTGCTCAAGTAGGGATCTTATTTCCCCTACTTGTTCCCAGTAAAATTTTCTAGGTCACTCACTGTTTCTGTGACCCAAGTATCAAAGTCGGTTGAGTTTTTCATCAACAGCTCTGCATTATCATGGGTAAAAGCAAGTTGATCATCGGGGTCAAAAGCCGAGACATCTACCAAAAGAAGCTCTTCTAGGTAACGATATTTGAGGCCTGACCAACCTTTAATGACTGCTTTACAATATTCTACTAAGAAAGTATCTTCGTCTAGAATCTCTTCCGGTTGACGAGTCTTCTTACTGAACTTAGTGGTAACACACTTCTTACGAAGCTTAACAAGCTCTTCTCTGGCGAGGTAACACAGATCAACTGTCATACCTGTATATCCTGAGAAGTCAAGAGTTACTGTCTTACTTGGAGTCATAAGACTCGCTAATGAAACTGGTGTAGCGGGAGTTGCAGGGGTAGTGCTCATCTTTAAATCCTTAATTAGTAATTTACGGAAACAAAACAGGGGTGAAAAATCACCCCTGCTTCGATTTTCTATTAACATAGTATAGTCGAAGAGACCATAAATGTCAAGAACTTTTTTTCTATTGGTTATGCACCAATGTATTTCAAAGTAGCTTCATCAGTCTGATCGATGGTGCTCGGTAGTGACATAAAGTTGGTCTCTACTGAGATTACATCTTCAATGGAGTGAGTTGGAATCTCCAAGTGACAGGTAGGCATAGCTACTGATAGTCGCGGAGTACTTGACGCAGTACCGCCAATGTTAAAGGTAAGAGCGAAAGAGTTAGTAACAACGTTAGTAATCGATTTCATATCTTCCCAAAGATCGGAGGAATGAGTGTTGAGTCCAGTATCTTTACTTAAGTAGCAAGTCATAGAACCAGACACAGAACGAGTGCCAGTAACGTGTCCAATTGGGATATTTACAGTACCAATCTCTTCGGGAGTAATAAACGTAATGTTGTTAGACATTGTGATATTACCACCAGTTAGAGTAAGTGCATAACTTGATTCTAGCTCATTTACACTATCACCATCGGGATCTTGAGTAGTAGGAACTACAGCAAGAGTGGTTAGACGGTTACGAATAAAGTTACTAGTATCCAGAATAGCTTCGTAGATAGTAGCGGTAGGTAAACCATTTGCTGTATCATCGGTAATTTCTGAAGCGAAACCTGACCAGTTGATCATCGCAATACCATCAATATCAAAATCGATAGAAGCTTCGTTAACTACAGAGCTAGCCAGCTTATAAGACTTCTTGTTAGCATTACCAACTACAAAGTAGATGTTTGCTGTTCCAAGAGTAGACTTATTTGACTCACTAAAGTCAATGTCTAGGTCTGTTGCATCGGCTACGAACTGGTTTGTAAAAGTACTAGAAGCATAAGCTGCAGGACCTGAGAACAGTGCCCATAAAACTTCTTCTACTGCGTGATGGTTTGTTGCAGAATCTGCTAAACCGTTAGCGGCTGAGGGAGTTCCTCCTGCTGAGATGAAAGGACGAACATACGTTGAAAAAGACCATTCAGCAGGTGCCAAAGAGTCATTAAACGCACGACGACCACGACGGCTCACACCGGCTGTGGATTCCATTTCTGCAAGAGTAATCTCGCTTGAGTTTGTTGCTTGTGAAAATGAGAAACCATCCAGTACTGGAAGCTCCCATACGTCTGAGCCGATTTCGACATATACTTTCGTGTCGCGA
>TARA_R110000744_G_scaffold76838_1_pt1 | contig 11094 bp, 10 predicted proteins | sample TARA_R110000744 | Tara Oceans TARA_R110000744 (sample SAMEA4398083) | marine metagenome | biome: Polar Biome; feature: [DCM] deep chlorophyll maximum layer (ENVO:01000326); material: water (ENVO:00002006), including particulate matter (ENVO:01000060) such as... | depth 36 m | reverse complement strand
GGAAGTCCCGATCAATCGGAACAAACCACACATCGTCGTTGGGTAGAACACACATACGTCCAGGGGAGAACGACCATGGGTGACGGCCTCCAGCGTAAAGCCGGCGAACGGTTGCCTTCTCTCCCGGATTGCCACGGAACTCCCAGATTCCGCTGTCGGCCATCACGATGAGGAGAGCGTCCTTGGTCCATCCGAGCCACGCAACCTCAGGTCCGTACCCGATTTCGTAGAAACTGGTGGGTGTGTACGCTCCGAAGTCGTCTCGGTCAGAGAACCAGATCTTGTTGGTGTCGGCGGTCACGAGCCAGTTCTTGTACTTGGTTATGCACTGGCCCTCATGAGTAGTCACCGTGTCGTACGGTACTATGCGGTGCATCGTTGTGTCGGGACCGTTTTCGTGGATGACACGGTAAAGTCCGTCCTGATCAGACATCAGGTACGACTCGTTGGATGCGGTTTCGAGACCCTCAACGTTGGTGGGTACTGCATCGAAGTCGCCGCTGGCCCCGGCCTCATCGAGGTCGGCTCGGAGCCACGACGGTGTACTGCTCGTAGGAGAAAAGGTCCAGAGGAGTTGGTCGGTCATAGCGGTCCACCAGTTAGACCCCGGTGTACCAGCGAAACCCATCCCGACAATGACGCTGTCCTGAGCCATCGCCGTCATAGAAACAGCCTTCAGTCCTGGGCGTGGACCGATCGTGCCGTTCTCGAACACAATACAGTTCAAACCAGTCCACTGGTTATGTGCGGTCTGCCAAGGGGGCGTGACCCCGAAGTCGCCGCCGGACCAGTCGTCAAACTTTACTATCTTCTCCATGTTAAATCCTCGAAGACCAATCGTTCCGGGTGATGATACGTGGGAACGCAGAGCTGCGTCGCACGTTGTCACGTGTTCGTTTGAGCCAGGAGTCTATCTCTCGCTGCGCCTGGCTGATGTCTCGAGTCTCGCCCTTACGCATCGCCATCTTCTTAGCGACATACATTACGAGCATGTCGTCGTAGGCGCTGTCGAGAAGAGGGGCGTTTCCGCCAGCGGACAGAACAGCCTCTTGTTTGAAGTAGCCGTGGTCCACAGTGTAAACGGCGTCAGGGATCTGACCCAACCGGATAGACGTATCGCCTACGGTAGCGTAGAACACAGGTTGACGTTGGATGTCTGTGTCTCCCATGATCCGGCGCAGGTCACGGAGGCTACGGAACTGCAGTTCGTCCTCATCAATGGCAAGCCATTTGGTGCGGGACCAGTTAGTGGGGACTGCGTAGTCGGTGGTTCCGGCCACCGTAGTGATCGTGCCCTCGCCGTACAGCCACGGCCAGTCAAACTCTGTCGACAGTTGCTGAAGAGCAGAGTTGACTAGCCGTACCAGCGTAGTCGCATCGAGGAGAGGGTCGCTAGCGTTATACCCAAACACGTCGAGTGCGTTGAGTTTGATGTCATCAAGGTCTTGGGCCATGCTGACATCATATCACGTTACTCAGCTGCGTGGTTAGAACCGAACGTGAAGTACTGCTTTGAGGTCACACCGTAGTGGTAGCCGACATCCTTGCGGAGACCGTGATACACACGTTGCATAGCCTCAGAGATAGCTGCGTCGCTCTCAGCTTCACGAGCAGCTTCGTCTAGCTCCTGCTGTTTCACATCTCGCTCGAAGGCTGAGATGCGGCTATTAACAGGGGATTCCTGGTCACGTCGACGGAGGATCTCGGGCAGCATAATGAGCTGACGGTGATCCCCGGACTTGTTGACGGTCACGGGATGCCACAGTCCGTCGTAGCCGTTCCATAGGACCGCCCACCCCTGGGGTGCGTACTCTGGGTGAGCAAGCTCCAGGTTAGGGTCGATCTCTTGGATCTGGGTACGGATAATATCAAACCCTGGACCGTTGCAGATCCTAAAGGTTTGGTTACCGGACTGGATCATGTCCGACCGTGCGGGGCCGGTACTCATCATTCGTCGCCGAGAACCATCACGTTGACAGTAAATGCCGAGAGGTCAATTGCGCCAACCTCGTCAAATGGATCGCCGTCAGCGCCACCGTCGAATACGCGGATCTTGCCAGCGGACTCGTCGTAATCTACGGAATAGCCGAGACTTGCGACTCCACTGTCATGACCCAAGATAAACACGGCGTCAACCGTGGTAAACGGGGCAAGGGACGTAAAGTCCACTGGTTCGCCACCAGCGACGTACGTTCCGTCAAGGATAACCTGGTAAAGGGCAAACTGCTTCTCGTCCGCTCCAACTACGTCGCGGGTCTTCCATCGTGCAAACTCTGCGTTAACTGTTGCTGCCATAATAATCTCCTAATAGGGGTGGGGGTTAGACGGCGATGACGAAAAACGTCATCGTTGTTGCGGACATGTCGCCAGTGACGACCTGATCGAGAGCAGCGGCATCGGCACCGGCCTCGTAAATAAGTACCTTGCTGTTGGCTGAATCCCACTGGGGGACATAGCCGTTGGCGGCACTCGCTTGTACTGAAATGACGACAGGAGTGAGGCTAGTGTTCCAAGACAAGACTGTACTGAAAGCAATAGATTCACCACCTGACGGGTACGCATCTGTATCAGGGGTGACTTCGACAATGCCATACTGCACGTCGCCGATCACTCCTTGCTTAGTGATTGAGGTAGTAACGGCCATATGGCACGCCTTTCAATAGGTGGACTTGACTAGTTTGACATACTTATCTGAGGTAGTCAATAGCAATGCCCCGGACCGAAGTCCGGGGCACCACATACATCCACTACCGCACAGTGGAGATTAGCCTTCGGTGAGATCGTTGATCACACCGTGAGCGTTGCGCTTGTCAGTAGCCAGTTCGTGGAACTTCAACATGGCTGCCTCATAGGCTGCAGCATTGCTGACACGGCTGAGGACGCTACCGTCTTCGTCCATGAAGTCCCAGTCATCGAGAACGAACTCGATAAGGTGACTGGAGTTGAGCACGTAGGCTGTGTTCTCCGGGCAGAAACGATCAACCATGAAGGCGATCTGTCCGCGAGGAGTGGTGATTGAAGGGGCCTTGAAGCCACCCGAGAGGACGAGAGGATCGCCGTCGAAGCGCTTCTGGCTCTTCAGACCAGCAGCATAGCCACGCTGTACACCGAAGCTGGTAAGGATCCAGTCTGGATCCTCTCCGCCTTCGAGGAAGACCTCATCCATAGCGGTCTCGAACAGGTTGTCAGTAGCGGCCCGGTTAGTACCGGAGTTGCCATTGACGTAAGCTGCCCACTCGGGATCGTTGGTCGGGTTCACGTTGTGGAGAGTACCCGAGTCGAGGACTATGTCCTGGAGTCCAGTGATCTCTTTCTGGCCCACGCCGCCGCTAGCTCCACCAGCGCCTGCCCGGAAGACCCGGTCAGTTGTGGTTACAGCAGCGCCGGAAATGGTGCCGGTCACAGTGAGAGTGAGAGCAGACTTGTCGACCGCAGTGATAACCAGCGAGCTACCTTTCAGGGTAGGATCGGCGACGGTACCAAGGTCAATGGTCATGTTCTTGTAGAACTGACGCATCTGCGTGGTGGTGGTCGTGGTGGCGAGCGTAATAACGTTCCCTGTTTCCGACGCACAAGCTGAGATAACGCCATCCGAGGTACCGAAGACTTGACGAGAAACGTCAAACTTGGCGTCGTTGACGATACCCTTGGTTTCAAAGTCGACTGCTCGAGTGAACGAACCTTCGTCTGAAGACATAGCCTTGATCGCCTTGACGGTGACCTCGATGCGGGCAGTCTGCATATAAACGCTGATGCGTTCTTCTGCTGAACGTTGGTGCCCGGCTGATGCCAGAGTACCGGATTCTGCACGAGCGCCAACACCGGACGAACGTCCAGTGTGGAGCGACAGGACGGCGCGACGGCCTTCGATGTCTTCCGTGTTACGAGAGACACTGTTAAGAATGTCCATCGAGTTGTTGATCTGCTCACGCATTGTAGGGAGATAAAACTCCTTCAGCGCTGCGTCAGCGTTTGCTGTGGTCTGTGCCATGATGTGTCCTTTCGGGACGTTAAGGGAGATGGGGGTGTTACTTACGCACTATAGCTAACGGATCGACCGCCTGCTTCAAACTCATATTAAGTTGTCGTAAGCATCTCGCCATTGACATCATGTGGAAGTTCTGGGTACCAGACCTCGGACTTCCTGTTGTCACTATTAAAGCACAAAGCCCCGACCTTTGCAAGTCGGGGCCTTGTTTACCTTGTCGGGTAGTTAACCTACGGCGCCGGGCCGACCTCTTAGCCACTGCTTAACAGCGTCAGATGTTTTCTGGGAATCGCCAACCCACTCCTCTTTCTCGCCTGCAGGCGGAGGAGTTCCTGCGTTGCGATTATGGGTAGGGAAGCTGGCACCCTTGCCACGTTGACCCTCAACGAAAGCGTCGATGTGTGCTTGCTGCGATTCCTGATACTTCTTGATAGCGGCATCCATGTCAAAGCCGTTGCGACGTGCAACAACCATAACCGACTCCCACTCAATCGTATCTTCCTTAAAGCCGGACTCAACCATCTGAGTCTTAATCTCCGCAACACGTGTCGCAACCGCAACCTTATGTTCGGCCTCGACCTGAGACTTATTGATCAGTTCCTGAGCGTCCTCTGCGCTGAACGCCGCAGGCGCCTCTTCAATCTCCGGCAAAGCATCCGGGGCAACCTCGGCAATAGCTTCAATAGCTGCCTCCTCGCCACCCAACTGCTTAGCGAGAAACGCAAACTCTTCAGCGGCCTTAGCCCGAGTAGTCTCATCAGAACTGCTGGCCATACGCACAACACCCAGCAAATACTCCTGCTCTTGAGCACTGTACCCACTAAACGACTCAGTGTACGGCTTGTTCTTTACACGGTGGCCAGCGGCCTCCTCACGGAGATCCTTAACCATCGACTTGGCTGTCTCCGGGTTACTCCACCAGTCACCCTCTTCCGGGGCCGGGTCAGCGGCTGCCGGAGGAGGGTCACTGAGTGGCGTCGTGACCGGGGCGGCCAGAGCTTCTTCAACAGACCCTGCTTCTTCATCAGACATGTACAATCCTTAGGCGGTAGTTAGACAAGTGGCGGTGCCACTCCCTGCATAGTAGCACCTTCTATGCCTAGTTCGCCACCCATCTCAGGGAAGGACTCCAAACCGGGTCCTGCGCCGCCACCGGCCAGCATCTCCTCCATGCCCGGAGGCAACGGAGTTTCGCTGGCAGTCGGTGCCGCAGCCAAACTAGGTCCACCCACATCCATGCGTCCAGCCATAGAGCCAGCCTCACCAGCAGCCATATCGGCGTGACGTTCAATATGCAAATCGACAACCTCACGCTCACCCTCAGGCATCATCTCGTACGCCTGAGACTTACGGAAAATGTTGTGCTCACGCACATGAATCTCGTGGTTGTCGTACTCCGCTGGATGCGAACCACGCCCAGAACGGAAACTGTGGTTCTCGCGTCGAGCACGAGCCGTATCCGGGTCAACCTTCTCAAGGATCTGATCAGCGTCAGCCAACTCGGCGATAGCCATAAACTGATCCAAAGTCTGCACCAAACCACCGGCCTGCAAATCCTTAGCTAACTGCAACTGAGCCGCACGGTTACGTGGAACAATGCTCTCCAAAGGCACACGTGCACGGGTCTGACCCAGAAGATCCTTGCCGCTCCACTCAGTAGTATGAGGAGGCTGACCGTTCTCTGTGACAATGCTCTCACGTGAAGACGTGACGTTGTCCTCCATAAGTTCCAGCACCATACGGGCCACCTTAGAGAAAGCCTTAGCTATCTCCTTAGACATACGCCCCACAGGAGTAGAGTCCTGCTCAGCGAGAATAGACAGACCGTAACCCGACTCCACGTTAGCAGGGGAACTGCCACGCGAAATGTCGTGCACACCCATGATATCGTCCATCTGCATCGCCAAGTTCACCGGCGTATCAATCAGCCAAGCCGGAAGCTGAGCAGGCTGCAAATAGAACGGAGGGTTCGAGCTGTCATCGAACGGAACAATCTCGCCCGGAAGATCAGTGAACTCGTCCATCAAATCCATACTGGACTCAGGGACAGCAAGACGGGCGTTACCCGCCAACTTCATATGCTCAATGATCGAGGACCAGGCAGCGTTGTACGTCGCCTGCACACCACGAGCCATACTCAGCACAGTCTGCCCAGTCCACTCGCTCTCAACCACAGTCTCACGGATAAGAGCGAAATTCAAACGGTCCTTAAACGGGAACGGCCAAGCCATCTCAACACCGTTCTCCGGGTCCTCGCCCTCAACAATAGCGCCATCAACCACAACCGAACAACGGCCGTTAGGTGAATAAGCGTTAGGTCGCTCATAGTAGGTCAGCACCAAAGCCAAGTTATCTCCAGTGCCGCCAGCGGAAGTAGCGTTACCAACACCAGAAGTGGAGATCAACTTCTTCATGATACCTGAGGAACCGGCAGTCACATCGGACTCCGGTTCATCCTCAAGGTTGTAGATCGACTGCACAACCTGGGGAGGTAGTGCCTCTACCTTAATCCAATATCGTGCGGTCTCGGCGTCGCGAACACCGGGTTCGACCACAAAGTCAGCTACGCCCAGAACGGTCTCAACGGTGTCTCCGCCGCGAATTTCTCCACTGGTCTCTGTTGGTCCGACTGTTACATGCCCTGCACTCGAATCCCACTCCACAGCGATGGCGGCAGTTCCGCCCTTCCAAGCCATCCAAGCAGCCTTCTCACGGATAGCTTCCCAATCGTGGTCCTCGGACGTAGCCCGGATAATAGACTCACCGATGCGGGCGGCACGGATACTTCCGTCATCCGCCGCCGAAGGCATGTTGGTAAAGGTCAGCTCCCGCTGGGTCAGCTTAGCAATAATGATACGGGTGTTAGGCCAGATCCTATTGATAACAACCTGCTCACGCTCCGGCTCCTGAGGAACCTCACGAACCAAACCAGTGCGTTCCTCAACAAACGTCCACTGGAACCCCAGCATAAACGCATGATTCAACCAGTAGTCGGAGATCCTGTTCTGGATAGAAAGAAGACCCTCCTGGTAGCGCCTAAGTATGAACGAGGCATTATATGTATCCTCCTGTTCCTTCTCTAGCTGTTGGGCGGGAGTGAGTGAGCGAGCCATAGCGACTATGATAGCACGTAATCTACGCTTCTAGTTTAGTCAGCTTAACTGCAGCCGCCTTAGACTTCCGTTCAGCCGCAGCAACCTTACGTTCCAACGCACTCATCTTGGCGGCGTAGTCCTTAGCAGCCAGCTCCAGAACGGCTGTGCGGGCCTCTGACGCCTCCACACGTGCGATAGCTCCAGATGCCTGCCTCATATTAATGATACCGGCAGTTTCGGCCTCGTCCATGCGCTGAACAGCGTCATTGGACCGTTCAGTTAGTTCAGCAATCTTGGCTGTGAGGAGCAGGTGAACCTCAGGTGAGATCCAACCCAACTCGCCAGCAACCTCAATACCGAACCGTTCTGAACATTCCACGACCGTTTCAAAATCATGCTCTGTGATGTACTCGTCCGTCGTGAACACACGCTCACGCCGAAGTAAACCTGTCTTAGCATCATGAATCTGCAGCTGATGGCTCTTAAGGAAAAAGCACCCTCCACCATTGGCATGGGCGCTGTAACCAGCGATTTCTCTAATAGGCATTATGTCTCCTCTGTAGCGGTAGCCCGTAGTGTATCAGACCTAACGGTACCTCACACGCTGGACCTTAGAGCCCTTCTTCTTCTTGATCACCTTCTCGATATGGTCCACCACACGCTCATGAATATTCGTAGAACCCTCCTGAGCCATCTTACGGGTCTTAGGGATAGCCTCAAACTCCAACGCAGCATACCCAGCGCAATCAACCATGTCATCGTGACGTCCATTAGGGAAATCCAGAATCTCCTCCTCAAACGCCTGCAACCAATCCTTACCCTCAGGGAAGAACACGTTGCCCTCCATGATCTGATAACCGAACGGCAACACACGCATCACCTTATCCCGGTCAGCCTTCAACGCCTTCACCCGGATACTAGACTTCTTCTTCAAAGTCTGAATGAGAGATGTCCCGAAAGTTCGATCCTCGATACCAACGTACTTCGGATTCCAAATCGAGGTCCACCTCGTAATCATCGCCTCGTGATCCGCTGATTCGAGTTTCATCCTGTAAAGCTCTACGAGCAGCAGCCTTCGATCGGGACCAGGCGTTGCGTCCCACACTGAGTAAACGGTGTAATCGCTTCTCTCCCGCATCGTCGCCGCCAAATCCACCGTCACGAACCGATGGCACTTGAAGACCGGAATTATCTCTCCGTTGTCCAGCAAGTACTCTTCTGTTTGCTCGGTAGTCCGAGTCTTGAAGTACCTGAAGGGCTTCGATATAATCCCGCCCTCCTCCACTCGGGGCACCCCCTGATACAGCGCGTTGAACCAGAAAAGACCCTCGCCAGATGTCCTCAGATCCATCAAAGCTGTCTTCGTGAACCGGCTGTGACACAGCGGCTCTCCCGGCTGCCTCCCTAGCACGCAACGCCCAGCGTCCCCGTACTCCGGGTCCAATGGATCCTCGAACGCCAGCGCTGGCATGTTGATAAAGTACCATTCCGTAGGTTCGTTCTCCCTCAGCCATCCGTTTAAATCCTCCATATTCCAGCGAGTAGACATAGAGATATCAACACAAAAAATGTCCTCATAACTCTTATCAGGGTTCAACATCTTCAACCGTGCAGGATGCGGCTCCTTACGGGTCTTCCAAACCGACAAGTACCAAGCAATATTGGCCTGACGGGTAGTGTTAGACATCGCCTCCTCAGCGTTCTTCAAAAGATCATCAATAACCCCCAAATGCCGACCCGTACCCGTCAACGGGCCACCAGCACCAGCAGTCTTCATCGTACCAAGATGATCCTTCACACGCCACAAAGCATTCGAGCGTGCATCATTACGCACCTCGACCCCCAACTCAGGGTGCGCCTCCACATGATCACGGGCCTTCGCCCCCCACGTAGCAGCAAACGTGTCAGCGTAAGAAGCCAAATGCACAGACAGGTCCGGGTACTTAGTCAAGAACCAGGCAGGAAGATGCTCCGACACGTGGAAACTCTTACCATGCCTTGGCGGCTCAGACATCGAAATGTTGAAGATAGCTCGCTCGCCCGTGTCGGGATGAACCCAAACACCGTCAAACTCGTCACCCTCCCACACACATCGTGGCCCGGTACCCGTCTTGTACAAATGGCCGTGCATAGCGGCCGTGATCAAAGTATCCACATACTCAACGTGCGGGAACCTGACCATACCAGAGCAATAAACTCCGTACTCCATACCAGACATCAACGCCAGCTCCCTCCGTTTCAAGTCGGAGTAGAGCTGGCGTTCCTTATCACTTAATACGTCATGAGGTGCGGTCATGACCCTATGATATCACACTCCTACACAGTCAACACATGAATAGCCGGAGTCTTGCCAAGGCTAAAGGTGACCACCGAAGTGCTCACCGTAATACCCACAACTACACCCGGTTGTAAAGAATGTTAATATTCGGAGTACCCGACGCAGCAACCGCCCAAACAGCGTCACCCACAATCAGATCCAACGAAATACTGGCACCCGCAGCAAGCGGGAACCCGTCAGTAGAATCGACACCCTCGCCTCCAACGTAGACAACAATAGCTGAGTCTGCGTTGTAGACCACACACCCCTGAGGGGCGTCTGCGGTACCGTTGGACGATGTATAGACTAACTCAGCACTAGTACTGAGAGCCTCGATCTCTGCTTTAATGGCCATAGCGCACCATGGTAGCACACATCACTTAGCCTTGCGAGCACGCCCGGCACCGGCCCTCTTAAAGGACCGGCCCGGACTACCTCGATGACGCCCGCCTTGCTGAGCGTTATGTTTAGGGCTGCGCTGAGCCCGCCCCCTAGACATCATCTACACCTCAAGCTCTTCCACTCGCGCAGCCAACTCTTGAATAGCGGCCGCCATCCCACTGATCTGGGACTTAAGCCCATCATTCTCAGTGGACAACTCCTGCACAGCCCCCACGAGCATCCACGTAAGGACGCTCGTCTTCACTTGAAGCTGCCCATTCACGGCGCTCTCATCAACGAGACCAGGAGCGAACTCCCGGACCTCCTGCGCTATAACCCCGAGCATCTCGTAGCTAGGTGTCTCTTTGTCTGTGATCTCCCAGGTAGTTTCCTGGTTGTCTAGCTCTTCCCCGATGGCTTCCACACGAGTGAACTCTTTGTCCAACACGTACTTGACCAAGCCGAACTTGTTCAGCTTGGCCAGGTAATTGCTGGTGGTGATTCTCTTGGTGATAGTCTTGAGGCGTGCGTCGGAGATCGTCCCCCATGTACCGCCGTCGTTGTAAGCGGCACTTGTGCCTGAGCCTCTGAAGTTTGAGACACCTGCTTCTGTGACCTCCCACAGATTGTTAGCGCCTGCGTAGTCTTGGAAAGCGTAAGCCACCAAAGAGCCTACGCTGGGCGGTCTGAATAGCATCCCGTGGCCGGTATCGTTGTAGCCAAGCGACCCCGCATGGTACACACTGATGATAGACGAAGACACACTAAACCCGTTAGCCTGAGACGTCCCTACCACTGACAGAGGGTAGGCAGGTGCGGTATTCCCTATCCCTACCTTGCCATCGGCCTTTAATGTCAAAGCGTTACCTGTGCCGCCCTGCCTAAAGTACAGGTCTCCGCTTGCATAGTCCACATATGAGTTAATTCCCGAATGGTGCAACCTGAAGCGTTCGCCTGAATCAGCGTTATTTCCGATCCAGACATTACTCCCGGTGGGTATGTGTATGTCCCCAACGACCTCTAATGCTTCGTCGGGTGTAGTAGTTCCGATCCCTACCTTTCCTGCCTCAGTACCCATCAGGACAGCGGTACCGCCGTAGTCTTCAAACGAGAAGGCACCAGTAGCCCCAGCGACTGCCGGTCTGAAGATGAAACCCCAGTTGGCATCCGTGTATCCTCTTACTCCAGCGGCGTAGGTCTCAGTATCAGAGACAGGACGCCAGGCGGCCCCGCTGTACACCTGAAGCCTATTTGTGTCAGTCTCATAAATCATGTCCCCGTCGCCGGGGCTGCCCGGTCTCGTAGCCGCAGTG
>TARA_R110000744_G_scaffold20143_4_pt1 | contig 11134 bp, 8 predicted proteins | sample TARA_R110000744 | Tara Oceans TARA_R110000744 (sample SAMEA4398083) | marine metagenome | biome: Polar Biome; feature: [DCM] deep chlorophyll maximum layer (ENVO:01000326); material: water (ENVO:00002006), including particulate matter (ENVO:01000060) such as... | depth 36 m | reverse complement strand
CCTGCCGCTAGTTTAACTGTACTCGGTTGAATTAATAAAAAACACTAAACCTTAGTTTAGTGTTTTTTTATATTTTTAATGGCGGATAACGTGTTAACGCACATGCAATTGCGTGACTAAACCTTTTGGGTTTGCTACTTGATCTAGTAAGAGCATTTTATCGTCAGGTGAGTCCCCAACAAACTCTGTTACAGCACGGGTGATTTCAGCTTTACTTACATCACCATCATCACCTGTTAATGGGCTATGCACTTCTATTAATCTTTTATCTGGTTCATAGGATAATTTTATTGTTTGATCAACAATGCGTACCGGTGTATTGATTTCAACATGCTGATATAGCCACTCAATATCTTCATCATATAAGCGAATACAGCCTGAGCTAGCTCGCATACCAATACCAAAACGCTGATTTGACCCATGCAATAAATAGACACTTGTACCTAAACGTAAGGCATATTTACCAAATGGATTGTTCGGCCCTGCAGGTACTTCATCAGCTAACTTCCTGCCATGTTCAGCGAAATAGCGCGCTTTCATTTCACTTGTTGGACGCCAAACAGGATCTTTGCGTTTTTCACTTATGTAACTCACCGTTTTAGGCGTTTCTAAACCTTGTCTGCCAATACCAACAGGAAAAACATGAACCTTGTTACTGTTTTCGGGAAAATAATACAAGCGTAACTCGGGCAAATTAATAATAATACCTTCACGCTTGCCAAACGGCAGTAGCATTTGACTTGGAATAACCAGTTTATGGCCAACAGTAGGTAAAAAAGGATCAACACCAGGATTGGCGGCCATTAGCGCGAGAAAACCAACATCATATTGTTCAGCAATCAGTTGAAAGTAATCCCCCTTGGCAACTTCGTGATATTGCTCCTCACCAATTAATCTTGAACCTTCCACAGGTAACGAATATATTTTCGCAAAACTTACAGTAGTCATAAAACTAGACAGCAATAAAATACAACTGATAGCGATAACTATAGGCTTGGTTGAGAAAAAAATTTTAATAAAAATAACGGCGGTCACTCTACGGGTTAAATAACATCCATAAACTAGTCTAGTTTATTACTAAATTTCAAATAATTAACTATAATACATCAGCAGTTTATTAATGATAAATACTAATATTACTCAAGCCAGTATGGCGGCATGGCAATTGCGATAGCCTTAGTATTATCTAGTGCCAATAACAAGCCTTCTACTTTACTTTGTTGCCACTGAACGATTTTTTTAGGAGGTTCAGAAAGCTTCTCTAATTGCAGCTGAATAATCCAAAGCGATTGTAATTCACTTATGCCTTGCTGCAAGTCTAACCAAGGGCGACGAAATTTATCACGCAATTCGTTATCAAATAACCCCGCAAGCCAAGTACCGGTTAATGAGCTTCTATATAGGGGTTTGCTTTGTGCAATGTATCGTTGACAGTGCGAACTCGCCATATTTTTCATCTGAGTACTAATTTCACTTAAGCTAAATTGAATTTTATCTTGAGCAAATTTAATTAGCGTTTCGCCGCCTTCATAATCATCTACAGCCTTATTTTGACTGCGTAATAAATAGAGTTGTAATATCGAAAGTTGCAGTTGATTAAAACGGCTATTATGAAGCAGTTGGCAAATTTCTTCATTGTTGGGGAATCGACGTTTTTCTATTTTAAGTTGCTTGATAAGTTGCTTACTAAAATCAAGTTTTTTACGGTAATTACCCGTTTTATTGGTAAGCTCACGTAAATGTATCGCATTATCAACCCAAGCAAGTAAATGAATAAAATGGCTTAATTCATTTCTGATAAGCAATTCTTCTTCTGATAAGTAATCCGCGAACAACCAAAAACCATGGCGTAAAACCGCTAGGTTTGCTTTTACTTTCACTAATTCATCTAAGGTTTCAGTCGCTAAATAACCCTCAATACTTTTTTGTAGCAGGGTAAGACCGTAACCTAGCCCATAAGTAAAGGCTTGTGCAATGGAGTTGCTACGATTTTCACAAATATAACTTGGTTGCTGAACTTGCTCAACAACTGGCTCAGTACGCCAAAGTGCATAGCCTCGTGCCGCTTTACTTTTGATACCTGGCCGCAGTGCTAGCTCTTTGAAAAGCAACGAAGCTAAGTTAAACAATGCTGACGTATCGCCTTGAACTAACTCAAATTCAAGTTCATGAATGGTTTCTTTATTCTCAGCGCTGGCAATCTCACCTTGGTCATAAGCTAACTCAACTACATTGCCATTAGCGTCGGTAATTAGCCAAGTGCACCGTTTAAAATCGGTGTTGAATAAAGCGACTAGTTCATGTTGAATATTTGCTACTGATTGTCCCGGTTGCCAAATTTCATCTGGAAAAAGTGTTAAAATCGGGAAGTCACTTTCAATATTAACATTATATTCCGGACGACTATGCAAACCGCCAACAACCTGCCCTGCTGTTTTAATGGTTTGTTCAATATGGTTATTGCTACGACGAACCCTCAATCCCATATCATGTTGTCGTAAATTCAACTCTGGGGTATCAAAATAGCAATTTTCGAGCTGCTTTTCTTGATAGCTAAAGTGAATATTTTCACGGCCAAATACTTGGGTTATTTTTTCTACAGTGTTATCGCCTAAAACTAAATATTTAAGCTCTATTTCGGTCGTCATACTTTTCCAATATTAGTTATAAATCAAGCTCATTAACTGCAACAACAATCTTTTGAGAATGTTTTTCGTACAATAGCAGCAAATAATAACCTCAATATTACATGAATGATATTTTATAGCAAAAATCTTAGAAATCTAAGCGACATCACTTGCTATCATACCTGCAAAGTCCTACTATCTTTGCCATTCCTGTTTAAAATGGCGCTATTGGTTATTTCATGATGAACATAAAACAAACATTCGTTACCCTACTATTATTAATTCCCTTATTTTCTTTCGCCGAAGAGGCGGATTCATCGATAACAGCTGGATATATATCTGAAGATTTAATTGTGTATATGCATACTGGTGCTGGCAAAAATTATCGTATACAAGGTACGGTAAACTCAGGTGAAAAAGTCGTACTAACTGGCAAATCTAACAATGAATACAGCGAAATTATTACTGATAAAGACCGCACCGGTTGGATTGAAAGCAAGCACGTTTCAACAAAACCAGGTATGCGTTACGTTATTGCTGATCTCAATGAAAAGCTCGCTAGTTTTCAAGCAGGGAAAAGTGATATTACTCAGCAACTAAACGAAGCAATTAGCGAAATTGATGCATTAAAATCTGAACGTAGTGATTTACAAAATAGCATATCAGCCCTCAATATGGATTTAACACAAACTAAATCACAATTGAGAAATCAAGACACTAGTATTAAAAAACAATGGTTTTTTAATGGCGCAATCGTCTTAGGTATTGGTTTATTATTTGGTTTGATCTTACCGCGCTTATTTTCAAAGCGTAAAGCAAGCATGGAAAACTGGGGTTAACTTTTTAATTATAATTTAAGAAGTCACCTATAAATTACTCATAGAATTGAAACTCATATTTTGAAATTACATAAATTATCTTACACGTTATTTTTATTTTGCTTTTTTACGTCCGCAGAACCTTGGATCGACACATCAAATATATACCTCAGAGCAAGTATTCAACAACTTGCTGACGCTGGCCATATAAAAACCCCCGTAACAACATTTCCATTAATGTGGCTAGATATAGGGCGTGATTTAAAGCATGTAGATTATTCCTCGTTAAATAGTTCTGAAAAACAAGCCTTTGATTATGTAAATCATCAATTTCGAATGGCTAAAAAAAATAGTAAGAAATTAGAGTTTAGTACGGCGAATAAAGACAAACGTTTCACAAGTTTTGGTGAGGACTTTAGAGACAAAAATAATATAAAAATCCAAACGAGTCATATGACAGACTCTTTTGCTTTTGGTCTTTCAACAACTTATACCTTCTCACCACAAGATAACGACAAAACTCGCTTTGATGGTAGTTATGTTGCAGGTTTTATCGGCAACTGGGTGGTTTCCGTAGGGAAACAAGATCGATGGTGGGGTCCAGGTTGGGACAGCAATTTAAGCTTAACCAATAACGCTAGACCTATTCCAGCGATTTCGTTATCAAGAAGATCTGCAATGCCACTAGAAATTCCATTTACTGAAATTGAAATTCCTTGGACCGTAACTTCTTTTATGGGCGTTATGGACGATAATCGCGTTATTGATGACACCTTGCTCTGGGGCTTTAGGCTAAATTTCCTACCATTTGATGGTTTAGAAGTCGGCATTACTCGTTTAGCACAATTTGGCGGCAAAGGCCGTTCAAAAAGCTTAGGCACTTTTTGGAATGTGTTATTAGGCAAAGATAATTGTGGTGCTTCAGGACTCGATTGTGGCGTAAATAAAGAAAACGAACCCGGCAATCAGCAAGCCGGATACGATTTACGCTATTCATTTAGCGTACTCAATACCCCTATCGGTCTGTATGGTCAATATTTTGCAGAGGATGGCGATAATAGCGGTTCTTCATTAAGTTTCTTAACTGAACCAAAAGTACAAGTAGGTATAGATACCCGTTTAAGACTTTTTTCAGCGCCAACCACAATTTACTTAGAATACACCGATACCTACGCTGATTGCTCAGATACTGATAATAGCAGTGTTGGTAACTGCTTCTATGAACATCATATTTACCATACGGGTATGCGTTACCAACAAAGAACCTTAGGTAATTTATACGATAACGATGCAACCAGCGTGGTTTTAGGCTTTATTAGTACCATTAGCCAAAATACCAATGTCACGAGCAAAATTCGTCATTTACAGCTTAATAAAGATAACAACGACAAAGCGCCAAATAATATCCTTATTGGCAACCCACTGACAAAAATCGCCGAAGACATGATCATGATTTCGACTAAAGTTCAGCATAGTTATAAAAACTGGCGCTACACGTTAGGTTTAGACCTCAGTAACTCTAAATTTGAAAATGCGATTGCAGATAAGAATCAAGCAAACTTATTTTTAAAAGTTGAATATAACTTATAAATATATTTGACTAATTAAGTAGTCTATATTCCATAGGTAAATGGATAAATACAAGATATAAAACATAGCCAGTAGTTATGATGTTTATCAATTTTATATTGTCGTATTGTTCATTTCACCTCTGAAAAATCATCAGTTAATTAATAAGTTTGATTAAACTTCAATCAAATAACTTAGCTTTTTACTGAATATAATTGTTATATCATCTGTCAGTAGTTATTAACTCTACTATTAAAGAAAAATACCACTCGGTAATATAAATATTTAAGCTGTCGATTTGATAGCCACCTGAAAAGAAATATTAATCTAATTCGACATAAACTCATCATTAACTTTCCTTAAATCAATTCATATTCAACTTATCGTTACATATTGTAACAAAATAATGCATACTTGATAGTCAACTGGTTTTAAAGGATTAACTCACCAGCATTACTATTAGTTTTAAGAGAGATACTAATGCGTGTTTATTTCGACATTTTACACCTCTATTATTTGCCACAATATTTGCCCGTAAAAAATGCATTAGAAGCCAAAAATATTGAATGTATTTTTATTCTATATCAACAAGAGCATTTAAATAATACTTTAGAGAGTTATGTAAAAACTCATAATTTAAATTATATTTGGGTAAATGACAGAAAAGGTGCTAAAAAAATATACTTGGAAGCTAAGCCTGAATGGATAATTTTTGGTAACGCTACCGATGACTTAAATGAAATACATTGTTTTTCAAAAACAGCATTATTGCAGCATGGTATAGGTCCAAAAGCATGCTACTACGATGTTTCTTATTCACCAATAATGTATCGTTTTGTTGAAGGAAAACACAGACTAGAAAGATTACAGAAAATTTTTCCGAAAAAAATATTTATTGATACCGGCTATGCGAAGCTTGATCCTATTATCAATAATACTGAAACTAAAATAACGCTTGAAAGTTTAGCATTAGATCCCACTAAGAAAACTATTCTTTATGCTCCTACTTTTTATCCTAGTTCTATTGAATGTTTACCACAAAATTTTCCTGATCTTTTTAAAGAATACAATATTATTATCAAGCCCCATTTTTTTTCTTTAATCAAAAGTAAGTATAAATCACAAAAAGAAAAATTAATAAACTGGAGCCGTTATGCAAATGTATATGCTTGTGATGTTGATGATGTCTCTATCCTACCATTTATGCAACTTGCCTCTTTAATGATCAGTGATGCATCGTCAACCCTATTCGAATTCACTGCTCTCAATAAGCCCGCTATCTGGTGTGACTTTTATAAACTACGATGGTCTTATCGTGGCATATTTAAATTTAGATTAAATAAAAGATTAGATACTGACTTAAGGTACTTTGGAAAAGTTGCCGCAAGAGTAACAAATATAAAGGAGCTTATTGAAAATACAAAATTGCATCTTAATGAGCCACAATTAAACGAGGTAAACAGACTCGAAATGTCTGAATATTTAACCGGTAAAGTTGACGGTAAATGCAGTGAAAGAATTGCCGAATTTATTGTAGGTGAATGTGCATGAGAGTTATAACTTTTGGCACTTTTGATGTATTTCACGTTGGTCACGTTAATATTTTAGAGCGAGCTAAACTTCAGGGGGTACATCTTATTGTAGGCGTTTCGTCAGATAATTTGAATATGGAAAAGAAAACTAGATATCCTATATATTCAGAAGAGGACAGACAACATATCATCAGTTCATTGCGCTGCGTAGACGAAGTATTTCTTGAGCAATCTTTAGAGCTAAAAGCGGAGTACATTAAAAAATACAATGCCGATATTCTCGTGATGGGTGATGATTGGCAAGGTAAGTTTGATCATTTGAAAGATCTTTGCAAAGTTATTTACTTACCAAGAACACCATCAGTTTCCACAACAGAAATTATTGAAGTTGTGAAAACTAAACGAAACTAAAGTTAAATGACTAAGCCGTTTTGATACCGCTTTTTTTTTTCCTTATTAAAACTTCCAGTAGCTTAGCTCTTTCCGCATTTTCAATGCCCTAATTAAGTTCATCGGCTTAGCTTTAGCTGGACGCTCACCAGAATCAATCATATTTTCAACAGCATCTAGCACTCGTTGAGCTGACTGCCCATCTTGTTTTGGGTGAGTCTCACTGATAAACCTCTCAATATTCGCCATTAAAGAATTAGGTCGAGACAAAGCACTTTCTAACGCAAGCTCTAATTGGCTTGGCTGATTGATATCTAGTAAATAGTCACTTGGCGAGATATTATTAAATGTCACTACCGGCTTGCCCTGCAACAAAAACATAATAAGCACTGACGATGTATCACAAAGCATCACATCAGCCTCTTGCAACAGTGGAATAACATTATCAGTTTCAATAAAGGTTAAATGTTCGCTTTGGATGGCTTTATATTGGTCAACAATACCTGTGTCCATTTTCGGATGAAATTGAATTTTCCATTGCCATTTTCCTGACTGGCTTAACTTCTTAATCGTTTCTAACAATATTGGAGCACATGTTAAATTACGTGAAAATGTTGAACACATCAGAATCATTGGTTTTCTATTATCAGCATCAGCTTTGATCGTCTTTACAAAAAGTGGATCTAAAGCCGGCCACCCTGTTTCAACAACCGAAAAATGTCCGTGCTGTTGTGCTAATAATTTAAATTTTTCAGTGGTATTTGGTCCTTGAGTACAATAAAGATCAAAACACCCTCTAATATTAAAATGATCTTCGAGCCCCCTTCTATTTAGCTTGCCAGAATTAAAGCCATGAAAAACTGCCACTTTTAAACCTGGTATGAAGCTGGGTACGGTATTTCCTGGTACAAAAACAGCAAGCGGATCATATTCTTTTATTGCTTTTATTGATTCAATTTTTACTTCATTACGTTGTAAAAATTCATTATTAATTTCGCTGCCATACAAAAACCAGCGTACTTCACCACCACTTTCCTCTATGGTTTTTTGCAGCGGTCTTAAAATAGCAAAACTGTAGTTTTGGCTGATAAAAAAAAGGTACTTTTTAACTGTCATTAGGAGAATCTCTACAATTAAGTGCCATGCACATTGCAACTTGGTGTTTCCAGCTAGTTTAGCTGATAATTAAACTCTAAAAATAACACAAACCAACACACAGCTCTGTTGATATTGCGAATGGCTTCTTGTAATGGTCTTAAAATAGCGAAACTATAGTTTTGAGATATATTTAAAACAAACTTTTTTGCTTGCATTTTTGGCTCATCAAATAGTGCAATTATAGAATCGCAGATATTAGCAAGTTATATGTTAAAAATCAGCTACAGATAAATCAATCTTAAGAATAAGGTTATATACAGAAAAAAAACCTTATAACTTATAATATATAACAAAATCACAATTGACATCACAGTGATAAGTGCGCTATTAATAACGTACTCACTATTTATTAAACAAAAACTTAAGCAAAAGCATAAATGAAAAATTTCACTAACATGATTCGAATTAACCTCCTCCTCGCATTATCAACGCGCGGCTAGGTTTTATTGCTTGAAAAATAAATAGATAACATAATAAAACACTAAACCCGCGCTATTCAACGCGGGTTTTTTTATGCTCGTTATTTAGCGTAAACACTTTTAAATCAGGGACAAACATGGGCATTTCTAACGATAAAGTAATTATTTTTGACACAACATTACGTGATGGCGAACAGGCATTGAACGCAAGTTTATCGGTACACGAAAAATTACAAATAGCTCACGCTATTGAACGTTTAGGTGTCGACATTATGGAAGTGGGTTTTCCAGTATCGTCACCGGGTGATTTCCAGTCTGTTCAAGAGATAGCGCGCACAGTGAAAAACGCTCGAGTTTGTGCCTTAGCGCGAGCGGTTGAAGCCGATATTAAAGCCTGTGCAGATGCCTTGAAGCCTGCAGATCAATTTCGTATTCACACCTTCATTTCTACTTCTGATGTGCATGTTCAGCAAAAATTGAAAAAAAGCTTTGCTGATGTGCAAGCCATGGCAATACATGCCATTAAATATGCCCGTCGCTTTACCGATGATGTCGAGTTCTCCTGTGAAGATGCAGGTAGAACCCCAATTGACAACTTATGCCGCATGGTTGAACAAGCCATTATAGCGGGTGCTACAACCGTCAATATTCCTGATACGGTGGGTTATACTTTACCAAACGAATTTGGCGGCATCATCGAAACTTTATTCAATCGCGTACCTAATATTGATAAAGCGGTTATCTCTGTGCATTGTCATAATGATTTAGGTTTAGCCGTAGCTAACTCAATGTCAGCAGTGCAAGCCGGTGCAAGGCAAATTGAATGTACCATTAACGGCATTGGTGAGCGTGCAGGTAATTGTTCACTTGAAGAAGTCGCCATGATCATGAAAACTCGCCATGAATTATTGGGCGTTCATACTCAAATTAATCATCACGAAATTGCCCGTACGTCAAAATTAGTCAGCCAACTTTGTAATATGCCAGTACAGTTAAATAAAGCTATTGTTGGCGGCAATGCTTTTAGTCATTCTTCGGGTATACATCAAGATGGTATGCTAAAAGCCAGTAATACTTATGAGATTATGACACCAGAAAGTGTCGGTATCAGTAAAACCAAGTTAAATCTAACCTCGCGTAGTGGTCGACATGTTATTAAACACCGTATGGAAAGCTTAGGTTATCAAGAGTCTGATTACGAAATAGAAACGCTTTATGCTGACTTCTTAGCCTTAGCGGATAAAAAAGGCCAAGTCTTCGATGATGACTTAGAAGCTTTACTATTTAATATTAAACAACAAGACCAGCAAGACTTTTACCTCTTACAAACCGTAAACGTGCAAAGCGGCGGTAGTGAGTTTGCTACTTCGAGCATCAAACTTGCCATTGGCGATGAACATAAAATCGTTTCTGCCACCGGTAATGGTCCTGTAGATGCCCTTTATCGAGCAATTAAAAAAGCCATTGATATTGAATTTGAAGTAAGCGATTACAAAATTTCAAACAAAGGTGAAGGTGAAGATGGTTTAGGTAAAGCCGATATTGTTGTCTCGTGGCAAGGCAGAAATTTTCATGGCTACGGCTTAGATACCGATGTTATTAAAGCTTCAGGCCATGCCTTAGTAAATGCGCTTAACGGTATTCATCGTGCTATTACGATTGCCGAGCTTAAAACTGAGCTAAAAACAGAACAAAATATCGAGTTTGTAAAAGAAGCGGCTATTGATGGTCAAAACCAAATATAGCCGAATCAATATAAACAGATAAAGACTAGCTAAACTTAGCTAGTCTTAAATTAAATTCAATTAATATATTTATAGGTTTAAAACACTATGTCGAAGATTGCAGTATTAGCCGGTGATGGTATCGGGCCAGAAGTTATGGCTCAAGCAGAAAAAGTATTACAAACAGTTGCCCAACAGTATGATTTTGAAATAAGTACTCAGCATTATGACGTCGGCGGTTGTGCTATCGACAATCACGGTAAAGCACTACCAGCAAGTACCATTGAAGGCTGTGAACAAGCAGATGCCATTTTATTTGGTTCGGTCGGCGGACCAAAGTGGAGTGATTTACCACCTACTGAACAACCAGAAAGAGCTTCTTTACTGGGATTACGCGGACATTTTGGACTATTTTGCAACATGCGCCCGGCACAACTACAAAGCGCTATGTCTCACCTTTCTCCTTTGCGCGCAGACATTTCACAAGCTGGTTTTGATATTTTAGTGATACGCGAATTAACCGGTGGTATTTATTTTGGCGAACCTAAAGGGCGAAAAAATCAAGGCCAAGAAGACGAAGCTGCTTTTGATACCATGATTTATTCTCGTAAAGAGATAAGCCGAATAGCACACCTTGCCTTTCAATCAGCTGAGAAACGTCGTAATAAGGTTATATCAATCGATAAGGCCAATGTATTAGCTTCATCTCAATTATGGCGAGAAGTGGTTATAGAGGTTTCAAAAGACTACCCTAACGTAGAGCTTGAGCATATGTATGTAGATAACGCTGCTATGCAATTAGTTCGCGACCCTGCACAATTCGACGTGATGCTATGTTCAAATTTATTTGGCGATATATTATCTGACATTTGCGCCATGATAACAGGCTCTATGGGG
>TARA_R110000744_G_scaffold60609_1_pt1 | contig 11135 bp, 18 predicted proteins | sample TARA_R110000744 | Tara Oceans TARA_R110000744 (sample SAMEA4398083) | marine metagenome | biome: Polar Biome; feature: [DCM] deep chlorophyll maximum layer (ENVO:01000326); material: water (ENVO:00002006), including particulate matter (ENVO:01000060) such as... | depth 36 m | reverse complement strand
TTTCTTTTCTATTGGTCTCCGAACTAAAATGATTGGCTCATAGGCTGGCTTCAATGCTGTGCCCCAGCCTTCCCATTCACTGTTGCCTGTTGTTATGTCTGCGGTTCTTTCCTCACCATAGGCACCAGCACCGGTAGTTGTTCTTGTTTCAGCAACAGCAACACCCTTTCTGGCGTGTGTCTTCTCGCCTATGACTTTTCTTTCATTGCCCTCCAACTTATCCACAGCCTTGCCTACGTTGTGAGACTTCGGGAAGCCTGAACCATACAGCCACATCAAGCAGTCTCTTATCTCCCACCCAGCGTCCTCTAACGCAGTCATTACCCTATGATGCTGCCTGCTATGACCGAAGACTAGACCGTGTGCTCCGGGCTTCATCTTGGATAGGACCAGAGCCCAGAAGTCTTTGTCTCCTGCTGGGCTATTCTCCTTGTCCCAATCCTTACCCATAAAGTTAATGAGGTAGGGTGGGTCGGTTACTAATGCGTCGATGCTATCATCTGGAAGTTCTTTTAATAGTTCCTTGCTGTCTCCTAATAATACCTCAGTCATGTCCTAACCCCCAGTCCTTATTGAACTTCTTCAATCGGTTGTATGCTGTCTTCCTGCTAACCTTACAGGTAGCCATATACTCTTGGACAGAGATGTTGCCGAGCCTCCACAACAGCATCACTGCCTCGTCGTATGATGCTGCCGGAAAGATCTTATATACTCCTGCTATTTGTTCTTGCATTTGTCTTCTCCTATCTTGTTTAGATTTTTGTTTAACACTTTGCCGGGATACTGAATCCTCAAATGTTTGATGAACATATTCTCCACTATCAATGCCTGCTCTTTGTTTGAGCGATGGCACAGTATCTGTATTTTTAGTTGGTCTTTATTGTAGCCCTTCTTTTTAATGTGGTGGGTGAGTGTGGTCTTACACTTACGCTCTACATTACAGTGACAAGACAACCTGTGGCTGGGCTTGGTGTTACTGCTGCCTATGTAGAACTGTCCATCTGGGCAGGTGATCTTATAGACTTGGTGCTCACCATCTTCAAGTTTGTGGTGTTTCTTGTTGCTCTCTTTAACCTTTTCTTTGTTCTTCTCTCTCCACTTCTTACCATAGACTTTGCTATGAATGTTCTTACCCTCTTTTAAACACTCGTCGGAACAATACTTCCTACGCTTGCCGGAGCATTCTGACTGACATATAATACAAGAGTACATCTCATTGTCCCTCCTGTGTGTGCTTCTGGATCTTCTCTAAGAGTTTCTTCCAGCGATACGATAGTGCCTGTGTAGAACCTACCCCTAACACAGCAGCGCATTCCTCTGCGGTTAGTAGGCGAAGCCTCCACTTCACTAGTGCCTGCTCATCTCTCGTCTCGCAACACCAGTTCAGTGCTATGAGAATCTCTCTCCAATCGTTTCTTTGTGTGATGTTAATCATATTAGTTTCCTTTATTTCCTCATTAAGTTTGAGGTTGTTTTTCTTTTTAACTTCAAGGTGCTTGACCTTATCCATATACCAGTTGTGGAAAACTTTAATCAGGTATGTATTCACTTGGCTGATGCCTTGATACTTCTGTATGTCCTCCCATTTGTCAGCATAGAACTGACTGCTCACCTCGCTCATCTTAAACTGTGGGTCAATAGCATACACAATAGATTTGTAGTTCTGCTTTACCCAATAGTTCTTCTGCTTTATTCTCCAATAGTGCCCGGCTATGCCTTGCCCTTGGAAAATATACCTTTCGGCTTCTGTTAGTTGTCTCATTCATTCTTCCTCCTGTATGTTTAAAGTTATTTATTATCAAGTGTGTTTGCGCTGCTCTTCCGAGTTCGACCAAGTGGCTATTAAACTCTCGTACTCCTGTGGGTGTTTCATTGTAGTGTTAACCCAAATCTCTGTGGGTTTGGGCTGGTGTTTAACGATAGCCGTTTCTGAAAGGGCGTCCAGTGTGTATACAGTATATGTGCTGCCGACCCTACGCTTGGGATACCATTGCTGCCAGCACGACCGGTTCTCACGTCTCGCACCATTGGGGTGTAAGCAATGGCGAAAGTCGACAACCTTCACATCTTTTTCAATCTGTGTCATCAAGTATGTGCCACCGTAGTTGCCCCGATCTTTAAAGATCAAATCACCCTTGTTCCATTGGCTGGTGTACCATATCAATCGTTCGTTTCTCATGATACTTTCTCCATCCAGTCTGCCCGGATAGGTCCGGTGTAGCCATAGGCTTCGCTGTCAGAGTCAGAGGGTAACCACTCAACCCATACCTCATCACGCTGGGCGATGTTGCAATACCCCACCATCGTTACGAGGGCTAGGGCGGGACAGTCACCGAGCGCCTGACTATTACGCCGCACTAGGTCTCCCACTTTAATATTGTTTTGTCTCATTCTTTTCTCCTTGTATAATAATATAACATCGATTGCCTTTGGTGTCAAGCAAAAAGTTTAATGCTTCACAACACTGGGCTTTCAATAGTAAGTAGTATGCTGTAACCCCAACGGCAACAGAAACTTACACAAATGTATAAGTGTAAGATAAAATACTAAATCAAAAATAACTGAAAATAACTTTTTCATTTTGGGTGAGCTAATCGTCTATTCCTTTATAGAGGTTATAAACGAACAAGACAATATGTTTTAGAGATGAGGTTCTGAACAATATGGTACCACATACTTATGAACAAATGCTAAATAAGTTTGCTTGGTATCACTTGTGGAATGAAACTCACGATTTAAAACAAGATGAGATTGAACTACTAGCCGAAGAACTTTACGACATATGTATTACTTTGGTAAGAGATGAATCAACATTCAACTGAGGAGAACGAATGAGAGATGTTAAATATATTAAGACTGAGTTGGCTGGTTCATTGGATCCAGTACCACCTAGGAAAACTGAAACTGAAACTACTAACTACAAGAAACTTCTTAGTAAGATTAAGTGGAAGGATGTATAGTAAAAGAAAAATAGATTATAGTAGATTGAGTTTAGAAGAACTTGAAAAGTTAAAACCCAAAGTATTAGAGACTTACAGGAATGGAAAGTATTCTTATTCAAAGATAGCCAGAGAGAATAACATAGAACAAGGGTTGCTTATGTTGTTAGTCTCAGGTAACTGGGATAACTTTAAGATATACTATGAAGCTAACACAGTCTCTAATCTATATAGAAGTTTCACTGAATACAAAGATTCAGTTGACTTATAAGTTACAGTGTGTTATAATAAGTTATAGTGAAGAGGGTTGAGAGTAGAGGATAGCTTCCTGTTTGTGTCTCATTCATTGCTGTCCTCCTCTCCCCTCTTCACTTTCCCATATGTCTGAGAGTCTCAATGTAATCTTCATTACGTTGAACATTGGTCTCTATCAGAAACTTTATTCTTGTCTTGTCCATCCAGCTACCTTCCAATAAGAAGTCGCAGGCTTTGCAGATCTTCTCTGAATCATTGAGGTCTTCGTGGTTAAAGTACATAACGTTGTTATGTTCTATTCCATCCAGCATCTCTATCATCTTATCCATCATGAGTGATGTATCAAAACCGAACTGTCTGTTCAAACTTTTAATAACTTCATTTGGATCTCTCTTCAATATCAACATAGGCTCATCAGGTTTCACATACTTTTTATAATAGGTACATAAAGATGAATCAGAAATACCAACGTGGTTGTAATCTTTCGTCTTCATCCACAGGTATTGTTCAAAGTCTTTTGAAGAGTAGTTAACTAAGGGTTCGTGAAAGCAATAGGACTTCCTCGCAGTCAGTAAGTTGGAAAACCAAGTCGTTCCGGTGCGAGGAAGCCCAGTAACATAGAACATTCTATGTCTTGCCCTGAGACTTCATCCACTCATAGGCTTCGAAAGCACTATTGAACTTGGGTTTAGCCTTAGATGTAGGGGATCCAACAGAGACTTTAAAGCCAGCGTCCTTGGCTGCCTTACGATACTGTGAGATCTCAATGTTCTTCTTCTCCATTGCCTGTTTGTATTCCTTACCCTTGATGGCAAAGTAAGCATCCTCAATCGTCATACCTTTTTCTTTAATCAATCCAGTAATATCCTCTCGGTATTTATCAACATCAGGATGCTCTGCCTGAAACCTACGGACCTGTTCGATGCGAGTATCCTTGGCTAGCTTCTTTCTGGCTGGCTCCAATAGAGAGTTCAGTTGTTCTGCTGCCTTCGCCTCAATGTATTTCTTTAAACCTTCTGGATTATAAAGATCAATGTCATCCGGTAGTTCCATCGCTGCTCTCAGTCTTTCACCTGAGTCAGTAAGTAAACTATTCTCCCGTGTTTCCAGTTCCTTACGACGCTCACTAATACTCTTGGTCTTGCGTTGGTAATCAGAACGCAGGTTCTGTATCAACTTCTTGGCATCACTTGGCAACTGTTCTAATACCTGATTGTAATCAACACCTTTGTGGTTCTCTTCCTCATACTCTGGTCCAGACAGATGTCTGTCTAACAGATCGTCCAACGATAGTTGCTTCTCTGGCGCGCTCTGTTGCCCTTCTCGCACGTCGTGGCGTGTTGTTGGGGTCTTGGCAGGGGCACCTTGTCCTGTCTCCTCAGAGGGAGTCTGGGTGGCTTCTTCTTTACTCATAATAATGTCTCCTTATAACATTGATAATATATCTAACTCTTGACTTTCTACTTGCTGATTGGTTATGGGTTCTTCCTCAATGATTTCTTCCTCAATGATCTCTTCCTCCACTGGGGCTTCCTCACCAAGAGAAACAGTGGGCTCTTCTTCACGAAGGAACTTTTTAAAACGACGGTTGTTGAATAGGTTATCCAACTGTGCCGTTGCAAAAGCCAAGGACTTATCATCTACGATTGACTTAATGTCAAAAGTAATATCAACTTCCTCTGGTTCCATAGCAGCGAAGGTATCGACCACACCCACAACACCCATCAGTCCACGGACTAGGGCGTCAGGGAGCGGTTCGTCCGTAACATTCTCATACACGGGATCAAACTCTACGTCCGATCCAACTTCTTTTAATACTTTATTCAACACCTTGGCTAGCGCATTCAAACGCTTTGAAGTATACCTTCCAACCGGAGCCTGAACGGCAACTGCTTCATCAACGAAAGCAGCAGCGTCATCAAGCACTGGTTCAATCTGGGTCATAGCACTCTGGGCTCTACCCTCGGGCGTTGTTTCACTCATGGTCTCAGCCATAATATCTTCTTCTCTAAGTGGCATCACTCTTCTCCTTTGGTTTAGTGTTCTTTCCAACACCATATTTTTCTGGGTTATTTCTAACATCTCCCGACGGGACTTGCTCTGCCCAGAACTTCTCGGTTGCCCGCAGTCGTTCTTGGGGATTACTATCACCGGCTTTATGTAGACCAAGCTTCTTCATTCCATCAAAGAACTTATCAGATTCTCGGTCCAGTCTCTCATTCTCTCCCGCCGCCTTCTCTGCTGCGTCAAGAGCATAGTGTTTAGGTAGATCACTTTCACGAACGAGGTTTCTCTTTTGAAGAATCTCATCCCTGTGTTGCTCACCATAGACTACTGTATTTAAGTTTCTATCGTATTCGCCAAAGGAACTTAATCCTCGTTGCCAATCGGAAAGGTTAGAAGCCATAAGGTTAGGACGAGAGATCATTAGTTTAAACTCTTCTCCTGTCTCCTGATCAAATAGACTGTCGGGTCTATCCTTGAAAGAACTAATGTGTTCTACTATGGCACCGGTGTCAGCGTTTTTATATTCGTATAATGGCAATGGCTTTCTCCTAACTCTGGTCTATTAGCGCAGAGGCTATGTCTTTGTTTGCCGCGCCACGAATGGCTCTTGCTTCTTCGCCCCCACCTTTGGGTATCGCGTCTTCTTGAATAGGTGCTGGCTCACTGTTGGCTACCATCCCCTGCTGAGGTCCAGCCTGAGCCTGCTGTTGGGCAGCCTCCATTGATTCCTTTAAGCCGGAAAGGAACTCATCCGGCAAGTCAAATACACTGACAAGGTATGAAAGTATTTCTTCTGCCGGCACACCCAACTGCGTCAAAGTCGGCAGTAACTGAGTAACAGCAGAACGCTTGATAGCAGAAGCAATAGGTGTGCTTGCTTGATCGGCAAATGCATATTTAAACTTTCCTTCAAAGTGATCACGGGCGAGGACAATAGCTTCTTTGTCAATGAGCACTACCTCCTTCCTGTTATCATCATCCCCAGTCATAAACAAATGGAATACCAATGACTGGTAAACCTCGGCAACCTGCTCCATCGATCGATGAAAGAACCGTGCCATCCTGCCAATCTCATTAGCAGAGTATTGTGTCATAGCAGCAACCTCAGTGGCTGATGCGTTAGTAGCAACACCCCTTGTGAAAGGAGCCATAACAGTTCCCCGGTCAAGGTCGCCGCGAATCTCTGCCTTATAGATTTGATAGTCAGGATTAAAGCGAGCGCTCTCCAAGGGAACGATTGCTGAACGTGCGTCTACATCTGGTGGGACATCAAGTTCCACGATAGACATATCTCTGTTCTCCGCCAGAATGCTCGCACCTTCGGCATCAATCGCACCTCGTCGTGCGATGTATACACGCGCATCCCTACGCAGCCCATTAGCCCATACGGTTCTCATATTGTTAATCTCCCACAACTGGTCGTAGACGCGTGCAAGAGAAGAGAACCCACGAAGGGGCTGGTCCGGTGCGTAAGATAGATACACGGGGACGAGAGGGGGACACGGGGATCCGTCTGCCTTACGGAAGGGTATGGGGTCAGCAATGTCAAGGACTTTCTTGGCACGCTGGGCAGAGGGAGAATACCAAATCAGTTTGTCATTCATCAGATCATAGAACTCAAAGATCTCCACATAAGAAAGGAGTTGAGACCCTTCCATATAACCTGCGGCTGACTGACTGTTACCATACTCATCTCGCGGTGAGCCCTGCATCTTGGTGTTAAGATATTCATCTTTTACCATAGCATCAAACTTAACACCGGGGAACTTCTCCTTTGCTACATTCATTGGAAGGAAGTAGCGGTGCCCAACGAACCGACTCTCTGACCATTCCTCCGCATCAAAATCTACGATGACATCCCAAGGATGCACCGCACGAATATCAACAGCATCAAGAATACTATCACGTTCTTTCGGTGCCAGCTTATAAAAGGAATACGGATAGATGAGAGAATAGCGTAGTGCTCGCTCACATACCACCATCTTGTCGTATAGAAAGCGGTTGACTATTGCTTCCATAACCTCTGGATCACCCTTCCCCTTGGGGTCTGGTCCAACAGTAACAGCGGGAGACTTGCTATACAGTGAAGCAACAAAGCCTTCGATGTACGCATAACCGTCGGCGGTATTAACCGTGACTGCGTTGTCTAACTTGGCTCTGGGATCACTATCATTACCAAACATCTCACCTAGGTAAGCCTTACTGTAAGCGGTCATACGATCGCGGTTTCTCTGCCAGTAGTTTCTGTGAAATGAGATAAGATATTCTAACTCTGACTCGTTCATTTGTTTCTCCTATTTTCGAAAGTTACTTATTTTTAGTGGGTGTTGTGTCCCCACTTGCCTTCTCTTGGGACGAAGGGCTTCTCTTGTCCAACGATCAAAGTCGGGCAATGGCATCTCACAATCTTTAAGATAGTAAAGTCCTATTGCGTATGCCATACATCTATCATCGTGAAAACCGGTTGCTGCGTTTGGAGCCAATCCCTTTGGACTCTTTACAAGACTCCTCAACTCAGCAAGAGTTTTGTCATCAACATAGTTAATCATTGCTTCTTCTAAATATGTGCGAAGCAACTGGTAAGCGGTAATCTTGGACTTGGCTGTTGTTCTAAATGGTCGGTAGTTGTTCCAGTTATGATTGTGTAAGACTTCCTTGAATGCGTGCCCGTGATTGTTTTCCTCAAACCCTATCATCGCATTATATCTTTTAGCCAAGTTCATACACGCTACTGTGAAATCATGTATAGAGAGAGTATTAGAAGAAAGGATAGCGCAAGGGCTATTTGTGAGTTTACTAAGAACAATACCAACTGAATAGTCCCCGCCCGTTCCTCCTCCAATATCGACTCCCATAACATAAGTATCCTTTTCCGAATACGGCGCAACAGTTTCAATAGTGCCTCCCATTATCTTTAATATTTCCAGATGCTCAAAGTGTACATCACAGAAGTAGTTATCGTCAGCCATAGCATAGGCTTCCTCAATGGTCAGGGGATATTCTCTCTTGAACAATCTCTCGTCTTTGATCTCTTGTATCTTCTTACGACGCCAGAACAACTGCCTATCATCAAGTTTAAACTTACTCCTCAAATGTTCTTCTTCTTCGTTCCATTCTATTTTCTTACAACCACCGTGGAGCTTCCTTCTATACTGTGGGAAAGAGGACCAAGGTAGAAAGATAACGTGCCAGCCATCGTCTTTGGCAGTGACTATCTTATGAAGGGCATCACCAAAATGATTTGCTGTGCTTTCTAAAACAACTTTGCCCTTGTTGACAGAGGCAATAGTAGAAGCCAGCCACTCATCAGGGTTGTCATAGAAGGCAAACTCTGATGCGTGAACAAAGTTTAATGTATAGCCACGGTCAGCCGCATCAGCCTGTGCGCTCATAGACAAGCAAGCTGATTCAGTGGACTCAAAGGTTATACGATCGTGTCGTTTACTAGCGGTCCTCCGGAGCCCGGAAGGGAGGGTCTCAAAGAAGCGCTTGTCTATTTTCAATAACTCATTGGCTGATGTTTGTTTGTTTGATACAACGACAGAGTTAAGTGTAAGGTGAGAAGTATATACTTTCCAAAACATATAGGCACGGACAACAGTGGTAATCCCCATCTGTCGTGCCTTAACGATAGCCACACGATCGTGCTTATCAAGCATACGAATAATGTGGATCTGTTCGTCGGTCATAACTTCACCAAACGAAACTATCTTTCCATCCTTGTCTTTGATTTTAAGACGAGCAATGAAAAGAACTGGGTCCGTTAGGATTTCACTAAGACTGTGTTTCTTCCTCATCTTCGTCCTCGGCTTTGCGAATCTTTGCATCAACGCGTTTGCTCACCGAGACCAGCCACTCATCCACAGGCGCCTTTCCTTCCGAGTTCTTAATCATCACACCGCGAAGAAGAACAAGAAGCTGGATAAGATCAGATATCTTGGCACCTTGCCATTTATCTGCCTCAAACTTCTGGATAAGGGTTGCTATAATCAGGGCAATAGATTTCTCAAAGTTGCCCTTTTTGATTTCGCGGACTGCGCCCGCGCTGTGTTTTGTACTCACTTGGTTCCTCCGGTGTTTGCGTTTGATCGGAAGAGATTGGCTAAGAGCTTCTCTTCCTTTCTCGACAAGTCGTCGTCATCTACTACTATAAAATGTTTGTCAAGTATATGGTCTAGGTGTATTGACCTGTCAATCTTGCGAAACATACGATTAATATAATCATCATAAAATCTGTGATACGGTCTGTTCTCTATGTGCCAACACCATTCTTCGTGTCGGTAGAGTAAGCGGTAGTTCTTTCTCTCTGGGTCTTCCGGCTCATTCAATCCGGAGTGATTAGTTTTCTTCCACTTTCCCATAACGCTCCTTCAACTTTACTCTTGCTCCCTCAAATGTCTGCCGTATCTTTTCATATGAACATCTATACTCTGCTGCTAAAACTCGTAATGATTTTTCTTCTTCGGCTATTCCATAAAATATTGTATTCTCCCAAGGAGTTAGGGCTTCATCTATAACATCACAAAGGGATTCATATCTTTTTCTACTCTCTTGCTTTTCTACATAACTCTGGTCGGGGAAGCTTTCCAGCCATTTCTGTGGCGTATATACTGTTTTAATCCAATCATCATACAAAGGTGAATCGACTATCTCTTGCCAAGTATCACAGTTATTCAATCTGTCTGTGTTAGTGAGGCGTGGTTTCCTGTTAGTTTTTGTTCCGTATTTTCTTTTAGACAACATTAATGCCCTCCTATTTGTTAGTATCACTATACTAAATAGTTGGGAGATTGTCAAAAAGCAGGGTGTTAACGCTCATACCATGGCTTGTCTGGTTTTTCTTCCTTCTCTTCCTTCTCTTCCTTCTCTGGTTTTGGAGTGCTTTCTTCTAATCCGTGTGGATCATCTATGATAATCAGTGCTTCCTCTGGTTCTTCCTCTGCCATTAAAGCATCCAAGATCCTCTTCCCCTGTTCATATCTGCGGACAGGGCTTATCATCCCCATCACACCAACAACATAATCAATGGCAGCTTCAAACGCTGTGTCGTCACCAAAGGTAACCTCGCGAGCAGCATCCTTACCGGGTCCAAAGACAAGTTCACCGGCTTCAAGCTCACTCTTCAATCTATCTTTATCCATTGTGTTCTCCTAAAATCCGGGTGGGTGCGGGCTAACTTTACGAGATATTCTATAACGAACATCCGCTTTAAGTGTCTGACCGGCGTTGACATTGAAAGACATCTGTATGCGAGGGGCAGCATCTTTCGATGAGACTGTCGCATCAGTTTTAGTTACTCCTGCCTTATTATCAGCAGAAGAAGTTCGCTGGATAGAGGTAGCATTAAAAACAACATCGTTGGATCCAATCACTCCGCGACGGAGAGTGACCTCAAAGATGTTACCGGAGGCGAAAGTTACAGTAGTCCCCCCCGGTGTGGACGCGTCCATATTGGTCTCAGCCACTATCCTCTTTGTGGTGCCACCCGGCACCGCCAGCCCGCCGAAGCCGCCAAACCCAGTAGTGCCATCTGTAATCCCAACCAAGATGTGTTCAAACGCCGCGTCTGGGAGGCTATTGGTTCCGTCAAAGCGAATAATGAACTGAATCTCATCCCAGTTAGTATTATCACCAACACTAAGATTCTCACCAGTGTCTGGATCAATAATGTTCCAATATGGATTATAACCAGAAAGAAACTTATTATCTCCTTGTACCGCGCTCGCAGTATATACCATCAATCCGGCGGTATCAACGAAAGAAGTTAACTTACTATTAGGATCGTCCGCTCCCGCTTTATTGCCAGCAGCCAGTCGGCGCCACTTAGAGAAACCTCTACTGGCTCTCCTACCGGGGAGTTCATTAAAACTATTTTCATCTAACATACGAGCAATAGGCATCTTACAGATCCTCGTAGGAATACATATCCACTGA
>TARA_R110000744_G_scaffold17976_2_pt1 | contig 11141 bp, 7 predicted proteins | sample TARA_R110000744 | Tara Oceans TARA_R110000744 (sample SAMEA4398083) | marine metagenome | biome: Polar Biome; feature: [DCM] deep chlorophyll maximum layer (ENVO:01000326); material: water (ENVO:00002006), including particulate matter (ENVO:01000060) such as... | depth 36 m | reverse complement strand
ACGTATGCGTTCATTCTTAAAGACGAATAAATTAAAAATTCGTAATATCTTCTCAGGTATCCAATGTAATGGTCAGAACTTGTTGGAATTTGCAGCCACTAAAGGTTCAGTTGAAACAGGCTCTTTGATGATAAGTAAATTACCAAAGAAAACCGTTTCTGCTAACTTGGCAGTATTCCAGAATGGATCGCAACCATTAATCGACGCTGCAAACGAACGCGTTAGCAGCTAGCAATTTATTTTCGAGTAGGCGTTTATACTTTTTGTAAGTTCTATGTTTTACTAGTTAATATTTCTGTGTCATTAAAAAGGTCAGCATTAGCTGGCCTTTTTTTTCACGTGATTTTCATCAAAAACCAATTTCAGCTAGCCACACTGCATAAAACTGATTAAAATCACGCCAAAGTTTTAAATTAATCTAATCGGTTTCATGAATGACCAATAAACGCAGCTACATTGACAGCAATAACGCCCTAGTTTTAACCGGAGGTGGTGCACGTGCGGCTTATCAAGTCGGTGTTTTATCTGCAATAGCTAAGTTTATGCCACGCAGCCATGGAGTGCCCTTTCCAATCATTTGTGGCACTTCAGCAGGTGCTATTAACTCTACCGCATTAGCTTGTTATGCCTCATGTTTTCAACTAGCCGTCAAAAAGTTAGAATGGGTATGGAAAAACCTTGATCCTTGTAGGATTTATCATACTGACCCTATGCGCGTGTCTAGTCACCTGATCGGAGGTTTTCTGGGAGGATTTCAAGCAGATTATGCCAATAAGAATGCAAGAAGTTTATTAAATAATGCGCCGCTTAGGCAACTACTCGAAACTGTAGTGGACTTTAGCCGAATCGATACGAATATAAGACGTCGCTATCTTTCTGCGGTCTCGGTTACGGCATCAAGTTATAGTAGCGGCGATTCTATTAGTTTTTTTCAATCAGAAGATTCTATATCCCCGTGGTTTAGATCCAAACGACGAGGCGAGCCTACACAGTTAAACAGCCAGCACTTAATGGCATCAGCTGCTATACCGTTAGTGTTTCCATCAGAAAAAGTAAAACGACATCATTTAGGCGATGGTTCAGTGCATCAACTTTCTCCGTTAAGCCCTGCAATCCACTTAGGCGCAGAAAAAATATTCATCGTCGGTGTTGAGCAACCCAAAGAACCCATACATGCGCTTGAGAACAATCCTCATCCACCAACAACCGCGTCTATTGCGGGTCACTTACTAGATTCTATTTTCTCTGATACCTTACAAAGCGATATTGAACGTATGGAAAGAGTTAACCATACCCTATCGCTGATCCCAGACGAAAATAAAAAGCATACGTCAGGTTTAAAAAATATCGAATCATATGTGCTAAACCCCAGCCACAACTTCAATAGTATTGCCGTAAAATATTACGATAAACTGCCTATTTCAATTCGATTATTACTGCGAAGTATCGGGATAAGTAATGATGCAGAATCCAGCTTACTCAGCTACCTGTTGTTTGAAAAGAACTACTGTAAAGAGTTAATAAACCTTGGTTTTAACGATGCGCTTGAGCAAGAAACCAAAATACGTCAATTTCTTGATATCTAATATTAATTTAATTAAATTAATATTAGATATTGAACACCTAGACAGAATTTGTACGCACAAAACTTCAAATTTAGTTGTCTGAACCTAGCATTAACATTCTTTTCAGTGCTTTATTATACCAATTTGATTAATTAAGTGATCTACTTTTTCATGAGGGAAAATGGATAATGACAAGGCATTAAATTTAGTCCGTAGTTATTCTACTGATAAATTTTATAACGCCGTCATTATTAATGCCCTTCTTGCACAAAACGCTCTGCACGCTCAACTCGACGAGGCTTACCACGAACAATCAAAGTATCTTGTGGTAGTAATATGGTATCTACATCAGGCTCTTCACTTTCGATATTATTACGTCTTAGCGCTATAACAAAAACACGGCGCTCATCTAGTTTTAATGACCGAATAGACTTGCCAGTAGCAAATGAGTCGTCTACTAAGATAATTGCGTGTGCAAATTCAATCCGACCAATACCCTCAGGACTCATGTCGGTATGTTCACCTTGAAAGAAGCCATGTAAATGATTGTAGTGATTCTTGCGCTCTTTTTGTACACGACGAACAATTCTAGAAAAAGGTACGCCAGATAATGACAGCACTTGTGAAACTAGCATTAAACTGCCTTCTAAGCTCTCAGGTACCACCTCATTTGCACCGGCAGCGTGTAATTCATCTAATTGATCATCATTACGGGTACGAACTAAAATAGGTACGTCTGGCGCTAAGGAGCGTACTTTTTGGATAACATCGAGTGATTGTTTGTCTTCACCAAAGGCGATGACAACAAGTTTAGCTTTTGATAACTTCGCCGCCTGCAATAACTCAGCCTGTCTCGATGAGCCAAAAAGCACATTTTCACCAGCTTCTCGTGCTTTTGTTGTTCGTAATGGGTCGATATCAATGGCAACAAAATCGATCGATTCCTGTTTTAAAAATCGGCTGACGGTTTGGCCAATACGACCGAATCCACAAATAATAACGTGATCATGTAGATCTGTATTTTGAGGTAATTCTTCTAATGCTTGAGTATCAAGTTGTTTCTCATGACTTAACCAAAGTGCCCAACCACGAGCATGGTTGATCATATAAGGTGTTATTGCCATGCTCAGCACGCCTGTCCCCAATAATATAGAGGCGGTAGTTTCTGGTAACACTTCGACTTGGCTTGCTAACGCGATTAAAACAAAACCGAATTCGCCCATTTGTGCCAACATAATACCTGCTGCCCAAGCATCTTTAGATGACTCTCCTGCGCGCTTTGCTAATAAAACAACGACCAGTATTTTTACTATCATAAAACAAACCAACAGCGAAATAATGATCAAAGGAGATGAGAAAACAACACTGATATTTAGCTTCATGCCGACAGTAACAAAAAACAAACCCAGTAAAATATCACGATAGGGTCTAATGTCAGCTTCAAGTTGGTGTTTATATTGGCTTTCGCCTAGCATCATCCCCGCTAAAAATGCGCCTAATGCCATAGAAAGTCCAAACCATTGCGTTAAGGCTGATGCAACTAACGTTACCAATAGTGTGGTTAATACAAACAACTCATCAGTTCTAACTTGAGCAACTAAATTGAATAATCTGGGTAGTAGCCATTTACCGGCGAATAATAAAAGCGAAACAACAAAGACCCCTTTAACTAGTGCAAACAATAGCGCCATAATAAAGGAAGAGTCTCCACCTTGTGCTAATAAAGGTATAACGATTAATAGGGGTACTACGGCTACGTCTTGAAATAGCAATACAGCTACAGAAAGTTGCCCAGACTTTTTCTTCATGCCTCCGCTTTCACTTAATTGGCGAATAACAATAGCGGTAGACGACAGTGCTAATATGCCGCCAATAGTTATTGCAGCGGCAAAACTTTGCCCAAAAAACATAGCAACTAACATAAACAGCACAAGTGTTATAACCACTTGTAAACTACCAACTGTTACTACTAAATGCCTCATTGCAACGAGTTTGGGTAATGAAAATTCAAGTCCGAGAGTGAAGAGGAGAAATACAATACCGAGCTCAGCAAAATGCTCATAGTCAACATGTTCTTGCGCCAAAGATAACCCATGTTCACCCACCAAAACACCCGCGACTAAATAAGCTAAAATGGCCGGTAATTGTAATCGACGAAATAGCCAAACAATTAAAACGGCGCTGGACAATATAGCGAGTAACTCAAGGTGACTTGTCAAATGTATTCCTTACAAGGTGATAAAAACGGATATTGGCAGAGTTTGACTGGTTATTGAACTTAATAACCTAATTTAAGTGTAGCCTTCTAAGGGCTCTTTTGTCTAAATTATTTTCTGTAAGCAAAAGAAAAACATACATTAAAACGGTTACTTAACTTAGAACATTAGGCTTAAATTTACACCCGCAGTCATAAAAATTTAAACTAAAAGAGCCATTTTATCCTTAGATATGAATAAAATCCCTAAAAATTAAATAGTAGGTATGTTTTTTGCTTTAGTTACTTCAGAAAGTTTAAACGTCAATATTAGCAGGGAAAACTATGCGCACAGTCAATGTTGTTAATCACCCTAACTCTAAATTTAATGCCTTTACATTATTTCAACATAGTGAACAACAAAGCCAACGCAACTTGGCCTTACTTGAGCAGTTACAAACGACATTAGATGTAAAGCAGCTTATCGATATTTTCGCTATTGAAGTGGCAAAGTATCTTGATTTCACTGGACTTTACTTTAAACATGTTGATATAAGTGCTACAGCAAGAGGCAGTCGTCAGGCAAAATCAGAGCGTCAATTTGAATTAAAACTCAATGGTCAGTTTTTTGGCATGATCACTTATGCCGTTAATATGCCCATAAGTATGGGTAATTATAAAGTTTTGACTGAACTTCATGAATTATTGCTTAATCCATTGAAAAATGCAGTGCAATATCATCAAGCCATGCAACTGGCTATGCAAGATAGTTTAACTCAATTAGGCAACCGCCGAAGTTTTGACGAACAAATTAAACGCACGATGGCCCAAGCAAACCGTCGACACACACGTGTCGGATTAATCTTGAGTGATCTCAATCAATTTAAAGCCATTAATGACACCTTTGGTCACAACATAGGCGATAATGTTTTAGTACAATTTGCCAAGGCATTACGCCAGAGTGTTCGAGATACAGATTGTGTTTTCCGCTTTGGTGGTGATGAATTCGCGATTATAGTGGCAGATGCTACTGAGCAGGCTTTATCCGTTATTGAACATAGAATCTACCACGCAATGTCGCAAGATGCTTTATTAGCGAAACATAATGTTACCAGTAGCTTAGGCTTAGCTTTTATGAATAGAGCTGACAACGCAACAAGCTTTTTTAAACGTGCAGATAAAGCGTTATATTCTCAGAAAATGACTATGCCGCAAAAGTTGAGTATTGTTTCTCAAAGTTGAATTTTACTGAATGGTGCTGAACTAATAGTTTAATAAAGAATGATTATATAGAGGCCTGAGAATACTAACTATATTCTCAGCAATACCTAGCCAAGGTGAGATATTGCTTTAGCTAAACTCTCGAAGCGCAAGTGACTTTTCATTAGGTGTTGCGCCAACATACAAGCGGCAAAACCTTACCGCTTTTGCAAAGCTTTGCGGACCAATTTTTGCCAGTACTCGACGCAAAAAATCCAAATCTAAATTAAAATTAAGACTATAGTGTTCCATTGCCTGATCAATACTCGGGTAACTGACCCCGTCAAAGCAAAATTCTCGTTCAATATCTTCGTTAGTAATTTCAATACCATCGAGCACTAGCGGCCAACCTCGAAAATTAACTCTATCTTTTGCGACTTGATACATAAACCAAGCACTTTTTTGAAAGCCAGAAAAACTGCCTCCTTCAAAGCCAGAGTTAGCTAATTCTTCTTCTGTCCAATTTAGCCCTATTGCTAGATCTTTACGGTATTTATTAATAAGATAAACTTTAACACTTTGCTCGACTTGCCAAATGTTACGCACTTCCGCCTTGTTTGCCGCACGAGCACACTCTAAACAACTGGGTATAGTTAGCGGGATATGTGGGCAATCAAAAACTAGATGCGCTGAGTGAGGAAAAGTAAAAGAGTGTCCTGCTGGCTCTGAACAGAACCAGCAGTGATGTCGATAGTTAAAAGGAACGTCGATGTATGTGTTATCAGACATAAATAACCTGCGACTTTATAAATGTAAGTAATACCATTTGAAATAAATAATCCTTCATTCTAACGTGGTATATATGAACTATTTACGTTTTTTATTTACTGTTTTACTTACCGTTTTATTTTTCTTGTTAGCTTTTGCTCTACGTTGTGCTGCCGGAGTAGCATCGGCTTTTTTACGCGCAAGTAATTGATTCTTTTCTTGTGTCGCTTTATAACGGCTTTTCTTCAACGGCGCTTCTTCTTTAGCGTCGTAATGTGCCGGTAAAGGTCGATTTAACTCGTAACCCGGTACTATAATACGCTCAAATTTTCGCTCAATTAAGGCTTCAATATTATCGAGAAACTGCTCATCTTTAGGGCTGACTAATGATATTGCTGTTCCTGATTTACCTGCTCGACCTGTACGGCCAATACGGTGAACATAATCTTCTGGTAGGAAAGGTAAATGGAAGTTAACCACATAAGGTAAGTTAGCAATGTCAAGCCCGCGAGCAGCAACATCGGTCGCAACTAATACACGAACACTGCCATCAACAAATTGCTCGAGGGCTTTATTACGTGCACCTTGGGTTTTATCGCCATGACATAAAGCGGTTTTTATACCATCGAGTTTTAATTCTTTCGCTAAAATATTTGCGCTTTCTTTAGTACCAGCAAAAACTAAAACTTGCTGCCAATTATTTACGCCAATAAGTTCAGACAATAACTCAGCTTTACGGGTTTCAGAAACCCAATATACTGACTGTTTTACTTTACCCGATGTCGAGTTTTGACGCGCTACTTCAATCGTTTTAGGTGTTTTAAGCACTTTCTTTGCAAGCGTTTTAACTTTATTTGAGAATGTTGCCGAAAACATCAAGGTTTGATGCTTTGCTTTGATCATGGCTACGATACGTTCAATATCGTTGTAAAAGCCCATATCTAGCATGCGATCAGCCTCATCAAGTACAAGGTATTGTACTTGCGATAAATCTAAGTTGCGCTGTTCAAGGTGCTCAATTAAACGGCCAGGTGTCGCGACTAAAACGTCAACACCACTTTTAAGCATTTTCGTTTGTGGTGGCATATTTACACCACCGAAAATAGCACCTGAGCGCAAAGGTAAAAACTCACTGTAAGCTTTTACATTTTTCTCAACTTGCGCCGCTAACTCACGCGTTGGTGTTAAAATTAGGGCTTTAACTGTCGTTGTGGTATCAAAACCATCCGCGTTTGGTTTAACTTTACTCGCTAAACTGTCGAGTATTGGCAAAGTAAAAGCGGCTGTTTTACCAGTACCTGTTTGAGCACTTGCTAAAACATCAACACCGGTACGAATAACAGGAATAGCTATTTGTTGAATCGGTGTTAAATTTTTATAACCGCAGGCTTTTACCGCTTTTAGTAAGTCAGCCGATAAACCTATTGAATCCACACTCATCACATCACCATTTCTGTATTATCGTAAACAACGTACCGACTAAATGCAGCACGCCAAAATATTAAGGCGCGCATTATAGCAGCTTTGTTAACACTTGCTTGTATTAAATATTACGCGTGTTAAACACTACTTTTTAAGCCAGATGCCTTTCGTTAAATTTAAGCGCTGTTCTTCAGCTTCATCAGCCTGATAAGTTGGGAGTAAGCCTTTATCTTGTTGGTTGTGATAGTCTTTAGTTATTTTAACCACCACTTTAGAAAGCATAAACAACGCTGTAACATTAAATATGGTCATTAAGCCAGTCGATAAATCAGCCAAAGCGATTACTTCGGGTAATGTCGCGACAGAGCCAAAGACCAACATCAGTAAAAATCCAATACGTAAAAACCAGCGGCCTAAAATGTTATCCATTTTTAAATATTTTAAATTATTATCAGCATAGGCAAAGTTAGCCACGATTGACGTAAAAGCAAATAACAAAATAGCGATAGTAATAAAGTCGCTGCCCCAATCGCCCACTTGATAAGCCAGTGCTTGTTGCGTTAATTGAATGCCTTGCGCTTCACCACCGGTATCTTTAAAAAGTAAGATTAAAATTGCCGTACATGAACATATAACAATGGTGTCGAAGAACACAGCTAGCATTTGAATATAACCTTGCGATACCGGATGTGGAGGAAAAGGTTCGGCAGCAGCAGCGGCATTAGGTGCACTACCCATACCGGCTTCATTAGAATACAATCCACGCTTAACGCCTTGCACAATAGCAGCACCCACAAGCCCACTACCGGCTTCTTTTAAACCCAAAGCAGAAGCAAAGATATCACTAATGACCATCGGCACTCTTTCAATGTTCATCCAAATTACCGCGAAGCAAACCAATAAATAAAGTAACCCCATAAAAGGCACGGTTAATTCAGCAAAGCGCGCAATATTTTTTAGTCCGCCAAAAATAATAAAACCCGCTGCTAGGGTTATAACTATGCCGGTGTAAAGTGGATTAAAACCATATGAGCCATTAAATGCACTGGTAATAGAGTTCGCTTGTACGGCACTAAAAACAAAACCATAGCCAAAAAACAAACACAACGAGAAAGTAATGGCTAATTTTTTATTCTTTAAGCCTTTGCTCATATAATATGCGGGACCACCACGGAAATTGCCCATGCTATCACGCTCTTTATAGAGCTGACCTAAGGTACTTTCAGCAAATGCGGTAGCCATGCCGACTAAAGCAATTAACCACATCCAAAATACCGCGCCAGCCCCACCCAGCGAAATAGCTACCGCAACACCCATTAAATTACCCGTACCAACACGAGCCGCCAACGAGGTACAAAGTGCCTGAAAAGAAGAAATACCTTGGCTTGAACTTTTACGACTGGTTTTTAAAATAGTAAACATATGAAAAAAACGGGTAATTTGTAGCCCTTTCAATCGAAAGGTAAACCAGATACCACAAGCACTTAGCAGGTAAATTAAAATACTACCCCATAAATAACCGTTAATAGTTCCTACCCATAATTCTATGATACTGGGCTCAATTACACTTGGTTCTATCACGTTATTCTCCGAAGGATTTATTTTTAGAAATTTCAACTCGCGTAGTTTAACAAAATTGTCTGTCTGATAAATGATTTTTCATCACAATAACGATTAAAATCAATAACAACATACAGAGTTTAATATCAGCCCACGTGTATAAAAATTTATAAATTACAATTCTATCGTTTTTTAGTGCTGGATTGAGTTTTAGAAATAAAAAAGCCGATAACAAGTACCGGCAAGTTAACCTTAATTATTTAAGCTTTACACTAGCAAAACTCTGGCATGCTATAAGGCCTTAAATATTTCTTCAACCGAATCTTTAGCATCACCAAACAACATTTGCGTATTGTCTTTAAAGAACAATGGATTTTGTACACCCGCATAACCTGTGCTCATTGAACGTTTGAATACGACGACATTTTTCGCATGCCAAACTTCTAATACTGGCATGCCAGCAATCGGGCTTGTTGGGTCTTCAGCCGCTGCTGGGTTTACCGTATCGTTTGCCCCTATCACCAACACGACATCAGTTTCAGCAAAATCCTCATTAATTTCTTCCATGCCTAGCACAATATCGTATGGCACTTTAGCCTCAGCTAACAAAACATTCATGTGGCCCGGTAATCGACCAGCCACCGGATGAATAGCAAAACGCACTTCAATACCCTTATCTTTAAGGGCTTGAGTCAATTTATACACTGGATACTGAGCTTGCGCGACTGCCATACCGTAACCTGGTGTGATAATGACCGACTTGGCGCCATTTAACATATCAGCGACTGATTCTGCAGTAATTTCAACGTGATCACCATAATCAGTATCGGTATCGATCACCACATTGGTACCAAAACCGCCGGCAATTACGCTAATAAAAGAGCGGTTCATTGCTTTACACATAATGTAAGAGAGAATAGCTCCTGAAGAGCCGACTAATGCGCCGGTAACAATGAGCAAATCATTATTGAGCATAAAACCTGCTGCCGCTGCTGCCCAACCAGAGTAAGAATTGAGCATGGATACGACCACCGGCATATCAGCACCGCCAATTGACGCCACTAAATGCCAACCAAAAGCTAGGGCAATAATCGCCATAATATATAAAGTACCATCACCGCCGCCTTGCTCTACAAAACTCGCTAGTAGCATAAATGATAATACACCAGCGGCTAAGTTTAGTTTATGACGATGAGGTAGCATTAATGCCGCCGAGTTAATAACACCACGCAACTTACCAAACGCAACAATTGAACCGGTAAAGGTTACCGCGCCGATAAACACCCCGAGAAACACTTCAACTAAATGGATATTAATCGCCATTTGTTGACTGTCATTAAACGTAGCTGCCACTGAATGGTCCATTTCAAAGTAGCTATTAAAGCCAACCATTACAGCCGCTAACCCTACAAAACTGTGCAATATGGCCACTAGCTCTGGCATTTGAGTCATTTCTACTTTTTTGGCTAACTTTAAACCAATAGTTGCACCAATGACCATGGTAACTAAAATAATCCAAACGTTGTCGACACGAGGATCAGCAATGGTGGCAATAAGTGCGATTGCCATACCTACAATGCCATACCAATTACCCGTTTCAGCAGTTTGCTGCTTACTTAATCCGGCTAAACTAAAAATGAACAATAACGCGGCAACAATATACGCTGCACTAATAAAACCTTGAGAAAATTCCATTACAGTGTCCCTTATTTTCTAAACATTTTTAACATACGTTTAGTGACAACAAAGCCACCAACAATGTTGATAGTGGCAATAAGTATTGCGACACCAGCGAGCAATTGAATGAGTGGGCTACTATTGCCCACCTGTAAAATTGCGCCCACGATAATAATGCCTGAGATGGCATTGGTTACACTCATTAGTGGTGTATGTAGCGAATGGCTAACATTCCATACCACGTTGTAACCAATGACACAGGCTAAAACAAACACGGTAAAATGTGAGAGAAAATCAGCAGGTGCAACACTAGCCACCCAACCAAACAGTAAAGCACCAGCAGCCATCATGCCGTACTTTTTAGTCGGGCTCATGGGCGTTTCAACTTTAACCTCAGCAGTTTTAACCGGTGTTACTTTCGGTTTAGCAGGCGCTGCACTTACTTGAATTGGCGGTGGCGGGAAGGTAATTTCGTTTTTATTAACCACCGTCATGTTACGAATAACGACATCGTCTAAATCAATATTAAGTGTACCGTCTTTTTCTTTACAGAGTAATTTGGCTAAGCTAACTAAGTTGTTTGCGTAAAGTTGTGATGACTGATTAGGTAAGCGAGAGACTAAATCGGTGTAACCAATTATTTTTACGCCATTGGCATTAACCACTTTACCGGCTTCCGTTAATTCACAATTACCACCACCTGCGGCCGCTAAATCAACCACAATACTACCGGTTTTCATCGATTCAACCATCGC